>ENA-OQIG01000290-OQIG01000290.1-human-gut-metagenome-genome-assembly--contig:-NODE-290-length-30154-cov-3.127352_pt1 | contig 30154 bp, 40 predicted proteins | sample MGYA00242576_ERZ504741 | MGnify/ENA primary metagenome ERZ504741 (study PRJEB26092, sample SAMD00036436) | human gut metagenome | host: Homo sapiens | study: EMG produced TPA metagenomics assembly of... | reverse complement strand
TCCTTTGTAAAGATGGTTTCTAGTCAATTCCATTATACCAAACGGAACAGGTTTATGCCTTTTTTATTGGCTGAAATATTGAATTTTCAAGGTGCGAAGCCCTGTTTAGGTGTGGGAAGTTTTAGTAAATAAAAGTTTGTGTTATAAATAGGTTAAAACTGGCCGTGGCAGAAATGTTGCGGCCTTTTTTGCTGCCATGCATCTGAAAGAAGCGCCTTTTATATTCCCAAGACATGTGTTATACTAGCAGGGAAACATATGTACGGACAGAAGGAGTATAACCATGAACAGGATCCCACAGCCTGGAACTTTTTACAGGCATTTTAAAAATAAATTATATCAGGTCATTGCAGTGGCCACTCATTCAGAAACAGGAGAGAAAATGGTGGTCTATCAGGCTCTCTATGGGGATTACCAGGTGTATGTAAGACCGTTGGAGATGTTTATAAGCCCGGTAGACCGGGAAAAATATCCGGATGTGGAGCAGGAATACCGTTTTGAGCAGGTATTTCCAGGACAGATGAATGAACTGGGAAAAAATGGAAATAAGCCGGCCACCGGCAATCTGGCAGGATATGATCAGACCCAGCAACCAGAAGAACCGATGGGCCACGAATGGCTGGAACGTTTTCTGGACGCTGACCGCCCGGAAGATCAGCTGGCTGTATTAAAACAGATGGAAGGCCATGTAACACAGAAAGAACTGGACTGTATCTTTCTGTCTTTGGACCTGCAGTCGGAAACAGGAAAGACAAAAACAGAGCAGGTAATGGATCTGCGCCGCCATATACAGCTGCTGCGCCGGTATGACGGCAGCAGACTGCGCTGATGGTTAAAATGAGGTGAACGAATGCTATTTGATCTGGAAGAAGAACTGAAAAAGCTGCCTGCAAGCCCCGGTGTATATCTGATGCACAATAACCGGGATGAGATCATTTATGTAGGCAAGGCCATCAGTTTGAAAAATCGTGTACGCCAGTATTTTCAGAGCAGCCGCAATAAAACAGCCAAGATCCAGCAGATGGTATCCCATATTGCATGGTTTGAATATATCCTGACAGACTCTGAGTTGGAGGCGCTGGTCTTAGAGTGCAATTTAATAAAGGAACACCGTCCGCGATATAATACCATGTTAAAGGATGATAAGACCTATCCTTATATCAAGGCAACGATCTGGGAAGATTTTCCAAGGCTTCTGTTTTCAAGAGATATGAAAAAGGATGGCAGGAGCCGTTATTTTGGCCCTTATACCAGTGCCGGGGCTGTAAAAGACAGCCTGGAGCTGATCCACAAACTGTACCGCATCCGCACCTGCAACCGCAGTCTGCCAAAAGATACGGGAAAAGAGCGGCCCTGTTTAAATTATCACATCCATCAGTGCGATGCTCCTTGCCAGGGATATATTTCAAAAGAAGAGTACCAGGAGTCTTTCAAAGGGGCACTGGACTTTTTAGGGGGCCATTATGAACCCTTACTGAAATCTCTGGAAGATAAAATGTATGATGCTTCTGAAAAAATGGAGTTTGAAAAGGCCATTGAATACAGAGAACTTTTAAACAGTGTAAAACAGGTGGCCCAGAAGCAGAAGATCACCAGCAGCGGCAGGGAAGACAGGGATATTGTGGCTATGGCAAGAGCCATGGAAGATGTGGTGGTCCAGGTGTTCTTTATCAGGGAAGGAAAGATGATCGGCAGGGACCATTTTTACATCCAGGCGGGAATGGCAGAAGAAAAAGGAGAGATCATCAGCGGGTTTGTAAAACAGTTTTATGCAGGAACTCCTTTTATCCCAAGAGAAGTGTGGCTCCAGTACCCATTGAAGACGAGGAGATCATCAGCCAGTGGTTATCCCAGAAAAAGGGACAGAAAGTAAAACTGGTGGTTCCGCAGAAAGGAGATAAAGAGCGGCTGGTTGAACTGGCGGCCAGAAATGCAGCTCTGGTACTGACACAGGACGAGGAAAAGATCAAACGGGAAGAACTGCGTACCATAGGTGCCATGAACCAGGTGGGAAGCTGGATCGGGTTAGAAGGGATTCGCAGAGTGGAAGCATACGATATTTCCAATACCAGTGGTGTAGAGTCGGTAGGTTCTATGGTGGTCTATGAAGACGGAAAGCCAAAGCGCAGCGATTACCGCAAGTTTAAGATACGTACTGTCCAGGGCCCCAATGATTATGCGTCCATGGAAGAGGTGCTTACACGCCGTTTCTCCCATGGAATACAGGAAAGTGAAAACTTACGTGAAAAGGGAAAGGATATTTCCTATGGAAGTTTTACCCGCTTTCCGGATCTGATCATGATGGATGGCGGACGGGGACAGGTAAATATTGCCCTGGCAGTCCTTGATCGTCTGGGGCTTTCGATCCCTGTGTGCGGTATGGTAAAGGATGATAACCACAGGACCAGAGGACTTTATTATAATAACGTAGAGATCCCCATTGACCGTCACAGCGAAGGCTTCCGGCTGATCACACGGATCCAGGATGAGGCCCACCGCTTTGCCATTGAATATCACAGAAGCCTGCGGGGAAAAGCCAGGTAAGGTCTGTTTTAGATGATATAGAGGGCATCGGGCCAACCAGGAGAAAAGCCTTATGCGCCATTTTAAGGATATAGACACCATACGCAGTGCCACTGCAGAAGAATTAGAGCAGGTGCCTCAGATGAACCGGAAAGCAGCGGAGTCTGTGTATCTTTTCTTTCATAAGCCGGAAAAGATACAGGAGGACAATGCCCAGGCTGGTGCCGGAAACGAAAATACATGACAATAACCTTAAAATGTGTTAGTATAGGAATAAATAATTGGTGAATATTGGAAAAATCAAAAGTACAATAAAGTAGAATAATCACATAAGGGGGAAACCATTATGCATGGAGTTACTATTACAGAGCTGATCGAGAAAATGAACCTGCGAAATTCCACACCGCAGATCGATACAGACAAGATCGTGCTGACCCACCCGGATGTAAACCGTCCGGCACTGCAGCTGACCGGATTTTTCGATCATTTTGACAGAGAACGTGTACAGATCATTGGATATGTAGAGCAGGCATATATTAAGACTATGGAGCGTGATGTAAAGCGTCAGATGTTTGATAAGCTTACTTCCAGCCAGATTCCATGTCTGGTATTCAGCAGAAGCCAGGAGCCGGATGACGATCTCCTTGAGTACTGCAATTACTACGGCGTTCCATGTCTTGTCTCTGATAAGACTACTTCTTCCCTGATGGCAGAGGTGATCCGCTGGTTAAATGTAAAGCTGGCACCATGTATCAGTATCCACGGTGTACTCCTTGACGTATTTGGTGAAGGTGTTCTGATCATGGGCGAGAGCGGTATTGGTAAAAGCGAGGCAGCTCTGGAGCTGATCAAGCGCGGACACCGTCTTGTTACCGATGACGTAGTAGAGATCCGCAAGGTCAGCGATGATACACTGATCGGAAGCGCACCGGATATCACCAGACATTTTATTGAACTTCGCGGTATTGGTATTATCGACGTAAAGACACTGTATGGTGTTGAAAGTGTTAAGGATACCCAGTCTATTGATATGGTCATCAAATTAGAAGACTGGAATAAGGATAAAGAATATGACCGGCTGGGACTGGAAGACCAGTATACAGAATTTTTAGGCAACAAGGTAGTCTGCCATACCATCCCGATCCGTCCGGGACGTAACCTTGCCATTATCGTAGAGTCTGCAGCAGTTAACTACCGTCAGAAGAAGATGGGCTACAATGCGGCACAGGAACTGTACAACCGTGTACAGGCCAATTTAAAGGGAATGTCTCCGTCAAAATAGGCAGCAAAGAAGAGTAAACGAGTAAGAGAGGAATAAGACCCCATGTCAGAGTTTTGTGAAAAGCTGGAAGAAAAGCTGAAGGAAGTTATGACTTCAGAGAGAGGAAACTTCCGCTTTATGGAGCCTATGAAACGGCACACTACTTTCCGCATTGGAGGACCGGCAGCTGTATTTATCAGTCCCGGTTCCGAAGAAGAGCTGAGAGAGGTTCTGAACCTGTTAAAAGAAGAAAATATCCCCTGGACCATCCTGGGAAATGGAAGCAACCTGTTAGTCAGTGATGAAGGCTTTAAGGGAGCTGTTATTTCCATGTCTGAAGGCTGGGCCTATTCCGGCGTATTAAGAGAGGATGAGAAAGCGGGAAAGACCCTTATAAGAGCAGGAGCAGGAGAGCTTTTAAGCCGTACCGCAAGACTGGCTATGGAGTGTTCTCTTACAGGAATGGAATTTGCTTCCGGTATTCCCGGTACCATTGGCGGTGCCCTGGTGATGAATGCAGGTGCCTATGGCTCAGAGATCTGTAATGTCTTATCCAGAGCAAAGGTTATGACAACAGAGGGTGAGATCCTGGAACTTCCTGCAGAGGAACTGGAACTGGGATACCGCACCAGCTGTATCCCGAAGAAAAATTATATTGTATTAGAAGCTGTGTTTGAACTGAACAAGGGAAGCAAAGAAGCCATCAGCAGCCAGATGCGGGAACTGGCAGGAAAACGCAGGGAAAAACAGCCCTTAGAATACCAAGTGCAGGCAGTACCTTTAAGAGACCAGAGGGATATTTTGCCGCAAAGCTGATCGAGGATGCCGGTTTAAAGGGCTTCTCAGTAGGCGGTGCCATGGTTTCCGAAAAGCACAGCGGTTTTGTGATCAATTACAATGATGCCACAGCAAGTGATGTAATGGAACTTTGCAGACAGGTAAGAGAAAAAGTCAAAGCCTTAAGCGGGGTTGAGCTGGAAATGGAAGTAAAAAGGCTGGGAGAATTCAAATGAAACTTGTGATCGTAACCGGAATGAGCGGGGCAGGAAAGACCATTGCCTTAAAAATGTTGGAGGATATCGGTTTTTACTGTGTGGACAACCTGCCAATCTCTCTGGTGGATAAATTTGTACAGCTTGTATCAGAAGGTACCAGTATTGAAAAAGCAGCTTTAGGTCTGGATATACGAAGCGGGGAAGAGTTGGGAAATCTGGATGAGATCCTGGAAAACTGGCGCAGCAGCAATGTGGATGTACAGGTACTTTTCCTGGATGCCAATGACGCAGTCCTTATTAAACGTTATAAAGAGACTCGCCGTACCCATCCTCTTGCAGGTGCGGGAAGACTGGAAAACGGCATTGAAAAAGAACGGGAAAAACTGGCATTTTTAAAGAGAGAAGCAGATTATATCATTGATACCAGCATGCTCCTTACCAGGGAACTGCGAAAAGAACTGGAAAAGATCTTCTTACAGGATGCCAGATATAAAAACATGTATGTTACGGTTCTTTCTTTCGGCTTTAAATACGGAATACCGGAAGATGCAGACCTGGTATTTGATGTGCGTTTCCTTCCAAATCCATATTATGATGAACACTTACGGCCTCTTACAGGTCAGGTGCAGGCAGTACGGGACTATGTGATGCAGGGCGGAACAGCGGATGCTTTTTTAAAGAAACTGTATGACATGATCGATTTCCTTCTGCCAAACTACATAAATGAAGGAAAGAACCAGTTAGTGATTGCTGTGGGCTGTACAGGGGGAAAACACCGTTCCGTTACCATTGCAAGAGCTTTGTATGAGCATCTGGAGGCAGTCGGGGAATACGGGATCCGTATCGATCACAGAGATATTGATAAAGACAACAAGAAGGCATAGAGCATTTGATTTGATGCAGCAGTGAGGTAAAAATGTCATTTTCTTCCACAGTAAAAGAGGAACTGTCCAGGCAGCTTACCACTGCCAGACATTGCCAGATCGCGGAAATGGCGGCTATCTTAAGCCTTTGCGGACGGGTGAAGATATCGGCATCCGACCACTTTGCCATTGCCATCCATACAGAAAATCTGGCAGTTGCAAGAAAATACTTTACATTATTGAAAAAAACATTTAATATAAATACTGATGTTTTGATCCGTCAGGGCCTGTTACCGGCCCGGAGCAGGACTTACGTTGTAGCAGTGAGAGAACATGAAGATGCCCTTCGTGTTTTACAGGCAGCGAAATTACTGGATGCAAATGGTGAGATCGCAGAAGACCTGTCTTTAGTCCACAACGTGATCGTGCAGAACACCTGTTGCAGACGGGCGTTCATCCGGGGAGCTTTTCTTGCAGCAGGTTCTATCAGTGATCCGGAGAAGTTTTATCACTTTGAGATCACCTGTGCGTCTATGGGGAAGGCAAAGCAGCTTCAGGGACTTATGGCGTCATTTGGTATTGATGCAGGATCGTATTACGCAAGCGTTATTTTGTGGTATATGTAAAAGAAGGCAGCCAGATCGTTGACCTCTTAAATATCATGGAAGCACCGGTCGCTTTAATGGAACTGGAGAATATACGGATCGTAAAAGAAATGCGCAACACAGTAAACCGTAAAGTAAACTGTGAGACCGCAAACATCAACAAAACAGTTTCTGCGGCGGTGAAGCAGATGGAAGATATCCGCTATATATGTGACACAGTGGGGCTTGAATCTCTTCCGGATAATTTAAAGGAAATGGCTAAAATGCGCCTGGAACGGCCGGAAGCCACTTTAAAAGAACTGGGAGAAGCTCTGGAACCGCCTGTAGGAAAATCCGGTGTTAATCACAGACTGAGAAAATTAAGTCTCATAGCACAGGATATCCGCGAAAGGTCTTAAACAAGGTACCTGGATGGGAAGATCCCATTGGCAGGAATGAGGAGGATAATTATGGTCAAGAAATCTATTAAAATTGAGTTGTCTTCAGGTCTGGAAGCACGTCCGGCAGCTATGCTGGTACAGGTTGCAAGTCAGTATGACAGCAAGATCTACCTGGAAGCTGATTCTAAGCGTGTAAATGCAAAGAGTATTATGGGTATGATGACTCTTGGTCTGGTAACCGGTGAGTCCATTACCGTAGAGGCAGATGGTACTGACGAGGAGCAGGCTGTTGCTGAGATCGAGAAGTACCTGCAAAATCAGTAAAGAGTGTGGGAGAGACAACACTTTTATAGTACGATATAAACAGGCAAAAGAGGCTGCTGTGAACGGGCGGTCTCTTTTTAAATTTTAGAAGTATTTCACAAAGGAGGGTTTATGGCATTTACGCATCTGCATGTCCATACAGAATACAGTCTTTTGGACGGCTCTTCCAAGATCAGAGAGCTGACTGCCAGGGCAAAAGAGCTGGGAATGGACAGCATGGCAATCACTGATCACGGCGTTATGTACGGCGTCATCGACTTTTACCGGGCTGCCAGGGAAGTGGGGATCAAACCCATCCTTGGCTGTGAGGTCTATGTGGCTCCCGGTTCCCGTTTTGACAGGGAAAATGGTGCCGGCGAGGACCGGTATTACCACCTGATCCTTTTGGCGGAAAATAATACAGGCTATAAAAACTTGATGAAGATCGTTTCCAAGGGCTTTGTAGACGGTTTTTATTATAAGCCAAGAGTGGACTTAGACCTTTTAGAAACTTACCATGAAGCATTATCTCATTAAGCGCCTGCCTTGCAGGTGAGGTACAGAAATACCTGGCAAGAGGCATGTATGAAGAGGCGAAGCGGTCTGCTTTAAGATATTCTGAGATCTTTGGGAAAGACCATTTTTATCTGGAACTTCAGGATCATGGTATACCGGAGCAGAAAATGGTAAATCAGGGACTGCTGCGCCTTTCTCAGGAGACGGGGCTGGAACTGGTGGCTACCAACGACGTTCATTATACCTTTGCGGAAGATGCCAAGGCCCATGACATTTTATTGTGTATCCAGACAGGCAAAAAGGTAACAGATGAGGATCGCATGCGCTATGAAGGAGGACAGTATTACTGCAAATCCGAAGAAGAGATGCGAAAGCTGTTCCCTTATGCACAGGAAGCCATTGACAATACTCATAAGATTGCAGAGCGGTGTAATGTGGAGATCGAGTTTGGTGTTACCAAGCTGCCAAAATATGAGGTACCGGAAGGTTTTGACTCCTGGACTTATTTGAACCACTTATGCCGGGAGGGCTTTAAGACCCGTTATCCGGATGATGACGGCACGTTAAGCCGCCGTCTGGATTATGAATTAGGTGTTATCAAAACCATGGGCTATGTGGATTATTTCCTGATCGTATGGGATTTTATCAATTATGCCCGTTCCCAGAATATTATGGTGGGACCAGGGCGTGGTTCTGCGGCAGGAAGTATCGTTTCTTATACGCTTGGCATTACCAATATTGACCCGGTGCGTTATAACCTGCTCTTTGAGCGTTTCTTAAATCCGGAGCGAGTGTCCATGCCTGATATTGACGTGGATTTCTGCTACGAGCGCAGACAGGAAGTCATTGACTACGTTGTGCGCAAATACGGCAAGGACCAGGTGGTACAGATCGTCACTTTTGGTACACTGGCAGCAAAAGGTGTAGTCCGTGACGTAGGCCGTGTGCTGGATCTGCCTTATGCCATGTGCGACTCCATTGCGAAAATGATCCCCAATGACCTGGGAATGACCTTGGATAAGGCTCTTACGGCCAATCCGGATCTAAAGAAGCTTTATAATGAGGATGAGCAGGTAAAATATCTTATCGATATGTCAAAACGTCTGGAAGGACTGCCAAGACATACCTCCATGCATGCGGCAGGCGTTGTGATCGGCAGCCGTTCTATTGATGAGTTTGTGCCTCTTTCCAGGGCAGCAGACGGAACTATTACCACCCAGTTTACCATGACGACCATTGAAGAGCTGGGATTGTTGAAAATGGACTTCCTGGGCCTTCGTACACTGACGGTGATCCAGAATGCAGTGCGTCTGGCAGAAAAAGACTACGGCATAAAGCTGGATATGGATCATATTGATTACAATGATAAAAAGGTACTAGAGTCTATTGGTACAGGCCGTACAGAAGGCGTGTTCCAGCTTGAAAGCGGCGGTATGAAAGGGTTCATGAAGGAATTGAAGCCGGAGAACCTGGAAGATATCATTGCCGGTATCTCCCTGTACCGTCCGGGCCCAATGGATTTTATCCCACGCTATTTAAAGGGTAAAAATGATAAGACCTCTATTACCTATGAGTGCCCTCAGCTGGAGCCCATCTTAAGCCCGACCTATGGCTGTATCGTTTACCAGGAGCAGGTTATGCAGATCGTCCGTGACCTGGCTGGCTATACCATGGGCCGAAGCGATCTGGTGCGCCGTGCCATGAGTAAGAAAAAGACGGCTGTCATGGAAAAAGAGCGTCAGACTTCGTTTATGGAAATGAGGCAGAGGGAGTAAAGGCTGTATCGCCAATGGGATTGATGAAAAGACGGCAAACCATATTTACGATGAGATGATCGATTTTGCAAAATATGCATTTAATAAGTCTCATGCTGCAGCTTATGCTGTGGTTTCTTATCAGACGGCTTATTTAAAATATTATTATCCAAAAGAATTTATGGCAGCACTTATGTCTTCTGTTATGGATAATGTAAGCAAATTTTCGGAATATATCTTAACCTGCCGCCGTATGATGGATATTGCCATCCTGCCGCCGGATATCAACGAAGGAGAAAGCGGCTTCTCTGTATCAGGAGATGGTATCCGCTATGGACTTTCTGCGATCAAAAGCGTGGGAAGGCCGGTCGTAGACGCAATCCTGGAAGAACGGAAGAAAAACGGTATTTTCAGTTCCATGGAAGATTTTATCAACCGTATGACCAACAAAGAGGTGAACCGCCGTACCATTGAAAACTTTATTAAGTCCGGAGCTATGGACTCTCTTCCTGGCACCAGACGGCAGAAGGTGGCAGTGGCGCCGATCCTTCTTGACAATAAAGCAAGGGAGCGTAAAAACGCCTGGGAAGGCCAGATGAGTCTGTTTGACCTGGTATCAGAGGAAGAGAAAAAGGAATATCAGGTATCTTTCCCGGATGTGGGAGAGTATTCCAAGGAAGAGCTGCTGGCTTTTGAAAAGGATATTCTGGGCGTATACATCAGCGGTCATCCATTAGATGATTATGAAGGTCTCTGGAGAAAGAATATCACTGCCACATCTGCTGATTTTATTGTAGATGAAGAGACAGAAGAAGCAGTGGTAAAAGATGGCATGAAGGTGGTAATAGGCGGTCTGGTGGCCGGAAAAGTGGTAAAGACCACAAGGAGCAACCAGCTGATGGCATTTATCACACTGGAAGATCTGATGGGCTCTGTGGAAGTGATCGTTTTTCCGAAAAATTACGAAGCGGACCGGGATGTTTTAACAGAAGACTCCAAGATCTTTATCAAGGCAGAGTGTCCTTAGGAGATGAACCGGTGGGCAAACTGGTATGCGAGCAGGTGATCCCATTTTCAAAGGTTCCAAGACAGCTGTGGCTGCAGTTTGAAGATAAAGAAATATATCAGGCCATGGAAGGGGAAATTTTAGGCATTTTAAAAGAAAGTGAAGGCCCGGACAGCGTAGTTATCTATTTAAAGAAGGAGCGGGCAAAGAAAATACTGCCTGCAAACTGGAAAGTAGAGGCTGCAGGGGAGCTGATGGAAACATTGATTTGTAAACTTGGTGAAAAAAATGTCAAGCTTGTAGAAAAAAACTTGATTAATCTGGGAAAATGAATTAGAATAGCGTTGTGTATTTATTTAAGAACAGAAGCAACGCACATCAGACCTGGAGATGTGCTTAAAACAAGGAGGTAGATTGGTATGGCAAAGTCAGTAAAGACCATTGGAGTATTAACCAGCGGAGGTGATGCTCCTGGAATGAACGCGGCCATTCGTGCGGTTGTAAGAGGCGCGATCAATAAGGGCCTGAAAGTAAAAGGTATTATGAGAGGATATGCCGGACTTTTGGATGAAGAGATCGTGGATATGGATACTACCAGTGTATCTGATATCATTAACCGGGGCGGTACCATTCTTTATACAGCAAGATGTATGGAATTTACAAAACCGGAAGGACAGGAGAGAGGCGCAGAGATCTGCCGCAAGCATAACATTGACGGTATCGTAGTCATCGGCGGTGACGGATCTTTCCGTGGTGCAGGAAAACTTTCTGCACTGGGCATCAACACCATCGGACTTCCTGGAACCATTGACCTGGATATTGCATGCACGGATTATACCATCGGCTTTGATACAGCTGTAAACACAGCTATGGAAGCCATTGATAAGATCCGCGATACATCTACCTCCCACGAACGCTGCAGTATCGTTGAGGTTATGGGCCGTAATGCAGGTTATATCGCGTTATGGTGCGGTATTGCAAACGGGGCCGAGGATATTCTTCTTCCGGAGCGCTATGACGGCGACGAGCAGGCTCTTATCAACCGTATTATCGAAAACCGTAAGAGAGGTAAGAAACATAACATCATCATCAATGCAGAGGGCATCGGACATTCCGGTTCCATGGCAAAGCGTATTGAAGCAGCAACCGGTATCGAGACCCGTGCTACCATTTTAGGCCACATGCAGCGTGGCGGTACACCTACCTGTAAGGACCGTGTATACGCATCTATTATGGGTGCAAGAGCGGCAGAACTGTTAGCAGAAGGAAAGAGCAACCGTCTGGTAGCTTACAAGCATGGTGAGTTTGTAGATTACGATATTCAGGAAGCACTGAATATGAAGAAGGATATTCCTGAAGAGCAGTACGAGATCGCAAAGCTGCTGGCAAGATAATAAATGTCTGGTCTGCCAGTTGTATGATAAGAATACAAAGTCCGCCGTTACCGGCATCTGCCGGTGCAGCGGACTTTCATGTGTTTCATAAGCCATTAACGAACAAACCGCCTGCGTAAACAGGCAGTAGAGCACGTCAGTGCGGATTTGTGAGTGTGGTGGGGTGATGTATAGAAAGGAAAGAAAATATGACAGATAAAGTAGTGCTCTGCGGAGCCAATTCCTATGAGCAGAAATACTATTTCAACGAGGAATTCCAGTCCCTGCCTCAGTCTGTAAAAGATGAACTGCACATTATGTGCGTTCTTTTTACAGAAGATGTAGGCGGTATCCTTACTATGGAATACGATGAAAAGGGAAATCTGGATTTTCAGGTCATCTCTGAAGAGGGAGATTATCTCTTTGATGAGATCGGAAGTGTATTAAAGATCAAGGAGTACCAGGAGACAAAGAAAGAGCTTCTGGAAGCGTTGGAGCTTTATTACAGAACCTTCTTTTTAGGGGAAAATGTAGACTGGGAAGAGGAAAAAGAGGACCAGGAAGGCGACGATAAGGGAGAAACAGATGAAGTTTAAGATCGGTGATACCCTTTTAGATAACAACGTATTTCTGGCACCTATGGCAGGTGTGACAGATCTGCCTTTCCGCCTTTTATGCAGGGAACAGGGTGCAGGCATGTCAGTGACAGAAATGGTCAGTGCCAAGGCTATTTTATACAAAAACAAAAACACAAAAGAACTTCTGGCAGTGGATCCGGCAGAAGGTCCTGTTTCTGTACAGCTGTTTGGCTCCGATCCGGAGATCATGCAGCGATCGCAGCCCAGATCGAGGACGGGCCTATGTTGCCATTGATGTAAATATGGGATGCCCGGTGCCAAAGATCGTCAACAATCACGAAGGTTCTGCCTGATGAAAGATCCGGCCCAGGCAGAAAAAGTGCTTACTGCTATGGTAAAGGCAGTGAAAAAGCCGGTGACTGTAAAATTCCGTAAAGGCTTTAATGACCAGAACATTAATGCCGTTGAGTTTGCAAAAATGGCAGAAAGCTGCGGCGTAGCAGCTGTGGCAGTCCATGGCCGCACCAGGGAACAGTATTATTCCGGAAAGGCAGACTGGGATATTATCCGCCAGGTAAAAGAGACGGTAAAGATACCGGTGATCGGAAACGGGGATGTATTTACACCTGAGGACGCAAAACGACTGTTAGATGAAACCGGCTGTGATGGTATTATGGTAGGCAGAGGAGCCAAGGGAAATCCCTGGATCTTTAAACGCATTACCCATTATCTGGAAACAGGTGAACTGCTGCCGGGACCTACCCTTATGGAAGTACGGGATATGATCCTGCGCCATGGAAAGATGCTCACAGAGTACAAGGGCGAGATGATCGCCATGCGTGAAATGCGCAGCCACATGGCCTGGTACACCAAGGGAATGCGAAATTCCGCGGCCCTGCGCTGTGAGATCAACCAGGTAGAGACATTGGAAGGTCTGGCAGAGCTTCTGGAAAAGCGGATGGAAGCAGAATAAGAGCTGGTAAAAGAAAAATAAAACCAGGAACAGGTAAAAATAAAAAAGCGTTATTTAGATAAAAATATAACGAAATGACAGCAAAGAGCAGGCAGGACAGAAGGAAAGTCTTACCTGCTTTCTTTCTTCTTTAGAGATATAACTTATTTTAATTTAATACATGTTATGAAAATAAAGTAGAACAGCACATGTCTTAATTAATACAAGTTATGGCGGAATAAACCAAAGGAAAATAGAAAAAATAGGGGGTTTTTAGAAAAATATGCCTAAAAAATAAAGAAAAACTTGTAGAAAAGTTAAAAAAATCTAAAATACACTTGACTTATTTTAATACATGGTGTATGGTTATTACACCATACAGTTGCAGACAGGAGAGGAGGCAACACTGTGAATAAATTATCAAATAAACCTTTATATGATCAGGTGTTTGACCAGATCAAAGATATGATACGCAGTGGTACCTACTGCGCCGGGGATCAGCTTCCCAGCGAAAAAGAACTGATGGAACGTATGGGAGTCAGCAGAGTAACTGTCCGCCAGGCACTTCGCCTTTTAGCTGATGCAGGTATTATTGAGACCCGCAAAGGAAAGGGAAGTATCGTCAGCGTTGACTGGAAAAATTTGCTGGATCCCGGAGAGTTAAAAGACCAGGCAGAAAAATACTGGCGTCAATTTGAACTCTCCACAAAGGCCAGAAGCTCATCGAACCTGCTATTGCAAAGCAGGCGGCGTTTATGGCTACACCGGAAGATATTGCCAGACTGGAGCGTATTTACGAAAACGACCAGGTGGTGATCGAAGGCCCGAATCTGTATGTGGAAGAGGGCAGAGGACTTCAATCTTTCCACGGCTGCTTATGGGAGATCGTAAAAAATCCCCTGTTAGAGCCGGTATGGAACGCGGTAGTCCTTCCTTCCAATGAGATCCGTACACTGCCTCTTATTTTCCCTGTAGACCAGGAGTTAAACAGAGAACAGGTACGTATCCAGCATGGAAATATTCTGGAAGCAGTGAAAAACCATGATGGTGAATACGCATATTTTCATATGTTAGTCCACTGCGACTGGATTTATAACACATATAAGCAGTATTTTGATGAATTCTGCAGGTAAACTTTGATACCGGATTGCTACGTGCTATGCACTCTCGCAATCCTTAAAAACATTCGTAATCCGCTCATTTTTCTTCAAAAAATGGCTACTTACTCATGTTTTTGGCGGGTCCCAAGTTCAAAAAGCCTCCTGCAAGCAAGCTTGCGTCGGTTTTTCGACCTTTTGACCCTGGTATCACATATTCTTTGGCTGTAATTTTCCCGGACAGTGCAGGCCCGTACCGCCTGGGGATTTGGCATTATACAATGAAAGTGTTGAAAAACACATTCAGTTTTACATCATTTTGGAGGTGCAGTAATGAAGTACGATTTTAACAAAGTACAGGACCGCATTGGCTCTGACTCCATTAAGTGGGAAAAACAGCTGAAATTTGGTACAAAGACAGGACTTCTTCCTTTCTGGATCGCTGATACTGACTTTGCAACATTGCCGGAAGCGGTAGAGGCAATGAAGAAACGTCTGGAACATCCGGTTTTCGGCTATACCACGACAGGAGAGAGAACTTTGGAAACAGTAAGAGGCTGGTATAAGCGCCGTCATCAGGTAGATCTGCCTGTCAGTGCTTTTTCTCCTTCTGAAGGTGTTGTTACATCTATCTGGTTCTCAATCCGCGGCTTTACACAGCCGGGAGACGGAGTTTTAGTGTTTACTCCTGTATATGACCCATTTTTCGCTGTGATCAACAATCAGGGAAGAAAACAGGTTGACTGTCCACTGGTTTACAGCGAAGGCCGTTACACCATTGACTGGGAAGATCTGGAAAAGAAATTAGCCGGTGGTGATGTAAAGGCCATGATCTTCTGCAACCCCCACAACCCGGTAGGCCGTGTATGGACAGAAGATGAGGTCAGAAATATCGTAGAACTGTGTAAGAAATATTCCGTATGGCTGTTCTCTGATGAGATCCATGGAGATGTAGTCCTTTACGGACATCAGTATACTTCTGCTGCACGTTTCGCTGATGTGTACGATCATATGCTGGTCTACACCGCGATCAGCAAGACCTTTAACATGGCAGGTCTTCATTCTTCCTGTACCATTATTCCAAATCCGGAGTACAAGAAGATCCAGGAAGACACCCTTCGCCAGGCATGGCTTATGAGCCCTAACTGCATGGCAAACAGTGCCATTGAAGCCTGCTATACATATGGTGATGAATGGTAGATGAACAGAATGCATACCTTACAGAAAATGCTGAATTTGTTACCAGCTATCTGAAAGAGCATGCACCACAGATCAAGCCTGTTAAGCCAGAAGGTACTTACCTGATGTGGTTAGACTGCAGCGAACTTTCCATGACTTCCGAGGAGATCGTAAAGATCCTGGCATCTGAGTATAAGATGGCAGTAGGAGGAGGCGCCGGATATCAGGGCAATGGAGAATATTTCCTTCGCTTTAATATTGGCTGCCCAAGAGAAACTCTTGAAAAAGGTATGGAAATACTGGCACAGTTTGTGGCAGATAAGAAAGGGGTATAACTATGGACAACAAAAAACTGAATTTCTGGGAATGTATGAGTTTCTGCATCGGCCAGATCGTTGGTTCCGGCGTATTCGTACTGACCGGTATCGTAATCGGACTGACCGGACACGGCGCACCTTACGGCTTCGTTCTTGCAGCACTGATCGCTGTATGCCAGCTGGTTCCAATGGCAACTCTGGCATCCAGTATGCCGGCAACCGGCGGCAGCTACGTGTATGCTAAGAAACTGATCGGACCAAGAGCATCTTTCGTATTCTTAATGATGTTCGTTCTTCAGCAGGTACTGATCGCAACCTTCGCTATTGGCTTTGCAAGCTATGTAGCTGTTATCTTCCCTGATGTAAATCAGAAGTTAGTAGCACTTGGCGCACTGACTCTGGCAGTAGTAGTAAACATGATCGGCCTTAAGACTTCTGCAAAAGTACAGAAGTTCATGGTAGCATTATTACTTGTTTCTCTGTTTGTATACATTGTATTTGGTCTTCCTAAGGTAGACTGGTCTGCACTGGCATTAAACAGTGAAAACATCATGCCAAACGGCCCAATGAAATTCCTTCGCGGCGCTGCAATGCTTTCCTTCGCATGTGCTGGTGCAAAGTTCTTAGCTGAGAACGGCGGTGAAGTAGAAAATCCTGGCAAGACCATTCCAAAGGCTATGGTATTATCTACACTGCTTGTTGCAATTTTCTATGCATTAGTTGGTATCGTTGCTGCCTGCGTTCTTCCTGTTGAAGAAGTAGCTGGTGTAAACATTTCTGTAGTAGCAAAATCTGTATTCCCTGCACCTGTATACCTGTTCTTCGTAATCGGTGGTGCATGGTTCGCATTACTGACAACCTTAAATGGTACCTTATCCTGGACCACACGTTCCCTGCAGAGAGCAGCTATGGACGGATGGCTGCCAGAGGCCTGCGCAAAGGAAAATAAGGGCGGCACACCTGTTATTCTGTTATTATTCTTCTTTGTAGTTGGTATCATCCCGATCGTAACCGGTATGAACACTTCTGATATTGCAAATATGGGTACTGGTTGTGGTAAGCTCACTGACCTGTTAATGGTTTATGCATGCTTCCGTCTGCCTAAGGTATTTCCTGAGGAATACAAGAAATCTGCTCTGTACATGAGCCCTGCAAAGTTAAATGTAGCTTTAGCTGTTGTATTCGTTGTACTGGCAGCTACCTCCTATGTCAGCCTGTCCAGCTTAAATGCAAGACAGTTCCTGTACATTGGTCTGTTCATCCTTGCAGCAGTTGTACTGATGTTAGTTCGCTATAAGAACGTAAAAGAAAAAATGGATCAGCAGTAAGCACTGTCTGATACCGGGAAAACGCGGTGGGGTGTTGCGGCAATAACATTCTCACCGCGTTCCCTGTTATGGGAGGTAAGACTATGAAATATGCAGTAGTAGGCTTTGGTACAGCCGGCTACCATGCAGTGAAAAAGATCCGTGAACTGGATAAAGAAGGATGCATTGATGTATACAGCAATACAGGTCGTGCCCCTTATAATCCTATGCTGACGACTTATTATGCTTTTGGAAAGCTGGAATATGAGGGAATGTTTCCTTTCGGCGATCTGGAGCAGATACAAAAAGAAGTGGATTTTAACCTTCGCAGGGAACAGGTGATCAAGGTTCATGGATCAGAACATCTGGTAGAAACAGAAAATGGATCAGAGCAGTATGACCGCATTCTGATCGCAACAGGCGCAAGGGCATTTGCTCCTCCTGTAAAAGGACTGGAGCCAGAGGATGCATTTTTAATGCGTACAGTAGAAGATGCCCTTCGTTTTAAAGACAGACTAAAGAAAAATGATATTAAACATGCCGTTGTGATCGGCGCTTCCATGGCTGGTATCAAGGTAGTGGAAGTCCTTCACAAATATGGCATCGAGACCTGGCTTTTAGATCTGGCAAGCTATATTTTCCCTCTGGCTGCCTACAAAGAAGTAGCAAAAGAGATCGAAAAGAGAGTAGAAGCCAGGGCGTTCATCTGATGTTTGGGGTCACCATTGACCATATGGAACAGGAAAACGGGGAAAAGACAGCTGTTTTAACAGATGGAAGCCGCATTCCTGCTGATATCGTTGGCCTGTGTATTGGTACAAGAGCCATTACAGAGACCGTTCAGGGAGAAGTGGAGATTGGAAGAGGTATTGTGGTAGATGACCATATGCGTACTTCTGTTCCCGGAATTTATGCTGCAGGTGACTGCTGTGAAGGCAACAACCTGGAAAGCGGCCAGAACCAGATCATTGGTCTGTGGGCCAATGCCAATCACCAGGGTGAAACTGCCGGTATCAACATGGCGGGGGAGATATGCCTATAAGGGAAATATCCTTCACAATATCACCCATTTTATGAATATGGATTTTATTGGTTTTGGAGACAACCGTATGCAGGGAGAGGTCCTAGAATACGGTTCTCTTTCAGAAGATCTGTATATCCGCCTTGTATTAGACGGAAAGCGCATTGTAGGCGCTAATATTTTAGACAATTATCGTGTCAGCGGCATTATTAAAAACTATATGCTGCGGCTGTTTGCTGGTGAACAGTTTGTTCTGCCGGATTATCAGCGGGCTATGCTGGTAAAAGCGGGACTTTCCGTTCCTTTTATAGATGAAGTTGAGGAGAAGATTCATGGATAGTTTAGAGGCTTTAAAAAAAGCAAAGATACCGGGACCGGAGACCGGCATTGAAAAAAAGAATACGGTCTGTGCTATCTGTTCTCCGGCATACAACTGCGGTGTATGCGCTTATGTAAAAGATGGAAAAATGGTAAAACTGGAAGGTCTGGATGAACATCCAAGAAATAAGGGATGTCTATGTACAAAAGGACTTTCCGGCCGTGGTTTTGCTTACAGAGAAGACCGTATCAAGACACCTCTTCGCCGCATTGGCAAAAGAGGAGAAGGAAAATTTGAACCGATCACCTGGATGAAGCCTATAAGGAGATCGCTGAAAAGCTAAATCACATTAAAGAGACAGATGGCCCTCAGGCAGTAGCATTTTTCGGCGGTTACAATAAATGGTTCCGTCCGTGGCTGCGTCGTTTTGCCCATTCTTTTGGAACTATGAACTATGGTACAGAGTCCAGCACCTGTATGACGGCTGGCTGGATGGCATGGAAAACAGCCATCGGACAGCTGGCAAAGCCGGATATGCCAAACTGTGACCTGCTTCTTGGCTGGGCATTTAATCCTTATTATTCCGGTTACTTAAAGGCTCAGGGAGCAGAAAAAGCAAGAGCAAGAGGTATGAAAGTCATTGTAGTAGACCCAAAGATCACGCCTACTACAGAAAAAATGTGTGATCTGCATCTGCGTCCTTATCCGGGAACAGACGGCGCTTTGGCCCTGTGCATGGGAAATGTACTGATCCAGAAAGGCTGGATCGATAAAGAATACATTGACAAGTATGTACATGGTTTTAAAGAATATGCCCAGTATGCAGCGGGATTTAATGAGACCAATGTAGAAAAGCTGACAGGCGTTCCTTATGAGTTAGTGGTAAAGGCCTGTGAGATGATCCATGAAAGCAAGTCCATGGCCATTAACGAAAACAGTGCGCCTATTCCACACCACAAAAACGGTTTCCAGAATTACCGTGCCATTATGGCGCTTTCAGCTTTGACCGGCAATTTTGACCGCAAAGGTGGACAGCTGCCGGGAGAACATACATTTACTCACCAGATCGCAGGTTTTACTACCCTGGAAGATGAATTTGCCGACGGCACAGAGCCAAAGGATGTAGTCCTTCCAGTAGGAGCCATCAGGTTCCCGTTGTGGTATCATATGGAACGGGAGATGCAGTGTGTGGACCTGCCAAGACAGATTCATGAGGGAACACCTTATCCTGTTAAGGCATTATTTGCTCTGGGCTTAAATTACCGCATTCTTCCAGATGACCAGTATTTTAAGTCTGCCATGGAGAAACTGGACTTTTTCGTAGATGCAGACCTGTTTATGACTGACGCTGCAAAAATGGCAGATATTGTCCTTCCGGTGTGCACTTCCTATGAAAGAGGAGAGTTAGAGACTTATCCAGGCGGCTATGCATGGCTGACCAAACCTGCCATTGACAGAGTAGGAGAGAGCAAGTCAGACGCAGAGATCTTATGTGAACTGGCAAAAGTAATGAACCTGGGGGATAAGCGCCTGGAAGAAGGCTATGAGAAAAACATTGAGAAGATTTTATCTAACCTGGATCTTACAATGGATGAACTGCGTTCCAGTGACCTGCCTGTAAAAGTGCGGGGGGTAAAACCTTATGTTCCGGGAACGATCCTTGAAAAAGGCTGCAAGACTCCAACTGGTAAATTTGAGTTATATTCAGAACTGATCGCTTCTCATCCGGAATGGCACTTAGATGCCCTTCCAACTTATTGCGAGCCAATGGATGAAGTAGATGAAACCGTATATCCGTTTATTCTCTGCTCCGGCGGAAGATTGCCAAATGCTATCCATTCCCGTCTCCACAAGGTACCGTGGTACGCAGCCTGCGTCCGGATCCTATGGCAGATATTTCCATAGAAGATGCACAGGCATTGGGCTTAAAAGAGGGGGACGATATAGAACTGTTTACAGAAAGAGGAACCATTTCCGTAAAAGTACATCCAACACACAGGGTGCAAAAAAATGTGGTCTTCTTCTATCATGGATATTCGGAAGCAGATGTAAACTCCCTGATGTCCGGAACCCATGTAGACCCATATTCCGGTTTCCCGGCTTATAATTCTACCAGATGTGGTATGAGAAAGAAGGTGCAGCGATGAAGAAATATGCAATAGATCTGGATATTACCAAGTGTATTTCCTGCGGAGCCTGCTCCATCGCCTGCATGGATCAGAACGACTTTCAGGTAAAAGAAGGGCAGAGACCTTTCAGAAATGTATTTGACCTGGAAATGGAGCAAAAAGGAGAGGTAAAATACAGCCACCTGTCTTTAGCCTGCATGCACTGTAGCGATGCGCCTTGCATTACCGCCTGCCCAAGCGCCTGTCTGCGCAAAGATCCGGAGACCAACCTTACAGTTACGATACCACTAACTGTATCGGCTGTCACAGCTGCGCTATGGCATGTCCTTATGGTATCCCTTCCTTTGGGGAAAATGGCAAGATGATTAAATGTGACGGCTGCTATGTAAGAGTCCATCACGGAATGCTTCCGGCCTGCGTAAAAGCCTGTCCGGTAAAGGCGCTGCAATTAGTAGATACAGAAGCCAAAGAACCGCAGATCCCACCGGAACATTCTTTAAGGATGACAAGTGCGGGAATGTTGAAGCAGCAGGTGTAAGTAAAAATAACTGCATCCATAAGCCAGAACCTATTTTACATGTGAGAAAAAGATTTGTTATAATGATACTGTCGCAGATTAGGCATTTTTGTCTGGTCTGTGGCAGTATTTTTATTGCCATGGATTTGAAAAATGGAAAATATTGTAAAAATAAACAAGGAGAAGGTCATATGGAAAAAGCTCTGAAAAAGAGAGAAGCCCAGGCAGTTGTGATCGAAGAAATGAGAAGGACCGGAAAGATCATTCCAAGGATCGGAAAGACGAAAAGTCCACTTACCCATTGACAAAGTAGGAATTAAAAGATATGATAAGCGCAAAGAAAACGGAGTGAAAGGACATCTACGGTATGACAAGATCACAGATCCGAAAATATGCGTTTATCAAATCCATTCCCATTATGTGCAGCTATATTTTGTCAGTATGGCTTATGGTATTATGATGGAAGATGCAGGTTTTAAGTGGTATTATTCTTTGCTGGTGAGCCTGACCGTGTATACAGGCGCCTTCCAGTTTGTGCTGATCACATTTTTAAGCAGCGGAGCTTCTATTATAACAGTGGCTCTCACAGCACTGCTGATGAACAGCCGCCAGAGTTTTTACAGCCTTACGTTCCTGGAAGATTTTAAGAAAATGGGAAAACGGATGCTTATATGATCCATACCATGACAGATGAGACCTATGCCGTAAACTGTACGCTGGAACTGCCACAGAAAGAAAAAGAGGATACCATGTTCCTGGTGGCATTTTTCAGCCGTTGTTACTGGATGATCGGTTCTGTTTTAGGCGGAATGTTAGGACAGCTGATCCCGTGGGATATGGAAGGCATTGATTTCTGCATGACAGCCCTGTTTGTGATCATTTTTATTGACCAGTGGGAGAAGGCAGACAGACATACACCGGCTTTAGCTGGTCTTGGGATCGGCATTATCTGCCTGATCATATTTGGGGCTTCCGGTTTTATGCTTCCGGCACTTTTACTTACATCAGGATTATTAGTGGTGTTACAGAAGAGAAAGGAGGAAGTATAGATGAGTACAGAAAGAATATTGATCATGATCGCAGTTTCTGCTCTTTGTACCTTCTTTTTGAGGGCTCTTCCGTTTCTGGCTTTCGGCGGATCACAGAAGATGCCGGACTGGCTGGACCGATTGGGAAAAACACTTCCCTCAGCGATCATGGCAGTGCTGATCGTCTACTGTTTGAAAGATGTGGGAAGTGATGTGGTACATATCGGACTTCCAAAGATAGCAGCGGTAGTGATCGTAGCGTTGTCTTATAAATGGAAGCATAATACATTAGTAAGTATTGCAGTAGGAACGGCCGGATATATGATCCTTCTTCGAGTGGCAGCTATGTTGTAAGATTCATGCATCTGGCGGAACAGAGAATGTATACATATTGGAAAAACATATAGAAAGAGCATATAAAAAAGCGGTGCAGGAAGCATATCCAAATGATATGTATCCATGCATCGCTTTTTGCTTTTTATGATCTTCCTTCCACCTACAGGAAGAAGATTTTTCGTATTTAATTTAATTCCTCTTGGAAGTGATCAACTCTCCGGAAGTGTTTCCATGACAGATCGGCTTCCATTCTACTTTCTTAACCAGTGCAACTGCAGAGATCGGGATGTAAGTGAACATGAAGATCGGGAATGTAAATGTATAAAGGATCTTCTTTAATGCAGACAGCTGCACCTGTTTCCACTCACTGATCATGGTGATGGCACCATAAACCAGCAGACTTAAGTAGAACATAACAATGGTCCTTGTAAGGAAGGAAATATTCTCAGCTGCGATCATTCTTGCTATGTAACCAGGTTCTGTCATATAGGAAAATGCCATGCCCAGGTTAATAAGGATAGCGGCAAGAGTAAAGAACATACCAGGTGCTACGGTCATGAAAATATCATAGCAGGAAAATGATTTTCTTCCGCCCTGGAAAAATCCCTTGATCAGTCTCCAGCTGTAATGCCAGTCAACCTGATAAAATCCTTTGGACCAACGCAGTCTCTGGGTCCAGGACTGACCAAATTTTAAAGGCTGCTCATCGTAGATCACAGCCTTATCACAGTAGCCGATGACCTTGCCTTCAATGGCACAGTTAACGGAAAATTCAATATCCTCTGTAAGAAGATGGAATGGCCAGCCGCCGTTTTCGCGGATCACTTCACCGGATACCAGAAAGCCGGTTCCGGAAATAGCACAGTTGGTTCCAGAAGCATTCTTGGGAAGTTTAAGAAACGGGCCTCCCGCAGGAACCATAAGCCGTAACCAGCTGAGATCCAGTTGGCACCGAAGTTCTTGGAATTACGGTAGCTTGTAAGAGCAGCAAAATGTCCGCTGTCAAAGGTGGCATTCATTTCTTTGACAAAATCAGGATCTACATAATTATCTGCATCAAATACAAAGTAGCCGTCATATACATCTTTACCGGAGGCAGAAAGACATTTGAACAGATAGTCAAGGGCATAACCTTTGCCCACCTGCTGATGGTTGTAACGGCGGTACACCCTTGCTCCTGCCTGTGCAGCAACCTGCGCGGTATTATCTGTGCAGTTATCTGCGATCACATAAATGTCAAGAAGGTCAGATGGATAATTCTGAGCCTTTAAACTGGCAATCAGACCACCGATGACATTTGCTTCATTTCTTGCAGAAATAACAGCAGCGTAACGGTGAAACTGATGGGAACCGGTTTTATTTTTCCTGTGTTTCATAAGAAGCCCCAGGAGCAGATAACCGATCTGATAAAAATAAAAGACTACAAATACAGTTGCGATCACAAAATTAAAATAATGGATCATCTGAAGTGTTTTCATAATATACCTCTTTGTAATACTTGAAATATTTGACAAATTAATAATATTTCTGATTTTAGCGTGATCTTTTTCGCAGAATACAAAATAGCATATTTTAAGAATAATGCAAGTCTTGACAAAGAAATTCATAAAAAATTAATAATTGCTTCATACAATATTCAATTATGAACGGTATTAAAAAGACTTCCTAAAAATTCATTTAAGGTGTCGCAAAACAAAAAAAGATGTGGTATACTAAATTGATAGCATTGGGAAGAAGAAAAAGGAGTGCTTTATGCTGAATGAAGAAAAAATCCAGGCAATGACAGATCTGGCAGTGTTTGAAAAGCATCAGGGCAGAAAAATCTTCCCTGTAAATCAATACTTTAAAAGTGATTATGTAGGAGGCAGTTGTTCCGTTCTTTTTTCGGGTACACCTTTAGTTTTGCGCTGATCCTTCTTATGTGGATCCTTTATAAACTGGATGTGCTCATGAAGGGAGCTGATATTGATCAGCTGATCGGCTGGATCCGCAACTGGGGACTGGCCTATGTGACCGGACTGGGGGATATCTTCTTATTACATGGAAGATCTATTCCAGACGGTATGATTTTGCATCCAGAAGCCAGACCATGTATGTGGCCAGGCTTAAACATCTGGACCGTAAATTTGGAAAGGACCGGGGAAAAGAGAACAGAGGAGGAGCCGCTTTATGACAGTTCTTTTGCTGTGGAAAGAGCACCTGAAAGAAATTTATAATAAATACAGCTATGTGATCCGCTTTGTGGTCCGTCTGCTGTTGATCCTGTGTACGATCTTAAGTATGAATGCCAATATCGGCTATATGGCAAAATTGAAAAATCCGGTCGTTGTAGCGCTGCTGTGCTTTTTTGGAGCCTTGCTTCCGGACAGCGGGGCCGTCTTCCTTATAGGATGTGTGATGGTAGCACATGTGTATGCAGTATCCATGGAAATGGCACTGATCACACTGATGATGATCCTGGTAGTGGCTGTTCTTTATTATGGGTTTAAGCCGGGAGACAGCTGGCTTATGATACTGACACCCCTTGCCTTCTTATTTAAGGTGCCTTATGCGGTTGCTTTTTTAGTAGGGCTGGGAGCAGTCTTATTTCTGTAATACCTGTAAGCTGCGGAGTCTTTTTATACTATCTTCTTATGTATATACGGCAGAACGCAGGCGTCCTTACAGGAGAGGGCAGCGTAGATATCGTACAGCGTTACAGTCAGATCATCCGGTCCGTATGCTTTAACCAGACAATGATGGTGATGATCGCTGCCTGTGCAGTAGGGATCATGGTGGTATACCTGATCCGCAGGCTGTCTGTAGATTATGCCTGGATCATAGCGATCGTAGCTGGAACAGTAGCACAGCTTTTAGTGATCTTTGTAGGAGATTTTGTTTTCGGGGTATCCGTATCTGCAGGAACGCTGATCTTCGGGCTGCTTGTTTCTGTGATGCTGGCTATGATCTACAATTTCTTTTTCTTCTCTGTAGATTATACCCGTACAGAATATGTACAGTTTGAGGATGACGATTATTATTATTATGTAAAAGCGATCCCCAAGATGGCAGTAAGCAGTACCGATGTAAAAGTACAGCGGATCAGCGGGAGAAAGCGGAATACAAGAGAGAAAAATACAGCCAGGAATACGGCTGAAAGAGAATTAAGATAAATGATCAAGATAAATAATTAAGATAACGATAATTAGACTAAAGGAGGATGATATAAGGTGGGAATCTTAACAGAACTTATGATGAAAGCCTCATCCTGGCTGACGCTATTGCCAAGGATCTCCCTCCGGAATTTGTTTGAGATAGCGATTATCTCATTCCTGGTATATGAGATCCTTTTCTGGATAAAAAATACAAGGGCATGGACCTTACTGAAGGGACTTTTAACGATCATGGTATTTGCCATTGTGGCGGTCCTTTTACGTCTGGATACCATTGTCTGGATCCTTAAAAATATTACAACGATCGCAGTAACGGCATTTCTGGTCGTTTTCCAGCCGGAACTGCGAAAAGCACTGGAACAGTTAGGCAGCCAGAACCTGTTATCCGGTATTCTGGCTCAGGATGACGGAAAGAGCAGTCAGGAATTTAATGACCGCACAGTCAATGACTGGTACGTGCTACTTTTGAGATGGCAAAGGTGAAAACAGGAGCCTTAATGGTCATTGAAAGAGGAACTTCCTTAAAGGAGATCGAGAGGACCGGTATTGAGATCAGCGGACTGGTCACAAGCCAGCTTCTTATCAATATTTTTGAACACAATACACCTCTTCATGACGGAGCGGTGGTGATCCGCGGAAACCGGGTGGCAGCGGCTACCTGTTACCTGCCTCTTTCTGACAATATGTCTATTAATAAGGCATTGGGAACCAGACACCGTGCAGCAGTAGGTGTCAGCGAGACAACAGACAGCCTTACCATTGTTGTTTCTGAGGAAACAGGACGGGTATCTGTTGCAGAAGGAGGAATGCTCCGCAGTGTTCCAACAGCAGAGGCACTTCGGAATATTCTTTCCGGACTGATGAAAGAAGAGCCGGTTTCTTCCAACCGGTTTAAGATATGGAAGGGAAGGCTGATCAATGGGAAAAAAGCTGACAAATAACTTAAAACTAAAGATACTTTCCGTTTTCCTTGCCTTTTTTGTGTGGCTGGCAGTGACCAACATTTCCAACCCGGATGTAACTGCTACCAAGGAAGTACCTTTGGAGGTGCTGAACGAAGACGTGCTTTCCACAAACGGAAAAACCTATGAACTGATCGACAACCGCACGACAGTGACGGTAGCATACAAAGTGCGTACACTGGATGCAGGAAGTATTTCTGCTTCTGACTTCCGGGCCTATATCGATCTGGCAGATATGTACGAGCTACAGGAGCAGTTCCTGTTAAGGTAGATGTAAAGAATAATAAAGTAGATGCTGTAACAGCAAAACCTATGGTGATCCGTGTGACTACGGAAGATGTACAGCAGAAAAAGTTTGACCTGACTGCCTATACAGAGGGAAAGACCGAGTCCGGGTACAGAGAGGGAACCGTCAATATCGTGCCTACCAGTATTTATGTAAGCGGACCTGAATCACAGGTAGGACGGATCAGTACCGTTGGTATCACCATTCGTTTAGACGGTGCAAACTCTGATCTTTCCGGTACAGCCCAGATCCAGTGCTTTGATGCGAACCGTAATAAGATCACTCTGGATGATCGTGTGACTTTAAGCCGGTCAGAGGCAGATTACACACTTTCTATTTTAAAAGTAAAGACTCTGGGGCTGAATTTTGAGACAGAGGGAAGAGTTGCAGACGGATACCGTTTTACAGGGATCGAGAGTAATGTAAATTCCGTAGATGTAGTAGGACTTAAGTCTGATCTGGCAGAGATCAATGCCATCAACATTCCTAAGTCAGAGTTAAATATGGACGGTGCTTCTGCAGACAAAGAAGTGATCATTGATTTAAACAAATATCTTCCGGAAAATGTAGAACTGGCAGACTCTAACAGCAAGATCCATGTGACTTTAAAGGTAGAGCCTTTAGAGACCAGGACCATTGAGTTAAAACAAGCAAGATCCGCCAGGTAGGCGCTTCCAGCCGTTACAGTTACCAGTATGACAGAGATGCTATCCGTTTAAGCATCAAGGGCTTACAGGAAGATTTAGACCAGCTGACCGATGATGATTTAGAGGCAGAGGTAGATGTAAGCGATATGGGACCTGGAACCCATCCTGGAACTGTTACATTTGAACTGGGTGCAGCTTATGAACTGGTAAGTCAGGATGATCTTCAGATCATTGTCCATGACAGGGAACCGGGAGATACTGTACCGGCACCTACTCAGGAAGAGACAGGAAGCAGTACAAGGGAGACAACAGCAGCTGAAAGCAGCTCCGGTGCATCCAATCATACAACAGCGGCTGAAACAAGTCATTAATTAAGGGGAAAATAAGAAAAAAGGCAGTTTATATGCTGCGGGAAATCAGGAGAATAAATATGGTAAGTGGAACAACAGTGATCAAGAACCCATCCGGTCTTCATTTAAGACCTGCAGGCATCCTTTGCAAAGAGGCTCTGCTTTATAAATCAAAAATCTCTTTTAAGGTACGCAATGTGACAGCAAATGCAAAAAGTGTGCTCAGTGTGCTTGGAGCATGTGTAAAATGCGGAGAAGAGATCGAATTTAACTGTACCGGCCTGATGAGGAAAAAGCTCTTGCAGCAATGATCAAAATTGTGGAGGACGGATTAGGGGAGTAAACCATAAATTAATAAGGAGGACACACATATGTTTAAGGGAACAAGTGCTTCTGCCGGTATTGGCATTGGCAAAGCTGTGATCGTAGAAGAAGCAGAATTAGTGATCACAAGAAATGAGGTAGCAGATGCAGAGGCTGAGATCCAGCGCTTTAAGGGGGCTCTGGAAAAGACCATTGCAGCTACACAGAAGATGGCAGACGATCTGGCTTCCCGCGTGGGAGAGAAGGAAGCAGAGATTATGCAGGGACACATGATGCTGTTATCAGATCCCATGCTTACAGGGGAGATTGAAAATAGCGTGAAAAATGACAAGGTAAACTGTGAGTTTGCTATTGAAAATGTGTGCAATATGTATGCAGATATGTTTGCGTCTATGGGAGACGAACTGATGCAGCAGCGCGCTACGGATATGAGGGATATCAAAGTGCGTATGCAGCGTACATTAATGGGTCTGGAGTCTGTAGATGTATCTTTACTGCCAAAGGGAAGCATACTGGTAGCAAAGGATCTGACCCCGTCCATGACAGCAGGCATCAATCCGGAAAATGTTTCCGGTATCGTAACAGAGCTGGGAGGAAAAACCTCACACAGCGCTATTTTAGCAAGGGCACTGGAGATCCCGGCAGTAGTTGCAGTAAATGGCCTGATGGATGCAGTAAAGGACGGAGACAGTGTAGTCCTTGACGGAAGCACCGGAGAGGTATTTGTAAATCCGGAGGCTTCTGTTGAAAAAGAATACGAAGAAAAGAGAAGCCAGTTCTTAAAAGACAAAAAAGAACTGGAAAAATACATTGGACAGCCTTCTGTTACAAAAGACGGCGTACAGGTAGAGATCGTTGCCAATATCGGTAAACCGGAAGATGTGGACAAGGTGTTACAGTACGATGGAGAAGGCGTTGGTCTGTTCCGTACCGAGTTCCTGTTTATGGACCGTACTGCCATGCCTACAGAAGAAGAGCAGTTTGAAGCATACAAGAAAGTAGCTATTGCATTAAACGGCAAGCCGGTGATCATCCGTACATTAGATATCGGCGGTGACAAAGAGATCCCGTATATGGGACTGGAAAAGGATGAGAACCCATTCCTGGGCTATCGTGCCATCGTCTGTGCCTGGACAGAAAAGAGGATATTTACAAGCACAGCTGCGTGCCTTTTAAGAGCCAGCGCATATGGCAATATCCGTATTATGATCCTCTTGTAACCTGCATTGACGAGTTAAGAGAGGCAAAAGCACTGATTGAAGAGATCAAGGCTGAATTAGATGAAAAGAACATTGCATACAAGAAAGACATCCAGGTAGGTATCATGGTAGAGACAGCAGCCGCTTCCCTGATCGCAGATATCTTTGCAAAAGAGGCAGATTTCTTCAGTATCGGTACCAATGACCTGACCCAGTATACCATGTCAGTAGACAGAGGAAACAAGAAGGTATCCTATCTGTACTCTACCTTCAATCCTGCAGTACTCAGAAGCATCCGCCACATTATCGCATGCGGACGTGAAGCAGGCATTATGGTAGGTATGTGTGGTGAAGCAGCCAGTGATCCGATGATGATCCCGCTGTTACTTGCCTTTGGTTTAAATGAATTCAGTATGAGCGCATCCGCCATCCTGCGCGCAAGAAAGATGGTAACAGAATACAGTGTAGAAGAACTTCAGGCAGTAGCTGACAAGGCTATGAGCTTTGCAACAACAGCAGAAGTAGAAGACTACATGAGAAAGTTTGTGGAGAAGATTACAGGTTAATGGCAGTTTATCTTATTTGTTATGGAATCAGTTTTATTCTGGCCTGGCAGCACTTATATGTGCTGTCCGGCCTTGTTTTAGTTGGAGCAGCAGTATGGCTGTATATCAGAGATTATATCCGGACAGGAACCTGATCCACCTGCGAGGTCTGTTCTGTCTGTTTTTTGTAGGAGGGCAGGGAATTTCCTGCTTTAAGCTTTCCTATCTGCAGACGGACTGGCTGCTTATTACATGGATCAGCTTCTTTCTGGCAGTTATGGCATTCTGGTGGGTATTTGAGGTGCTGACCAGATTGTATGACGGCTGGAG
>ENA-OQIG01000289-OQIG01000289.1-human-gut-metagenome-genome-assembly--contig:-NODE-289-length-30179-cov-3.300113_pt1 | contig 30179 bp, 39 predicted proteins | sample MGYA00242576_ERZ504741 | MGnify/ENA primary metagenome ERZ504741 (study PRJEB26092, sample SAMD00036436) | human gut metagenome | host: Homo sapiens | study: EMG produced TPA metagenomics assembly of... | reverse complement strand
TTATGATATTAGGTAGATAAGGAATCAGGCAAGCAGCATGCTACGTTTCCATCATAACAATTGTTACGGATCCACTGACAGATTATATACATAACACTAAATATCGGATGCCGGTTATTTTTGTTATCCAAAGATGAAAAACAATCGTTAAATATTGAATTATCTCGGGAAGAAATAGAATATTTCTTTAAACCTTATCCTGCAGATGAGACGGAGGCATGCGAGATATGCAATGATTTTATAAAGAAAATATCAACAGATAAAAGTATTCTGTAACAAACATAGGGAGATGCCAATGAACCATTAGAATACCGATCAATTGGCTTTTTCTTGCATTCTTTAACGTAAAAATAACTATCGTTACTGACTTTTCAAAAAAGTCAAAAGATGAAAAATATATTGTGTTTGCATCAGATTCGTGTTACATTTGAACGATAAACAATTAAAAACACAATAACCATGAAAAAAATTATTTTATTACTTGCTTTATGTTTTACTGCAAATAATTTCTTTGCGCAAACCACAGATCCGAATCAGTTGAAGAATGAAGGTAATGATGCTTTGAATGCAAAAAATTATGCCGTTGCTTTTGAAAAATATAGCGAATATCTGAAACTGACTAATAATCAGGATTCTGTCACAGCCTATAATTGTGGTGTATGTGCAGATAACATAAAGAAATATAAAGAAGCCGCCGATTACTTTGATATTGCGATTAAAAAAAATTATAATCTTGCAAATGCATATATAGGTAAGTCTGCTGCCTATCGCGATATGAAAAATAATCAAGAGTATATTGCTACATTGACGGAGGGTATCAAAGCTGTTCCGGGCAATGCTACTATTGAAAAATTATATGCTATTTATTATTTGAAAGAAGGACAGAAATTCCAACAGGCCGGCAATATCGAGAAAGCAGAAGAGAACTATAAACATGCCACTGATGTGACTAGTAAGAAGTGGAAGACTGACGCTTTATATACCTTGGAGTGTTATTCTACAATAATGGAGCCGATGTTCTACGGAAAGCAACTCCTTTAGCTAGTTCGAACAAAGAAAAATATGCTTCTGAAAAAGCAAAGGCGGATGCGGCTTTCAAGAAAGCTGTTGACTATTTGGGAGAGGCAGTTACTTTATCACCCAATAGAACTGAAATCAAACAGATGCAAGATCAGGTAAAAGCGATGATTAAGTAAGAAGAATATTCAGATGATGAAGAAAATAGGGTTGCTCAAATCAGCAACCCTATTTTTTGTATGCATCTGTTTTTATTGTAAGTTTGCCACCCGAATAAATAGTAAAACAAAGAATAATGCAATTCTATAGTAAAAATGAAGCTATTAACCGTATAAACAAACTGGCTGGAGCAGGAAAAGCATTTCTGTTTATTATAGATTATAAACAAGAATGTTCTTTTATAGAGAAAGTGGATGATATTGATTCATCGGAGCTACTCTACAATCTGAACGGTTTTACAAACTGCACGTCTGTTGTTCCACCTTTAAGATACCCAATAATATGGCAGCCCCAACCTATTTCTTTAAGCCAATATAAAAAATCGTTTGATATTATACGGAAAAATATCTTGAGTGGAAATAGCTTCTTAACGAATCTCACTTGCATGACCCCCGTCAACACTAATCTAGGGTTAAAAGATATATTTTATCATTCTCGGGCCTTATACAACTTTGGTTGAAAGAGACTTTTGTCGTTTTTTCTCCTGAAATATTTATTCGTATAGAAAATGGAAGAATCAGTCTTATCCAATGAAAGGAACAATAGATGCAACTTTACCTTCTGCCACAAGATTACTGATGGAGGATGAAAAAGAAGCAGCAGAGCATGCCACAATCGTTGATCTGATACGAAATGATTTAAGTATAGTGGCAGATAATGTATCTGTAACCCGCTATCGATATGTAGATACACTCTATACCAATCATGGTCCCATATTGCAGACTAGCTCTGAAATAAGTGGAGTTTTACCGAAAAGCTATGTTGATCATCTGGGAGAAATTCTTTTCAGACTTCTTCCAGCCGGTTCTATTACAGGAGCTCCTAAGCACAAGACAATGGAAATAATAGAGCAAGCAGAAGAATATGAGAGAGGATTCTATACAGGCATCACCGGATACTTTGACGGGAGAAAACTGGATAGTGCCGTTATGATCCGCTTTATTGAAGAGCAGAATGGGCAAATATTTTTTAAAAGTGGGGGAGGGATCACCTGCAAAAGTGATTTGGAAAATGAATATAACGAAATGAAGCAGAAAGTTTATGTGCCAATTTATTGAAACGATACGTATAGAGAGAGGAGTAGTGTATAATTTGGATTATCACACAGAGCGAATGAACCAGACGCGTGCTGTTTTTTGGCCAGACGAACCGCCATTAAATCTATCGGAAAGTCTGAAACCAATAATGAATGTAGAAATGATAAAGTGTAGAGTAGTCTATAGTCGATGGATAGAAGAGATCCTATACACACCTTATCAAATACGCCCAGTACATTCTTTACAGATTGTTCATTCGGATAATATCGATTACACTTACAAAAGTACAGATCGGAGTGCAATAAATGAACTTTATATGCATAAACGGGAACAAGATGAAATATTAATTACTAGAAATGGACTGTTGACAGATACATCTATAGCTAATATTGCTCTCTTTAACGGAAAAGAGTGGCACACTCCCAAACACCCTCTCCTTAAAGGTGTCCAAAGAGCGGCATTGATTGACAAACATCTAATCAGAGAAAAAGAAATAACCGTAGACCAATTGTTTAACTATTCCCAGATTTGTTTATTCAATGCAATGATTGATTTTGGTAAGATAAAGATTGATGTCAATAGAGAGCTAATACGGATATAACGATTATTAACAAGTTTATTTTCGATCTGTTTGAACAAAACCCATTTTAGGCATGTTATATAGATGTGTTTTTCATAGTATTAGATATAAGATTAATTAAAGAGATTGTACCAGCTTGTGATAAGTAAGTACGTCAGAAACAGAGGCGTCTGTTTTATTGATAAATGTGTTAAAAGTGTCGGCTCTTTGCAGCCGACGCTTTTTTTATACCTGTTTTTCTTTCGTTTTATGGATAGTTACAAATAATTCTTATATATTTGTAGGATATAAACAGAAAAGAATGACACAATGAGTAATATACCTGTTATCTTTCGTTTTTTAAAGGACCTTACTGCGAACAACAATCGCGAGTGGTTTAATGAACATCGGGAAGAGTATGAAATAGCCCGTTTAGAATTTGAAAATTTCCTTTCCACAGTAATTGCCCGTATTTCACTTTTTGATGAAAGTATTCGTGGTATTCAACCTAAAGAATGCACTTATCGCATTTACCGGGATACCCGCTTTTCTTCCGATAAAACTCCCTATAAGAATCATTTTGGGGATATATTAACGCAAAAGGGAAAAAATCCTATCACAGTGGGTACTATATACATATACAACCTGAGGGTTGCATGCTAGCCGGAGGAAGTTTATGCTTGCCTTCTAATATTTTAAAAGCACTTCGCCAGTCTATCTATGATAACATTGATGAATATCGTTCGATAGTGGAAGATCCTGAATTTCAGCAATTCTTCCCCATTGTAGGTGAAGATTTCCTAAAAACAGCTCCCAAAGGATTCCCGAAAGATTTTAAATACATTGATTATTTGAAACCTAAAGAATTCACGTGTGCTTATTCCGTCCCGGACAGTTTCTTTTTGACTCCGGATATTCTGGACAAAATAGAAGAAGTGTTCCGGCAATTTAAACGTTTTGCCGACTTTACGAATTTCACTATCGATGATTTTGAGTAATAATCGGGCAGATATTTCTTGAGTGACTATAAAAAATTAATTCTGAAACACAATAATACATCCTTTTTATGGAAAAGACTCTTAATCTTATTAAAAATGATCCTTGGCTGGAACCTTACAAAGACGCTATCGTTGGACGTTTTGAACATGCCATGGATAAGAAGGCCGAATTGACCAATGGGGGAAAATCTACGTTATCGGACTTCGCTTCCGGATATCTTTATTTCGGTTTGCATCGCACTGATAAAGGATGGATATTCCGTGAGTGGGCACCGAATGCATCACATATTTATATGGTGGGTACATTCAGTAATTGGGAAGAAAAGCCTGCTTATAAACTAAAACGCCTGAAAAATGGTAGTTGGGAAATCAAATTACCGATCGACACTATACAACATGGTGACTTATATAAATTACACGTCTACTGGGAAGCGGACAGGGAGAACGAATCCCTGCTTGGGCCAATCGGGTAGTACAAGATGACAATACAAAAATATTCAGTGCCCAGGTATGGGCACCGGAAAAGCCATTTAAATTTAAAAAGAAAACTTTTAAGCCTAGTACAGATCCACTGTTAATCTATGAATGTCATATCGGTATGGCACAGCAGGAAGAAAAAGTCGGAACTTATAATGAGTTTCGTGAAAAAATTCTGCCGCGTATTGCCAAAGAGGGATACAATTGTATTCAGATTATGGCTATACAGGAGCACCCATATTATGGTAGTTTTGGCTATCATGTATCGAGTTTTTTTGCTGCATCGTCTCGTTTTGGAACTCCAGAAGAACTTAAGCAGTTGATTGATACCGCACACGGATTGGTATTGCTGTCATTATGGATATCGTTCACTCACATGCAGTGAAGAATGAAGTAGAAGGGTTAGGAAACTTTGCAGGTGATCCAAATCAATATTTCTATCCAGGCGGACGAAGAGAACATCCGGCATGGGATTCACTTTGTTTTGACTATGGTAAAAATGAAGTGATGCATTTTTTACTTTCCAATTGTAAATATTGGTTGGAAGAATATCATTTTGATGGCTTCCGTTTTGACGGGGTGACATCCATGCTTTATTATAGCCACGGATTGGGAGAAGCATTTTGCAATTACGGCGACTACTTTAATGGACATCAAGATGATAATGCCATCTGCTATCTGACATTGGCAAACGAATTGATTCATGAAGTAAATCCTAAGGCTATTACCATTGCAGAAGAGGTTTCGGGTATGCCAGGACTTGCCGCCAAGGTGGAAGATGGAGGATATGGATTTGATTATCGTATGGCTATGAATATCCCCGATTATTGGATCAAGACAATTAAAGAGAAGATAGATGAAGATTGGAAACCATCCAGCATGTTTTGGGAAGTAACTAACCGTCGGCAAGACGAAAAAACAATTTCGTACGCTGAAAGTCATGATCAGGCATTGGTAGGAGATAAAACGATTATTTTCCGCCTGATTGATGCAGATATGTATTGGCATATGCAGAAAGGTGATGAAAATTATATAGTTCATCGGGGCGTTGCTCTTCACAAAATGATTCGTTTACTAACTGCAAGCACCATTAACGGTGGATATCTGAACTTTATGGGAAATGAATTCGGACATCCGGAATGGATCGATTTTCCGAGGGAAGGTAATGGATGGTCATGTAAGTATGCTCGCCGCCAATGGGATTTAGTCGATAATAAAAACTTGACTTATCATTATCTGGGTGATTTTGATGCAGATATGTTGAAAGTAATTAAGAGCGTAAAAAACATCCAGCAAACCCCTGTACAAGAAATATGGCACAACGATGGCGACCAAGTGTTAGCGTACCAACGTAAAGATCTTGTTTTTGTATTCAATTTTAATCCGAGTCAATCATTCACCGATTATGGCTTTTTAGTAACACCGGGAACTTATGAGGTGGTACTGAATACAGATAACATAATTTATGGAGGAAATGGTTTGTCAGATGATAGTGTGAAGCATTTCACATTGCCCGATCCTTTGTATAAGAAGAAAAGAAAGAATGGTTGAAACTCTATATTCCTGCACGTACAGCAATGGTATTGAGAAGAACCAAATAAGAAAAAGTAAGTAAATAAAGTAATAGCCCTTGCATCGATTATTCTGATTGCAAGGGCTATTTTATATTCAGAAGGTTAAAATTTAATCTTCAATATTTTACCCGTATAAGCTCCTAAAGCGATTTCTGTTGCCTTATATGGCAGTAAACTGATTTCTTCTACTTTATCTGTTAGTAAATCAACCGCTTTATAAGAATCAAATTGAGGAATTTGTAAAAAGTCAAAGGCATGAGAAGGCACATTAATCGCAACATTTACTGGCTGATTATCAAAGTTTACGACAATAAATAGCAATTCATTCTTGTATTTACGCATAAATGTATATTGCTTGTGCTCATTAAATCTCCATCCATTTTCATTAGCATACATCAAATCAAAGAATACGCCGTTTGATATTGCCTGTTCTTCATTGCACAACGTCAAAACTCTCTGATAAATTGCATATAAATGTTTTTGCTCTTCAGTTAGCATCTTCCCGTCAAACTTTCCTTCATTTCGCCAGCGCCGAATTGTATCTACACTCCAATAATCGAAAATAGTAGTACGTCCATCACGTCCGCTGAAACCTTCACTATCCATTCCCATTTCTCCGAACTCCTGACCAAAGTAGATCATCATGGGGTTAGTATTCATGCAAGCAGATACAATTAAGGCAGGAACACCTTTGCGTGGATCTCCGGCAAAAAATCAGATGCAATACGTTGTTCGTCATGGTTTTCAAGGAAGTTAAGCATCCGCTTTTCAATCCCCCCTAAAGACTGCCAACTACGAGTAATAGCAGTTGCAGAGTCATAACCACAAGCTACATTGCGCAATGTATCATACAGTCCTACTTTATCGTAGAGAAAATCAAATTTACCACGAAATAAATAATTCTTATATTCGTGCGGATTGTATACTTCAGCAATAAATATAATATTCGGATACTCCTGTTTCACTTGAGGGATAGCCCATTCCCAAAATTCTACCGGAACCATTTCGGCCATGTCACAACGGAAACCATCAATATTTTTAGAGGACCAAAAAAGGAGGATATCCAACATTTTAGTCCAAGTATCCGGAGTAGGGGAGAAATGACAAGTTCCACCATTCTGATAATCCACACCATAATTTAACTTTACAGTTTCATACCAGTCATTAATGTTAGGGTAAGCATCAAAACGGTTATTTCCGGTTGCTTTGGCAGGAAATTCATGATAGGGTTCCAAGGCATTTCCCGTCATATCAAACTGTCCATGCAATTCCGATTGCGGAATATAGTAGAAATTATTGTACGGACTAAAAGAGTAGTTAGGATCATCATTGGCTCCCAGCTGAGTGGTGCCGTCAGGTTGTGCATCCGAATGGTATTGACGCGCTACATGGTTCGGAACAAAATCAATTATTACTTTTAATCCTGCTCTGTGTGTACGGCTTACTAGATTTTCGAATTCTTTCATTCTTCCAGGGACATCAGTAGCCAGATCCGGATCTACATCATAATAATCTTTAATGGCGTATGGAGATCCCGCTTTACCTTTTACAATAGCCGGATGATCCGGGCGGATGTTATATCTTCTATAATCAGTTTGGCTGGCATGTTCGATAATACCCGTGTACCAAATATGTGTTGCTCCCAGTTTTTTTATTTCTCCCAAAGCTTTAGCAGTAAAATCAGCCATTTTTCCACAACCGTTTTGTGAAATATCTCCATTGTAGATACAGTGATTATTATTATTACCAAACAAGCGTGTAAACACTTGATAAATAATCATTTTGTTTTCGTTCTTCATTTTATATATGCTATTTAAGATTGACAATTTTATTATCTCGATGGCTTTGATAAGCCGCTTCGATTATTCGTATCACATTCAAAATATCTTGTGCATGTGTTTCCAATGGTTGTCCTAAACATAAATGTTCATAAATATTCTGATAAAAGCCACCATAATTTCCGGCTATGCCGGATATTTTCGGCAGATTTCTTTTCCATTTATTTCTGTATGTAATAATCCCCATTCCTGCTCTGATTCTTCTCCCCAATTCGGACGTTCAGGTATTTCACCAGCTAATAGAGCAGCTTCCTGTTTATCGACTCCATATTTAACATACGAACCTAGTGTTCCATGTAAGGCAAAACGTGGTTCGGCTTCTCGCATCAGGTAACTTGCTTTCAAGGTGATTTTCACATTTGGTGCCAACGAAGGATGTAACAGATGAATTATAAAATAATCATCAACTTTTCCTCCTTCACGCAGGATACCCAAATCTGCAAAAACAGCTTCAGGCATCCCAAAAAGCTGAATAGCCTGATCGATCAGATGTGAACCCAAATTATAGGTTAATCCACCACCGGACTCTCCGGTCTCTTTCCAAGTATTAGGCTTTATAAAATTACGATAACGAGCAAATGTAGATTCATATTCTACCAAACGTCCTAATAAGGATTTGGCAAGAATATCACGTACCGTTAAGAAATCTGCATCCCATCTGCGATTCTGATATACACTTAGCATCAAACCTTTTTTCTTAGCCAAAGCTATTAATTCTTCACCCTGTTTGGTGGTAGAAGTAAACGGTTTCTCAACTACTACATTTTTCCCGGCTTCAAGAGCCATTCCGGCATATTCATAATGTGTATTGTCCGGAGTGTTAACGACTATAAGATCTATTTCAGGATCTTCTGTCAACTCCTTAAAACTACGTACTATTGATGCTTGCGGATATCGTTCTTTAGAGAGTTCCTTACTACGCTCTACTATTTTGTAAAGTTCAAAATGAGGATTCGTGCTGATAAATGGAGCGTGAAACACCTGTCCCGACATACCAAAAGCAGCCAATCCGGTTTTTATTATTTCCATATCTTTCCTTTCTCTTCAATTAGTTGGTCCAGAACCTCAGAAGCAGTGTTATAGCCTTGTTCAAAAATCTCTTCGGCCTTTTCAAGTTCAGTATTGCTATAACCCTCTAGGTTGTAGGGTTCAATTAGTAAATCGCAATTGTCTCGCTCCGGAAACGTATTGGCACGAAACATAAAATGATAAGAACGCATGGCAATGCTAACGATGTTCATTTTATATTTTTCTGCCATCAACGGGCTGACATTCACTGCTACCACTTTTTCACATTCATTTCGGATGGTAGATACAGGTAAATTCATCAGAAGTCCTCCGTCCACATAATGTGTATTTCCAATTTTTACAGGTGTAAATAACACCGGCATACAGCATGAAGCAGCTACCCGTTCAGCTATATTCCCTTTATGAAAATGCATGCTGCGACCATGATCCAGATCAGTGGCAGTAATGATAAGAGGAAGTTTTAAATCCTCCAGCTTCTGAGCTTTAAGATTTGACTTCAAAAAATCAATAAACTCTCCCAAAGCAAATAAGCCTACTTTAGGAATTACAAGTTTTGTCAAGTCCTGAAATTTATGTCCGGAAAAGTAGTCCAAAACCCTATAGGGTTCGTTGCCATCGGCATAAAATACTCCGGCCAAAGCCCGGCACTGACTCCTGAGATAATATCCGGTTTAATATCATGTTCCAATAAAGCCTGAATAACTCCCAAATGGGCAAAGCTTTAATAAAGCCTCCGCTCAAGGCATATCCGATGTTATAAGGTTTTCCGGTTAATACACTATTTTCCATTTTCATTTACTTGATTCATATATGTTCGCCACGAAATTAGTAAAATAAATGAAAGGGAGAATTGATATAAGGAAAAAACTGGTAGAAAATAGCATAAAATAAGGATAAAATCCGGAAAAGTGATTCCGGATTTTACAAAGTCCAAAATAAAAAACAAACTTCGTCTCTTTCCTGATTATTCTTGTTTTTCACTTCTCACTTTCTTCAGATCCGGTAAAAACCAGGTCACCAATCCTAACAACGGCATAAATGCACAAACATTATATACAGCATCAATCCCAAACTTATCGGCCATATTGCCAAGAACAGCAGATGCAATGCCTGCCACTCCAAATGCAAAACCGAAAAAAAGTCCGGAAATCAGTCCTAACTTGTTGGGAAGCAGCTCTTGTGCATATAACAGAATAGCTGGAAAAGCAGACGAAAGCATTAAGCCGACACAGAAACTAAGAATTATAGTCCATACGAGTCCGGCATGTGGCATCAATAAACTAAAAGGAGCTGTTCCCAGGATCGACCCCCAAATAACATATTTACGGCCTACCTTGTCTCCAATGGGGCCTCCCATCAATGTACCAATGGCAGTGGCTACCAGAAATACAAATAAAAAGAGTTGCGACTGCTGAATGCTTACATTAAACTTATGGATCAGATAAAATGTATAATAGCTGTTCAGACTTGCCATATAAATATATTTAGAGAATATAAGAATCATCAGTATCGTGATAGCAAATACAGTCTTTTGAGGAGGAAGCGGGCGCTCGATATATGCTTTTGCATGGATCGGACGTTTTTTTAAGATGGTTCAGATAAGAACGGTACCAGCGGCAAATAGGAAACATTACACAAATAGCCGCCAAAGCAAGGATAGCAAATAGTGCAATATGATGCCTGCCATAAGGAGCCACTAATAATGCGACTAATAAAGGGCCTAACGATCCCCCCAGATTTCCACCTACCTGAAAAAGTGATTGTGCCAATCCCCGTTTCCCTCCCGAAGCCAAAAAGGTGATACGGGATGCTTCCGGATGGAGAACAGACGAACCTATTCCAATGATAAAGACAGAAGCAAGCAGCCAATTCAGATTGGATGCAAAAGCCAGATTCAGCATACCTATCAAAGTGAAACTCATTCCGATAGGAAGCGACCAAGCTATAGGACGTTTATCAAAAATAAGGCCGGTCAGTGGTTGAAATACAGAAGCAGACATCTGGTAACTAGGGTTATCAATCCAATCTGAGCGAAACTTAACGAAAGATCTTCTTTAAAAAGAGGATATACAGCCGAAATGACAGATTGCAAAAGATCATTTAAGCAGTGAGATACACTTAATGCAATTAATATAGGAAATGCAATTCTACGAATCGGCTGAGTCTGACTTTGTACCATATAATCTATACCTTATTTAAAACCGGCTGCAAAGGTATAAAAAAACGAAAGAAGTTAGCAGTATAGAAACAACTTTAAATAAGGAATACCCGAATCACTATTAACCGAAGAGAGAACTATTATTTTTTACGGCAATAAATCTTGGTTTGCTGACTTTTTGTGTATCTTTGGTTCTCAAAATAATATGTTAACCCCAATAATGAAACAACAACCAACGTATGATGAACCAAGAATTATTAATGAGTCCCAACCGTTTGGTGACTTTTCTGCAAAAGCCTGCTGCTGAGTTTACAAAAGCAGACATCATTAACTATATCCAACAGAATGAAATCCGCATGGTCAATTTTATGTATCCTGCTGCGGACGGACGGCTAAAAACTCTGAATTTTGTGATAAACAATGCTTCCTATCTGGATGCCATCCTGACTTGTGGTGAACGGGTAGATGGGTCGAGTCTGTTTCCTTTCATAGAAGCCGGAAGTAGCGATCTGTATGTAATACCACGTTTTCGCACTGCATTCGTCGATCCGTTTGCAGAAATACCTACACTCGTGATGCTTTGCTCCTTCTTTAATAAAGATGGGGAACCTTTGGAAAGCTCTCCCGAATATACTTTGCATAAGGCTTGCAAAGCATTTACAGATGTAACAGGTATGGAATTTCAGGCTATGGGAGAATTGGAATATTATGTAATTTCCGAGGATGACGGTCTATTTCCGGCTACCGATCAGCGTGGATATCACGAGTCGGGACCTTATGCAAAATTCAATGATTTCCGTACACAATGTATGTCTTATATAGCCCAAACAGGTGGACAAATAAAGTACGGACACTCGGAAGTAGGCAATTTTATGCTTGACGGCAAAGTTTATGAGCAAAACGAAATAGAATTTTTACCCGTCAATGCCGAAAATGCGGCCGATCAATTAATGATTGCCAAATGGGTTATCCGTAATTTAGCTTACCAATATGGATATGATATTACTTTTGCTCCCAAAATTACAGTAGGTAAAGCCGGTCAGGGCTACACATTCATATGCGAATGATGAAAGACGGACAAAACCAGATGCTGAAAGATGGTGTTCTCTCGGATACCGCTCGTAAAGCCATTGCCGGTATGATGCAACTTGCTCCTTCCATTACGGCTTTCGGCAATACCAATCCTACTTCATATTTCCGTCTTGTACCCCATCAGGAAGCACCTACCAATGTTTGTTGGGGTGACCGAAACCGTTCAGTATTGGTACGTGTTCCGTTAGGATGGTCCGCACAAACGGATATGTGTGCACTAGCCAATCCTTTGGAATCGGACAGTAACTATGATACTACTCAGAAACAGACCGTAGAGATGCGTTCACCGGATGGCTCAGCCGATCTTTATCAATTATTGGCAGGTCTTGCAGTAGCTTGTCGGCATGGGTTTGAGATAGAGAACGCTTTGGCTATTGCAGAGCAAACGTACGTTAATGTAAATATCCATCAGAAAGAAAATGCAGACAAGTTGAAAGCTTTAGCCCAACTTCCCGATAGCTGTGCAGCATCTGCAGATTGTTTACAGAAACAGCGTACTGTATTTGAACAGTACAATGTATTCAGTCCTGCTATGATCGATGGTATTATCAGTCGATTACGAAGCTATAATGATGCCACTCTACGCAAAGATATACAGGACAAACCGGAAGAGATGCTGGCACTGGTGAGCAAATTCTTCCATTGTGGATAAATTAAAGAAACTCATTTTAATGCGGATTGAATGTTATATTTCAATCCGCATTATTTATATTCGCACTTCAAAATGAAATTATGTCATGGATGAAGAAGTGAAAGGTTTTAATAGATATATGTCAAAGGTTGACTTTCAACCTGTCACAGAATTTATATTTCAAAATGGACAGTTGACAGATTATAAAAAGGGAGAGTTTTTTAGCCGTCAAAATGAATCTTGCAAAATGGTAGGCTACGTGACGGAAGGCTCCTTTCGTTATTGCTGTACCGACAGCCGTGGAGGAAGTAAGATTGTCGGTTATACGTTTGATCACTCTTTTGTGGGAAATTATCCTGCTTTTCGTCTGGGAGACAATTCTAATGTCGATATACAAGCTATTTGTAATTGTTCGGTTTATGTAATCAATAACAGGCAATTGGAGGAGTTTTACAGTCGAAATGAAGCAAATCAAAAGTTAGGTAGGCAAATAGCAGAGATATTGCTTTGGGAAGTATATGAGCGGATGATCTCTTTATATAGTATGACTCCTGAAGAACGCTATACGGAAATCTTAAAACGCTGTCCCGAATTGTTGAACTTGATCTCGCTAAAAGAATTGGCATCCTATCTGATGATCTGTCCGGAAACACTGAGTCGTCTTCGAAGAAAATTAGTACAAAAGTAAAATCTTGATTTCAGTCAAGATCCATGTGTTCCGAACCCGATACCTTTGTGCAAACTTTAAAAAATATAAAAATGAAAAAAGTTATTATTATAGGAGCTACTTCCGGAATCGGTAAAGGATTAGCAGAGCGCTTTCTCCGGGAAGGAAATACAGTTGGTATTACGGGGCGTAGAGAAGATAAACTACAAGAGATCTGTTCTCAAAATAAAAATTGTTTTTATAGTGTTTCCGATGTTACCAAAGATACCGATACAGTCCGACAACTGAGCAATCTTGTGAACAGAGTGGGAGGTATGGATATACTTGTATTCTGTTCGGGAATAGGGGAGCTAAATCCTGAACTTGATTATCTTCTAGAGAAACCGACTCTTTTAACCAATGTAATAGGATTTACCAATGTAGTGGATTGGGCTTTTCACTTTTTTCAGAAGCAAGAATGGGGGCATTTGATTGTAATTTCATCTGTAGGCGGAATGCGCGGTGAAGGAATAGCCCCGGCATACAATGCCTCGAAAGCCTATCAAATCAACTATACCGAAGGATTAAGAAAAAAAACAGCCAAGCTACCTTATCCTATTTATATCACTGATGTACGTCCCGGATTTGTCGATACGGCAATGGCAAAAGGGAGGGGTTGTTTTGGATTACTCCGTTGGATAAAGCTGTACAACAGATTTATCGCGCCATCCTTCGAAGAAGAAAAGTTGCGTATGTTTCGAAGAGATGGAAATACGTAGCATTACTTCTGAGAATGATACCCGCCTCGATTTATTGTAAAATGTGATGTGCATTATGTTGTTTCATCCCCATATATTCATATGAATGTTATAATAAGACAAATAATATTTTCATATGAATTCTGCCTAATGTCTTCTGCATCAAAAAAATTATCTTTGTAGGCATAACAATACACCTATAATAGAACAATATGAGTCCACGTAAATTAATGTTTTGGTTGTTTGCCTGTATCTTTTTAGTTTGTGCCCTGCGGGCCGGGTTATTGACAAGTGCTGATCAATATATCTATCATTTACGTAATATGCATGCTTCTACTTTTGCATATCGGTATGATGATTTTTTGCCATACCTTCCGATTGTTGCTATGTTCGTGTTAAAACTTACAGGAGTAAAGAGCCGTAGTAACTGGAAACGAATGCTCGTCTCTACTGCATTTTCTTATATATTAATGGGGACCATAGTGCTTACAATGAAATCACTGGCGGGGGTTCTTCGTCCCGACGGTTCCGATTTCCTTTCATTCCTTCGGGGCATACAGCTACGGCTTTTACGGCTGCCACACTACTGTATAAAGAATATGGTTTCAAGACCCCCCTAGCGGGTATTGCTACCTTCTTGCCGGCAGTTGTCACCGGATTCACAAGGCAGTTGAATAATCGCCATTGGCTGAGCGACGTTTTGGCAGGTGCCATTATCGGTATCATGATGGTAGAGTTAGCCTATTTTCTTACCGATAGGCTCTTAATGAAAACCGGTGCACAGACTTGTTCCAAATCATAAAAACATAATGGGGCGTATTGCTTGACAATACACCCCATTATGTTTTTTAGACCCAGACAGTCAATCTTCTTGAGATAAAATCAGAAAGCATCATGACTGACGTATAACAGGTAGTTGTGTCTCTGAATAAAAATATTATTTTCTCTGGCTAACCAACCTACCGCAAGTGCAACGTCTTCGGCGCTGAGGTTAATTTTCCGACTAAGTTCCTGAATAGATATTTCTCCCCTCATTTCATTCAGGGTGCGCCATACTTTGCCGGCGTTTTCTCCAATTGTCTCTAATTCCATTTTATATCATTTGGTTATGTCCCTAATATACAAAAAAATATTTAACTACGAAGTTTTTAAAACGTATTTTTATCATGGTTTTACATTTTTTAGTTCAGGTACGAATTTGGGCTTTTATCCTACAGCCTTATCCCGAAAAGACTTAAAGAAAGGTCGAAGCAAACCAATGAAATGCAATAGTAAAATGAAGAAAATACTATTTGATTCATCAACCAGATGTCATTCAATCTGAAGTCGTGCCCCTTCGTAGAAAATAGGTCTCAGACGATAATCTATGAAATATAAAATGATATTTAAAAGAAATAGCATTTCTAAAAGTCCGGATACGTTTTGGCTGAAATCTTTCCGGTATTAAAAAAGGAGCCTGAATGATTCCAGCCTCCTTTTTCAAACGTTTTTTTCAATCAAATCCTGTTTTATAATCCTTTACTCATGGAGCATTACATAGCCCCAAATCATAGAATCGGAACTACCGATCTATCGAACAATCTTTTTACCCATTTCATAATCTCTACTTTTTATGTTATACCTTGAAAACATGACAAATGTAAGGGAGATATATGATGATTGAATTGACATAGGATAAAAATGCCATTTTGTGCTATTTGTTTTTGATGTACATCAAAAATTATAGAGTAATTCTATTACATCTCACAAGAAAATCATTGGATAATTAGGTAAATATGAAAATAAACAGTTAAAACATGAGCCGAAGCGGAACAAAGTACCTCCAATTCCGTCTTATTATAAATGTTACACAACTGATAAATTGAGGGAGCCGTATACCCTTTATGCGTAGCCATTCCCGAAGGTAGCCGGGAGAATATTCTATTTCCTTTGAAAAAGCCCGTACAGTTTTTATGTACGGGCTTTTCTGTGATTAAAGAGAAGTGATTCATTCATTGTTGTCTTCTTCGTCGTCAACCAGATTATTGAGTTCTAATTCCAAGTCGACTAACTCTTGTTCCCACGTCTTCAAAATTTCTTTAGGAGTATCTTTGGGAGCTTTTTTTTATTCTTTCCTGAGCTAAAGACACTTCATGCTCTAATTGTCTACGTCTACTCATAACTTTTAATTTGTGGTTTGATAAATTAAAAAAAGAATTGTTTAGAAACTGCCTTTCAGTAAATCCGGTATTTCCGAGGGTTCACCGGCAACTCTGATTCCTGCAGCTTCCAATGCTGAAATCTTTTCGGTTGCAGAACCGGAACTTCCGGATATAATAGCTCCGGCATGTCCCATCTGTTTACCCGGCGGGGCAGATCTCCCTGCAATAAATGCCACCACAGGTTTAGTCACATGTTCACGAATGTATGTTGCGGCCAACTCTTCTGCGTTACCCCCAATCTCACCAATCATCACAATAGCATCAGTTTGCGGATCATTTTGTAACATTCCCAAAAGATCACGAAAATAAAGTCCGACAACCGGATCACCTCCCATACCAATGGCAGTGGACTGTCCCATACCTTTAGCAGTCAGATGTGATACGATTTCATAGGTCAACGTACCGCTACGGCTGATTACTCCTATATTGCCCGGAGTGAACACTTGCCCCGGAAGAATACCTACCAGACTTTCTCCGGGAGAGATCAGGCCGGGGCAATTCGGCCCAATGAGTTTAGCTCCCTTCAGTTCGACAAACCGGTAGGCCTTTATTACATCCAATGTAGGAATTCCTTCTGTGATACAAATTATCAGTCGGATACCGGCATCGGCAGCCTCCATAATAGCATCGGCAGCAAAGCGTGCCGGTACGAAAATAACAGATGTATTGGCTTGCGTTCGGCGAACAGCCTCATGCATGGTGTTGAATACCGGAAAGGTATCGTCTATCATTGTTCCTCCTTTGCCGGGTGATGTTCCGCCCACCACATTTGTTCCGTATTCAGCCATCTTTTTGGCATGAAAAAGTCCATCCCTGCCTGTGATACCTGCACCAAAAGTCGGGTAGATTTATCAATAAGTATGCTCATATCGATTCTTTCTTTAATGATTCTATAGCCATTTTAGTAGCTTCTTCCATTGTCTGGGCCACTTGAAAACGGTTATTCTTACGCAATAATTCACGTCCCATATTTCCATTAGTGCCTGTAAGCCGCACAATAATAGGAATATCCGTTTGTATCTGCTCAAACGCCTGTAAGAGTCCGATGGCTACATCGTCACATCGGGTGATACCTCCGAAAATATTGATAAAGACTACTTTGACTTTTTTGTCATCCAGCAATAATCTCATAGCTTCTATCACCTTGACAGGATTTGAACTACCGCCAATATCAAGGAAATTAGCCGGATTTCCTCCATAAAGCTTGATCATATCCATAGTTGTCATAGCCAGACCGGCTCCATTAACCATACAGCCTATCTCGCCGTCCATGCGCACATAGCTGAATCCTCTTTCTTTGGCAATCGCTTCCAACTTCTCATCTTCTGTGGGCTCTGATAACTTCTGTAAGTCCGGATGACGATAAAGTGCATTATCATCAAAAACCATTTTGCATCAATAGCCAATAATGTCCCAACAGGGGTAAGTACCAATGGATTAATTTCAGCAAGTGAAGCATCTTTTTCAATAAATGCTTTGTAAAGATCTTGAATAATAGTTGCCATCCGGTTAGCTTGCTCAGCTTGTTCAAAGAGAGAGAAAGCAAACTTATGTGCCAGATAATCGGGAACTCCGATTAGAGGATCAATGCTGCAACGTATTATCTTTTCCGGAGATTGGCGGGCTACTTCCTCGATGTCCATACCACCGGCCGCACTCATAATCAGCGTGACAGAGCGCGTATTACGGTCTATCGTAAAACTGATGTAATATTCGGCTGCAATGTTGACAGCCTCACTAAGAAGAATCTTGGTGACGGGATAACCTTTTATAGTCATCTCCAAAATAGTTTGAGCGTATTGGTAGACATCTCTATCATTATTGGCCAACTTTACTCCGCCGGCTTTTCCCCGCCCGCCGGTCAGCACTTGGGCTTTTATGGCTACCCGGTTTACCCCCATTCGGTGATAAGCAGCCACAGCCCCATCTGCCGTATGGCATAAAGCATGCCTCTCGACAGGTATTCCGTAAGTGGAGAAAATCTCCTTTGCCTGATATTCGTGTACTTTCATTGGATAAAATAGGTTTATTATCCAATTATAACAAAAGTGTTGGCAAAAAAGTTGTAAACTGTCCGCGTCCCTTCATTGCAGTCCAGAGCGATCTTTACAGATAGAACGATGAGAGTAACTTATGACCTTAAAACAAAAACACACAGCACCGGAATCCTACATAAAGATTCCGATGCTGTGTGTTAAGAGTGGTCTATCAATAGACTTATGCTATTCCGTGAGCCGAAACTGTAGAGTCGATCTTCTTGATCAATCCCTGCAATACGGCACCTGGTCCACATTCTGTGAAGTCGGTAGCACCATCGGCAACCATATTTTTTACGGTCTGTGTCCAACGTACAGAAGCAGTCAACTGAGCAACCAGATTCTTCTTGATTTCCTGCGGGTCTGTATGGGGCAGGGCATCTACATTCTGATAAACCGGACATTTCGGTGTGTGGAACTCAGTCGCGTTAATGGCAGCTTCCAATTCTACTTTGGCAGGATCCATCAGAGGAGAATGGAATGCACCGCTACTTTCAACGGAAGCGCACGCTTAGCTCCGGCTGCTTTCATCAGTTCACAAGCTTTTTCGATACCCGGTACAGATCCGGAAATTACAATCTGTCCCGGACAGTTGTAATTGGCAGGTACACAAACTTCTCCTTCAGCGGTAACAGAAGCACAGATTTCTTCTACTTTCTCATCCGGTAAAGCTATAATAGCAGCCATTGTAGAAGGAGTTGCCTCACAAGCTTTCTGCATAGCCATAGCACGTGCATAAACCAATTTTAAGCCGTCTTCAAAAGACAGAGCGCCGGCAGCGACCAATGCAGAAAACTCACCCAGTGAGTGTCCGGCAGTCATTTCAGGTTTGAAGTCGTCACCCATGCAAAGTGCAGAAATAACAGAGTGGAGGAATACAGCAGGCTGAGTAACCTTGGTCTGACGAAGATCTTCGTCCGTACCGTTGAACATAATATCTGTAATGCGATATCCCAGGATATCATTTGCTTTTTCAAACAATTCTTTTGCTAAAGCTGAAGTTTCATACAGGTCCTTACCCATACCTACGAACTGGGCACCTTGACCGGGGAATACAAATGCTTTCATATTTTTGTTTTTTAATTTAATTTGCGGGTGCAAAGTTATATATTTTTGCAATATCATAGCACAGATTTGGTGAAATTGTGCAATGGACAATATGTTTTTCAGCCTATTCTACCTTATTATCGTCCCATATCCGGGCTTTCTCAGGGCCCCAGAAGTGACATAACGGTCCGTTGCCATGTCCGATAATTATTTCCTTGCCGGCATCAATAGCTTTGCTTACATAACTCTTTGCCTTGCCAACTGCCTGGTCCATAGGAAGTCCTAATGCCAGATAAGTGGCGATCGAAGAAGAAAGGGTGCATCCCGTCCCATGCAAATTCCGGCTCTCTATCTTTTTCTCCTTATATATATAGGCGTTCCCATCGGTAAACAACACATCCTGCATTTCGTTTCCCTCCAGATGTCCTCCTTTCACCAATACCGCTGTATGATACTCTTCTGAAAGTTGCCGGGCAGCTTCTTTCATCTCTTCTGCTGTTGTGATTTTCTTTCCGGTCAGTACCTCCGTTTCATCCAGATTGGGAGTGATCAGGCTTGTAAGTGGAAAAGTTCTTCTTTGATCAACTGTATTGCATCTTTTGCCATCAACTTCCGTCCACTGGTTGAAACCATGACGGGATCATAAACTATCGGACAATGAGGATACTTTAGCAGGCACCCGGCAATAATCTTCACAAGCGCCGGTTCACTCACCATACCTATTTTCAGGGCATCCGGACGCAAATCTTCCATAACCGCTTCAATCTGTCCCTGCACTATCTCAGCGGGAACTGTATGCACAGCTTTTACTCCTCTTGTATTCTGCACGGTAACAGCAGTAATTACCGATGCCGCATATGCTCCCAAAGCAGAAATCGTTTTTATATCTGCCTGAATGCCTGCCCCGCCCGAACAGTCGGAGCCGGCAATGGAAAGAACGACCGGATAAGTTTTCATTTTAGTTTTTTTAATAATTTGGTGGCAAAGATAGGATAAAAACAAAGAAGATACAAAATGACATACCCTATAAAATACAATAAGTCCCTCGTATCGCTTGAGGGTATGCGACGACCGAAAGAACTGATTATAAAGACTCCCCGGCTTTCTGTACTTTCTACAATTACTATCGTTCACCGAGGGTAGAAATACATATTGTTATCGATACAATAAGATGAATACTTCTTAGTGTAAAATTTACGATATGTATATATATGAAAAACAATGCTTTATAGCATATTATTTATTTGTTTACCGCATGATAATATCTCTATATTTGCAGCAATCAAAGACTCAATATTATGCATGACATACCCAAACAAATCCCATTGGCAAACAATCACATCTCAGTGGACTGTGTAGTGATCGGTTTTGACGGAGAACAGCTCAAGGTTCTGCTGATTAATCGGATAGGAGAGGAAAACGGAAAAGTTTATCGTGACATGAAACTTCCCGGAAGTCTGATCTATATGGATGAGGACCTGGACGAAGCAGCCCAGCGGGTCTTATTCGAACTGACCGGTATCCGAAACGTCAACCTGATGCAATTTAAGGCATTCGGTTCCAAAAACCGGACGAGCAATCCCAAAGATGTACATTGGTTGGAACGGGCTATGCAATCGAAAGTGGAACGCATAGTCACCATAGCTTATCTGTCGATGGTAAAGATAGACCGGGCACTGGACAAGAATCTGGATGAATTTCAAGCCTGTTGGGTAGCGTTGAAAGACATAAAGACATTGGCTTTCGACCATAACTTGATAATCAGAGAGGCGCTGACTTATATCCGGCAATTCGTAGAGTTTAATCCTTCGATGCTATTCGACTTGTTGCCGCGTAAGTTCACTGCATCTCAGTTACGAATCCTGTTCGAACTGGTATATGACAAAGCAGTGGATGTGCGTAACTTCCATAAAAAGATAGCTCTGATGGACTACGTTGTACCGCTGGAAGAGAAACAAACCGGAGTAGCCCATCGGGCAGCCCGTTATTATAAGTTCGACAGGAAGATATATAATAAGACAAGACGATAACCCCAATCGGGATTTAATATTAAACTACAAATAAAATTAATAAACAGTATCATGTTTTTATTAGGTTATGATATAGGCAGCTCTTCGGTTAAAGCGAGCCTGGTAGATGCAGAAACAGGTAAATGTGTCGCTTCTGCGTTCTTTCCGAAAACAGAGGCGGGCATCATTGCCATACGTCCCGGATGGGCAGAGCAAGAACCGGAAAGTTGGTGGGAGAACTTGAAACTCTCCACCCGATCCATTCTATCGGAATCACGGTAGATGCCAAAGACATCAAAGCCATCGGCATCTCTTATCAGATGCACGGTCTGGTGTGTGTGGACAAACGGCAACGCACACTGCGTCCGGCCATTATCTGGTGCGATTCACGTGCGGTCTCCTATGGGCAGAGGGCATTCGAGGCAATCGGTGAGAAGTTCTGTCTGGCACATTTGCTTAATTCTCCCGGAAACTTTACTGCTTCAAAACTGGCATGGGTGAAAGAAAACGAACCGGATATCTATGAACAGATCGATAAAATCATGTTGCCGGGAGATTACATCGCCATGAAACTGAGCGGTGAAGTATGTACGACAATAGAGGGACTCTCCGAAGGAATGTTTTGGGACTTCCGAAACAACCGCCCGGCCGACTTCCTGATGCAATATTACGGAATCGATCCTTCGCTGATAGCCGACATCCGCCTACTTCGCCGAACAGGGGCGACGTGACAGGTACGGCTGCCCGGGAACTCGGGCTACAAGAAGGCACTCCGATCACTTACCGTGCAGGAGACCAGCCCAACAACGCTCTTTCCCTGAATGTGTTCAATCCGGGTGAGATAGCTTCCACAGCCGGAACATCGGGAGTCGTATACGGAGTAAACGGCGAAATCAATTATGATCTGCAGTCACGTGTCAACACCTTTGCCCATGTCAACCATACTGCTACCGATCCCCGCCTCGGCGTATTGCTCTGTATTAATGGAACGGGGATTCTCAACTCGTGGATCAGGCGCAATGTTGCCCCCGAAGGTATTTCGTACGCCGAGATGAACCGTTTTGCTTCATCCGTTCCCATCGGCAGTGCAGGTATCAGCATCCTTCCTTTCGGCAACGGAGCAGAACGAATGCTCAATAATCGGGCAACCGGCTGCGGTATACACGGCATAGACTTCAACAGGCATGACAAATCACATCTGATCCGGGCGGCACAGGAAGGAATCGTCTTTTCATTTAAATATGGCATCGACATTATGGAAGAGATGGGCATCCCCGTTAAAAAGATCCATGCCGGACACGCCAATATGTTTCTGAGTTCCGTTTTTCGCGAGACACTGGCCGGTACGACGGAAGCCACCATCGAACTCTATGACACAGACGGTTCCGTTGGTGCAGCCAAAGGAGCAGGAATGGGAGCGGGCATATATAAAAACCATGAAGAAGCATTCGCAACTCTCGATAAGCTGACAGTCGTAGAACCGGATGCCGGCAAACAACAGGAATACACTGATGCTTACGCACGGTGGAAACAATGTCTGACTCAGTCCATGCAGACAGAAACAGAGAATAAGTAATCATTAAGAATAGAATATTAATCATTCCGGCTTTCTTTCTTCTTCCCAAAGGAAGAAGAAAGGGCAAAGCCCCTAAAATTTTAAATAAGATGGCAACAAAAGAGTACTTCCCGGGTATAGGGAAAATTAAATTTGAAGGAAAAGACAGTAAGAACCGATGGCATTTCGCTATTACGATGCCGAGAAAATGATTAACGGGCGTAGTATGAAAGATTGGTTAAAGTTTGCAATGGCATGGTGGCATACACTTTGTGCCGAAGGCGGTGACCAGTTTGGAGGCGGAACCAAACAGTTCCCATGGAACGGTGACCCTGATCCCGTGCAGGCTGCCAAGAATAAAATGGATGCCGGTTTCGAGTTTATGCAGAAAATGGGCATCGGGTATTATTGCTTCCATGATGTCGATCTGGTTACGGAAGCCGACAGCATCGAAGCCTATGAGGCCAACCTGAAAGAGCTGGTTGCTTATGCCAAGCAGAAACAGGCCGAAACAGGCATCAAACTGTTGTGGGGAACGGCCAATGTATTCAGCCACGCGCGTTACATGAACGGTGCAGCCACCAATCCCGATTTTGATGTTGTGGCCCGTGCCGCTGTCCAGATAAAGAATGCGATTGATGCCACCATTGAACTGGGAGGTACGAATTATGTCTTTTGGGGTGGACGCGAAGGGTATATGTCGTTGCTGAATACTGATCAGAAACGCGAAAAAGAACATCTGGCACAGATGCTGACCATTGCCCGTGATTATGGACGTGCACGTGGTTTCAAGGGCACTTTCCTGATTGAACCGAAACCCATGGAACCGACAAAGCATCAGTATGATGTCGATACAGAGACAGTTATCGGCTTCCTGAAGGCTCACGGACTGGATCAAGACTTCAAAGTGAATATCGAAGTGAATCATGCCACCCTTGCAGGACATACGTTCGAACATGAATTGGCGGTGGCTGTAGACAACGGAATGTTGGGGTCTATCGACGCAAACCGCGGCGATTATCAGAACGGATGGGATACGGATCAATTTCCGATTGACAACTTCGAACTGACACAAGCCATGATGCAGATTATCCGTAACGACGGATTGGGTAACGGCGGTACAAACTTCGATGCCAAAACTCGCCGGAACTCTACTGACCCGGAAGATATCTTTATCGCACATATTGCCGGAATGGATGCTATGGCACGTGCCTTGGAAAGCGCAGCCAATCTGCTCAATGAGTCTCCTTACCAGAAAATGTTGTCCGACCGTTATGCCTCGTTCGATGCGGGCAAAGGCAAGGAGTTCGAAGAAGGGAAACTCAGCCTGGAGGAACTGGTTGCTTATGCCAAAGCCAACGGAGAGCCGAAGCAGACCAGCGGCCAACAGGAACTGTATGAAGCACTCGTTAATATCTACTCATTATAAGTCCGTATTTCACGGTCTGCAGGCTCTTGTTGCCTGCAGACCGTAATTCAAAAAAAGCTAATGCCATGAATCATACCAACGAGGGTAGCAAGCTCTACCTGTATTCCATTACATCGGTAGCCATCCTGGGCGGATTGCTGTTCGGCTATGATACCGCTGTAATTTCAGGAGCTGAGAAAGGGCTCGAAGCCTTCTTCCTCACAGCCACAGATTTTCAATACGACAAAGTGATGCACGGCATCACCTCCTCGAGTGCACTGATCGGTTGCGTCTTGGGTGGTGCATTGTCCGGCATCTTCGCTTCACGGCTGGGACGCCGCAACTCACTACGGCTGGCCGCCGTACTTTTCTTCCTTTCGGCACTGGGGTCTTATTATCCTGAATTCCTGTTCTTTGAATATGGGAAGGCTAATATGAACCTGCTTATCACCTTTAATCTCTACCGCATTCTGGGAGCATCGGAGTGGGACTGGCGTCCGCTGTTTGTCCCATGTATATTGCCGAGATAGCTCCCTCCAACATTCGCGGTACACTGGTGTCATGCAATCAGTTTGCCATAATCTTCGGCATGCTTGTGGTTTACTTTGTAAACTACCTGATCTTGGGCGACCACCAGAATCCTGTTATCCTGAAAGATGCTGCCGGCACACTTTCTGTAAGTAGCGAGTCGGATATGTGGACCGTTACCGAAGGGTGGCGCTATATGTTCGGTTCCGAAGCCTTTCCGGCAGCTTTCTTCGGCATGTTACTCTTCTTCGTACCCAAAACTCCCCGTTATCTGGTGATGATTGATCAGGATCAGAAGCTTATTCCATTCTCAAAAAAGTGAATGGAGCCACAAAAGCACAAGAGATTCTTGCCGAAATAAAAGCCACTTCGCAGGAAAAGACAGAGAAGCTGTTCACCTACGGTGCGGCGGTGATTGTTATCGGTATTCTGCTTTCTGTCTTCCAGCAAGCCATCGGCATCAACGCCGTGCTCTATTATGCGCCGCGAATATTCGAAAATGCCGGTGCCGAAGGCGGAGGAATGATGCAAACCGTCATCATGGGCATTGTCAATATCGTCTTTACACTGATAGCTATTTTCACCGTCGACCGTTTCGGACGGAAACCGTTGCTTATCATCGGTTCCGTCGGTATGGCTGTCGGAGCCTTTGCAGTCGCCTTGTGTGACAGTATGGGTATCAAGGGGATACTTCCCGTACTGTCGGTCATTGTATATGCAGCTTTCTTCATGATGTCATGGGGACCCATCTGTTGGGTACTGATATCCGAAATCTTTCCCAACACCATCCGTGGCAAAGCGGTGGCCATTGCTGTGGCATTTCAATGGATATTCAACTACATTGTTTCATCTACGTTCCCCGCGCTCTATGATTTCAGTCCGATGTTTGCCTACAGTCTTTACGGAATCATTTGTGTGATTGCCGCCCTCTTCGTATGGCGTTGGGTGCCGGAAACCAAAGGAAAAACATTGGAGGATATGAGCAAACTTTGGAAGAAGCGTTAACCGGAGTAGATCTTACGTCATTCCACATTGAAAGCAAATCGAAGTAAATGCCGACCGAATGCAGCATATACATCCTTTTGGCTAACATGCACTTCTTGAGAATCCGGTAAACCGGAAGCGTAGCAAACCATAGTCGGTAGTTTCACCCCTTTCAGCTTGCTTCTGAAAGGGGTGGAGCTACCGACTTTTAGATGAATTAAAGTAAGCAAACGAGCCAAAAGCTTACTTCATCCACTCATTAAGGCGTAACCATCCGGTCCGGATGGTTACTACATATGCTCCGTATGGTCTAATGATATCGAATGGGAGCAGAAACGGGGATGATATTTCTCTATTTGGTTATATCTGTACGATAGAAATAAAATAGAAGAATGATAACTGTTTACCCTATTTATTTATCATAGAGATATTAAAAAGAGAATCCACCTATATATATTTCAGTAAATACATATAGATGGATTTCCTTTTTAAAAACGCTGATTCAAATTGCAGACGATTTTTTTAGTCATCTTGCCCGATGGACAGAAAGATGCGATTTTACACGTAATAAATTATCAAAAAGACACATCTTTCAGAATGTCTTTTATTCTTTCGAACTGTCCATCTGTCTTCTCCGGAGTAATTTTCAATAAATGGGCCAACAGCGTAGATATCCACATTGACAAATCCCTTCGATTCATACCCTGCCTTAAAGTCGGGCCCACAGGCACGAAACATTACCTGCATATCCGGACTTTGCGGAAAATATCCATGAGCACCTTTCAAGGCACGTGGTACATCGGTAAATTGCCATCCTAACTCGGGAGCCACTACAATATCACCGATACGGTCACTGCTTCCATAGTTTAATTCGGCAGGAATCTCCTCCTTTTTCCACACATGAATATGGGGTACATCTTTCAAGGCATTGTATACCGAGTCGCGATATTCCGGTTTTGTGAAGATAGAGGTCGGAGTCCGTCCATCCACAGCCTCACACCATTCCGGACGCAGATACTTATTCATGTCTACCACGCGGTCGTCACTGATCTCAGTCATTCCATGATCGGCGGTGACAATCAGGTTGACATCCTTACCGAAAGGAAGCGATGCAATTCCCTGCCGCAACATTCCGACCAAACTATCCATACGGTGTATAATGGCAGCAGCTTCTACACTGCGGGGGCCGTGATGATGGGTCACGCCATCCGGCTCTTCAAAGTAAAGCATAACGAGACGGGGACGTTCCGCTTCCGGCTTTTCCAGAAGAGCGATGGTCGAATCCACCCGCTGTTCAAAAGTAAGACGAGGCTTCTCGGCATATTCCCGGTAGTAAGTAGGATAACCGCCTTTGATGGCAATATCCGAACCAACCCAATAAACGTTTCCTGTCTTCACTCCCTGCTTTTGTGCCGTAATCCAGATCGGTTCACCCAGATAGTAGTCGGGATTGTTTCGCGTGGCGGGATCTCCCATAGAGTATTGGCGACGACGTTTTACATCCCAGAAAGTGTTGTTGATAATACCGTTGTGGTCAGGCACCAATCCCGTAGCCAATGTATAGTGGTTGGGGAAAGTAGACGCCGGATAGGAGGGAAGCATAGTCGCCTTTACTCCTCGCGGGCCATCTGGTTCAGGTTAGGGGTATCATACATTGCCGGATAATCCCAGCGGAAGGCATCCAATGAAACAATTACGGTGTAATGCGGAGCCTTGTCCTGCGCTGCCAAAGTAAAAATAAAGAAGACATAGCAGCAGAAAGAAATAATAAATTTACGCATACTCTTGATAGTTGTTATGAAATGCAAAGGTATAAAATTATATGAAAGCTGTCCGGTTATAAAGATAAAGCTTACCTTTGCAATGTTTTTTTAATACAAGTTACTATGGATTATCCTCATAAAATCAATAAGGTACAGATCCGTAACCTCCAGATTGAAGATTACGCTCAATTATCCCAATCGTTTACACGTGTATATTCGGACGGAAGCGATGTGTTCTGGACACACGAGCAGATTGAGAAACTAATTAAAATTTTCCCCGAAGGACAAATTGTTACTGTGGTCGACGAAAAGATAGTCGGCTGTGCACTCTCTATCATTGTAGAATATGATAAAGTGAAAAACGATCATACCTATGCCCAGGTCACGGGGAAGGAGACTTTCAATACCCATTCTCCCCAAGGGAATATCTTATATGGCATCGAGGTCTTTATCCATCCCGAATATCGCGGGTTACGACTAGCTCGGCGCATGTACGAATATCGCAAAGAACTTTGCGAAACGCTGAATCTGAAAGCGATTATGTTTGGCGGTCGCATCCCGAATTACCATAAGTATGCCGACAAGATGCGTCCCAAAGAGTACATCGACCGTGTTCGTCAGCGCGAAATCTATGATCCGGTGCTCACTTTTCAACTCTCCAATGATTTTCACGTACGCAAGGTGATGACCAATTATTTGCCGAACGATGAAGAATCAAAACACTACGCCTGTCTCTTGCAGTGGGACAACATTTACTATCAGCCGCCTACGCAAGAATATCTGGCCCCCAAAACAACGGTCCGTGTAGGATTGGTGCAGTGGCAGATGCGTAGTTATAAGACCTTGGACGATCTCTTCGAACAGGTAGAATTTTTTGTAGATGCGGTATCCGACTATAAGAGTGATTTTGTGCTTTTCCCCGAATACTTTAATGCACCGTTGATGTCAAAGTACAATGACAAAGGCGAATCACAGGCCATCCGCGGGCTGGCCCAATATACCGAAGAAATCCGCGATCGCTTCATTAATCTGGCAATCAGCTACAACATCAATATCATCACAGGAAGTATGCCGCTGATCAAAGAAGACGGATTGCTGTACAATGCCGGATTTCTTTGCCGACGCGACGGAACTTACGAAATGTACGAAAAGCTCCATGTCACCCCGGACGAGATAAAGAGTTGGGGACTGAGCGGCGGCAAACAGCTTAAAACATTCGATACGGACTGTGCAAAGATAGGCATACTGATCTGTTATGATGTGGAATTTCCGGAACTCTCCCGTCTGATGGCCGACCAGGGAATGCAGATTCTGTTTGTACCGTTTCTCACCGATACACAAAATGCTTATTCGCGTGTTCGGGTCTGCGCACAGGCACGTGCCATTGAGAACGAATGCTTTGTGGTAATAGCCGGCAGTGTAGGCAATCTTCCCCGTGTGCACAATATGGATATTCAATATGCTCAGTCGGGAGTATTCACACCTTGCGATTTCGCTTTTCCGACAGACGGAAAGCGTGCCGAAGCAACTCCGAATACAGAAATGATCCTGGTTTCGGATGTAGATCTCGACTTATTGAACGAACTGCACACTTACGGCAGCGTTCGCAACCTGAAGGACAGGAGAAATGATGTATATGAAGTGCGCTTCAAGAAGCCTTAATAGATTTTGTCTATTGACCGATAGATATTATATATCATTAAACTTTGGCAGTAAACAAAGATTCTGATAGCTTTGTTTCCGAAATGAATCATTTAATAACTTCTAAAATAAGAGAATTATGAGATCATTAATTGGAAAACAAGCGCCGAAATTCGATGCCACGGCTGTAATCAATGGGCATGAAATCGTTCAGAACTTTTCGTTGGATCAGTATAAAGGGAAAAAATACGTAGTATTCTTCTTCTACCCGATGGACTTCACTTTTGTATGCCCCACCGAACTGCACGCATTTCAGGAAAAGCTCGAAGAGTTTGAAAAACGTGATGTCGCTGTGGTAGGTTGTTCGGTCGACTCTGAATATTCTCACTTCTCTTGGTTGCAGATGCCCAAGAACGAAGGAGGTATCCAGGGCGTGAAGTATCCTATTGTGTCCGACTTTTCTAAGTCAATCTCTGAGAGTTATGGAGTGCTGGCCGGAAGCTATGCCCCCGATGAAAATGGCAATTGGGTATGCGAAGGGACACCGGTAGCTTTCCGTGGTCTGTTCCTGATCGACAAGGAGGGCGTAGTAAGACATTGCGTCATCAACGACTTGCCGCTGGGACGTAACGTGATGAAGTATTGCGCATGGTAGACGCTTTACAACATTTTGAAGAGTATGGTGAGGTTTGTCCGGCCAATTGGTCGAAAGGCAAAGACGCCATGAAAGCTACCGAAGACGGAGTAGCCAACTATCTGAGTAAGCATTAACAGAGATACATCTGTAAAAGAAAAGGGCGTTTATTGAAAAATAAATGCCCTTTTATAGTTGATAATCCAAATATTATGACGTACTTTACCGACGAAAACAATTGATTGTTTTATTTTACTCTATTTTCTACTGAATCAGTTGAATCCAGATCTAATCTCAAACTTCTGTTTGTTTCTTAAATTTTATTTATCAATTTTTATTT
>ENA-OQIG01000288-OQIG01000288.1-human-gut-metagenome-genome-assembly--contig:-NODE-288-length-30203-cov-8.793556_pt1 | contig 30203 bp, 29 predicted proteins | sample MGYA00242576_ERZ504741 | MGnify/ENA primary metagenome ERZ504741 (study PRJEB26092, sample SAMD00036436) | human gut metagenome | host: Homo sapiens | study: EMG produced TPA metagenomics assembly of... | reverse complement strand
TTCAAAGTATAGAAAGAAAAATTGTTGTGTACTTGGAAAAACAAGTATATGAATTTTATGACAAACTTGATGCTGTCGTAAAAAGATTCATATTTCAGATTTTTAAGAATTCATAAATCGTATTTAGTAAATAAATGCGTTTATTTTTAAAGTAAACTTGAAGATTGAATGTAAATTTTCAAGTTAAATATATAGAATCGCCAGACTCGGTATTTTCCGGTTCTGGCGATTCCTAGTTAGGGACTTTTTTACAGCGTATACGGTAAACCATTAGTACTGGATGACAGTCAAACTTCTGGTAGAGACTTTCTTTGCATGGGTAAAAGAAGTGGGATTCTCCAATCGCCTTTCCAAAGGGAAAACACTGGAAGGGATCAACTACTGTATCAGGAAGAGGCACTGAAAGTGTTCCTGATTGATACAGTAGTTGATCCCTTGATAACAACGTAACGGAAGGAGCGCTCCGCAGCTTCTGTCTGCAAAAACATGCATGGAAACTGATCGACAGTATCGATGGTGCGAAATCCAGGGCGATCATCTACAGTATAACAGAAACAGCAAAGGCGAATAACCTGAATCCGTTCCGTTATCTGAACCATGTACTGACAGTTCTGAAAGATCATCAGGATGATAGGAATTACAGTTTTATTGAGAAACTGCTTCCATGGTCAGATCAGTTGCTAGAAATCTGACCATGGAAGCAAGTCAAAAACAACCAATCTGTAAACCTGGCCGCCGGAAACGGCGGTCAAAAAATGAGCCAGTACTCATGGTTTACCGTGTACCTTACAGCCCCTTATTTATAGCTTTATATTATGTTCCCGGTATTCGCTGGGTGACAATCCCGTTTCTTTTTGAAAGGAAGAAGAAAAATAGCTTCGGGAGCCAAATGAAAGTTCATCGCTGATTTCCTGAATACTCATTTGGGTTCCTGAGAGAAGTAATTTTGCCTGTCGTATTTTTTCACGTTTAATATAATCTGATACGCTATACCCGATCTCATTTTTAAATTTATGAGAGAAGTAGTATTCTGTATAGCCGGCCTGTCTGGCTAATTGTGTGATAGAAAGCTTTTCTTTAATATGTATTGCGATGTAATCACATGCACTTTTTATCTGTCCGGAGATATCATTTTTTTTCTTTTCCTGTTGTACCCGCTGTACGTAGTCTTCCAAAAGAGTATTGCATGTGGTGGATGTTTCGGCAATGTTTTTGCTGTCTTCAATCATCTGCATATAATAGTCATTGAGGGTATAAGCGACGGAAGGGTTTACACCACCTTCGATGGCTGCTCTTGAACAGAGTGTAAGGAGGACAATGGAGGTTGACTTGCCTGCGCAGGGAGTTACCTGTGTCAAAACGTGGTCCGTCGCTTAGACTGTAAGAGCGTGCAAGGGCATCCAGATAGTTGGGATTTCCATCCCGTAACATATTCATGAATTCCTGTTCTGCCATCATACGCCCCGGTGCTCCTCTGGAATCAGATTGATTTCAGAAGAAGAGGGAGTTTGAGATGCCTTTTCCGTAAATTGAATATCATTGGTAGTAATCCGCCTGCCGGTAACGCAGTAATGCAGCATAACAGCATACTGAAAAAGCTGATTAGTAGGGATGATTGGAATATGTTCAAATAGGCGAAAAACCTTTGTACGGATATTGATGGAAAGGTTTTTTTTATCCAGTTCCTTTTTTATCATCTGATAAGAGTTTTTTCCGGAATAAGCGGGTCCCAGTGCATGGATTCCGCACAAAGAATCCTCGTGGTATTCAAATGCCACAATCCAGATCAGTCCTAGATGCTCATCAATAAATAAGGGTTCCCGTTTCTGGTTTTCCACATGTTTTCTGATTGGCTCTTCCAGACTTAAAAGGATTAGGGTTTGGTCGTCATTTGCAGATATATCTTCTAAAATATCTGAATGTGCAAAGACAAAATCCGGGGAAAAGCTATGCAGAGGAAGGTTATGATTACATTGAATTAACTGCTGAAAAAAATCTAGTTTTTCCTGAATATTCATATAGCTCCTATCTGCACATACTTGATGTGCGTCTTAAGTTTACAAAATTAGTCGCATAAAAAGTTTTTCAATAATTTTATGTCTTCGTCCTGTTCAAACCGGATTGTGCCACTTTGAAGCAGTTCCGGATTAGATACTATCGTGAAGAAGATATATTGACTTAATGTTGATTTTAGGGCAATGCGGTCGCCTTCTGAGGTTTCAAATAATACTTCGCCATTGCATTTCTGAACTTGTTTTAGGAAATTTAATATGTTTATATTCGGGTTTATATGCATAAATAATTCTCCTTATTTTACTATATCATCAGTATACAGGAAAAATAGAAGAAGTGTTTAAAAAATTAATTATTATGTTAAAAAATTGCTGTAATGAGTTAGAAGACATGTTTTTTCCAAAAAAATTAAAAGAAAACATGAATTCAAAAACAATTGAAATTTAGCAATTAAGATAGAATAGTCATAAAAAAATGGAGAAATCCGAAAAGAGAAATCTGTTTGTCAAAAGAAATTGGTAAAAGTAAGGAGGCTAAACAAAATGCAATATGAAAAATTATTTCGGACACAGTCAGTATGGAAATCTATTTTTTCACTGGCCGTTCCTTCAGTAATTATTATTTTGGTTATGATTCTCTACAATATGACAGATATGTTTTTTATGGGTCAGTTAGGAGATACAAGACAGGTAGCGGCTGTTTCCGTGGTGGGTCCGCTTTTTTCTTTGTCAGCAGCAGTGGCGACTATGTTAGGTAGCGGTGGCTGTGTGCTGATTGCAAAGGCATTGGGCAGTGACCATATACAGGAAGCAAAAGCTTATGCCAGTCTTTGTTTCTGGGGAGCCATAGGATTTGGGATTGTAATTGGCGTGGTATTGCTGTCTGCAGGAAAGGCTATTCTGCCTGTACTTGGTGCAACGGAGGAGATTTTACCGTATGCAGGAATCTACTTGTACGTCTGCGCTTTGGGTGTGCCCTTTATGCTTGCTTCTACAACGCTCGGAACCATTATACGGGCGGAAGGGGCGGTCAAGGAAGGAATAGTTGGAATATAGTAGCCACTTTTGTAAATATTCTTCTGGATCCGTTATTCATTTTAGCCTTTGGAATGGGAGTTGCAGGCGCGGCAGCGGCAACAGTAATCGGAAATCTCGTGGGAACATTGTATTATGTTTATTTTATGAGAAAAAAGGCGGTTGTACTGAATATGAGTATTCGCTTGGCGGCGAAAAACCGCAAAGAATTGTTTTCCGTTCTTTTTCTGGGAATGCCCAATGCACTCAGCAGTATATTGTCCGGATTTGCCTCTACATTTTCCAACAGGCTGCTTAGGAGTTACGGGACAGGTGCAATTGCAGCCATGGCGGCAGCAGGAAAGTCTACGATGCTGATTGGATGATACAAATGGGTATCTGTATGGGAATCCAGCCATTTCTGGCATATAATTACGGAGCGAAAGATATTGCCCGTTTAAAGGAAATCATACAAAAAGTATCAATCCTTACAATTGGCGTCGGGGCGGTGACGGGAGGATTTTGTTATTTTTGTCGAAGCCAGATTATCAGTATGTTTATCAAAGAAGTTCAGTTGCCGTTATGGGCGAGGAAATGGTATTGTTTCTGGTAATAGCCAGCCCTGTTATCGGGCTGTACTATCTGAGTACTAATTTTGTACAGGCTTCCGGATGTGCGGTTCCGGCAACTGTGATGTCAGTACTCCGGCAGGGAATTCTTCTGATTCCGTCTTTGTATCTGTTTCACGGGTTGATAGGATTTTCAGGTATTGCGGTGGCACATACGGCAGCAGATATACTGTCTGTGGCAGTCAGCATACTGCTTTTGTTTCGTCAATATCGTATGTTGGTTAAAAAGGTGGAAGAGCAGAGCGGAGATTAATGCATGGTCTTACGGTAAGTCTTGGGGGTCATATGATAATATTCCTCAAAGGCTTTATAAAACTGGGTATAGTTACAAAAGCCAAGCAGTTCTGCGATTTCATTAATATTCATTTTGGAGGAAAGCAGTAACTGCGCTGCTCTTGTCATACAGAGTGAAGAACTATATTCGTGAATTCCAAGGCCCGTATACTTGCGTATTATTTTATAAAGATAGTCTCCAGAATAGTTGAAATTCGCCTCAAGCTGTCGGCGAGAAACTTTTCTGCCTGTTTTTTTCATAAATTGTGAGAGCTGTTCAAACAGTATTCTTTCTGGTTCAGTTCCGGGTTTGACGGGTGTGTTGTGATAGTTATTTTGGTCAAACAGATGCCAGAACAATTCCATACAAAGGGCGCACAGCCGGAAAGAGGAGCCAAAGACGGGTTCCTGTATTTCATGGAACATTTTTTCAAATATGGAATGGATATATTGTTTCACCCACGAAGCATCTCTAAGGGGAATGAAATCAATATACTCTTTCTGCGCAGGGTTTTTCTGATGCAAAGTCTGGAGAAAGAAATTCTTCATCAGTCCATTGCAGAGGGCGTCTTCCGTCGGGAAATATTGTTCCGCGGTAAACAGGTTTCTGGCAAAATTTTTGGATAGTTGCAGAAACAGTATTCTTGATGCGTTATGATATTCTTCGATATGCTGTGTGTTTGTATTAATTAGGCAGCAGCTTCCGGCGGGATAGACATGCCGTTCATATTCAATGTTTTGATATACGGTGCCCTCAATAACAAACATCAATTCAAAGAAGTCATGCTGATGAAGTTTTCCGTTATCTATATAAGGTGCAATTTCTGCATTGCTGAAGGAAGTATAGAGGGAAGAGCTGGGTGATGACTGCATGATAATCAAACGGGCATCCGGATTATCAGGAAGGCTTGTGCATAAGAAAAGTTCAAAGGGAACTTCTGTCCGGTAGTTAAAGGGCAGCACGAACCCGGATGGTTTCAGGATATTTTTATAGTCTCCCACAATATTCCATTTTCCTGTAGTGTCTGTACTGAGGTGATACATGTTAAGCTCCTTAAATTGAATATGATATAAAAATGGAAAAAAGTTCTTTTAAACGCTATATAAAGTGATAACTATATCATTTACAATTATATTACAGCTTATTATCTGTGTCAAGAATATAAAGATGGAAGGAAGAGAAGGTATGGTCAAATCAGATTTTAATTTAGGGTGGATATTTTATAAGGAAGGGCATGAAAGGGATAAAAAAGAAGTAGCGCTTCCCCATGATGCCATGATTTATGAGCAGAGAAGCAGAGAAGCAGTTACGGCAGGGGCATGTGGATACTTTCCAGGTGGAAAATATGTCTATGAGAAGTCTTTTGAAGCGCCGGTTGAATGGGAAGGCAAAAAGATAATATTGGAATTCGAGGGAATCTATCAGCAGGCGCAGGTATATCTGAATGGACAGCTTACGGGCACAAATATATACGGGTATTCTAATTTCTATGTGCCGTTAGAGAATGGCCTTGTATATGGAGAGAGCAATCAGCTTAAAGTGGTTGCTGATAATTCAAAATGCCCGAACAGCAGATGGTATTCCGGCAGTGGAATCTATCGCAAAGTGAACCTTTATGTGGGAGGGGAATGTTATATTCATCCGGAAGGAGTAAAAATCACAACACCGGAAATTGACAGGATACAAATTGAGGCTGACGTTACGGGCGGGGAACAGCTGAGAGCATTAATATTTGACAAGGGCAGGAAAATTGCTGAAGGTCTGGCAGAAATCAAGGAATCATTGGCAAAGTTGTCACTGGACATACAGAAAGCGAAGCTTTGGGACGCGGAGAATCCTTACTTATATGAATATCAGTTAGAATTGATTAATGATGGAAAAGTAGTTGATTGTGTAAAAGGATTTCTAGGAATCCGGACATTGTCGTGGGATACAAAAGGTTTTCGGGTAAACGGGAAAGAAGTGCTTCTTAGGGGGGCATGTATTCACCATGATAATGGTATCCTTGGAGGATGTTCTTTTCGAGAAGCGGAAGAGCGTAGAATACGTATTTTGAAGGAGGCAGGTTTTAATGCTATCCGGTGTTCCCACAATCCTGCATCAAAGGATTTGCTGTTGGCATGCGATAAACTTGGTATGTATGTCATGGACGAATTTGCAGATCAGTGTTGATACATAAAAATCCATATGATTATGCCGACGCTGATTTTAGAAAGAACTGGCAGCAGGATTTAAGGGCGATGGTGCTTAAAAATTATAACCATCCAAGCGTGATCATGAATTCGATTGGCAATGAAATTTCGGAGCTTGCGTTGCCAGAAGGTCAGGAGTACTGTCGGAAAATGGCCGAGTTTGTAAGAAGTATTGACCCGTCAAGACCGGTAACTCTGGGAGTTAACCTTATGCTTTGCAGTATGACGGCAAAAGGAGGAGGTATTTACGGTGACAAGAAAGATAAAAAGGGGAAGAAGAAAGAAAACCAGAATGGAAGCCAGACAATGGACAATGCTCCTACCAGTACTTTTTTCAATATGTTGATGAATATAGCCGGTGGAATGATTGAAAAAATGGCAGCCAAACCGGCGGCGGATAAAGCATCAGAGGAGCATTCGCAAGCCTTGATATCGGAGGATACAATTATGCGGCTTCTCGCTATGAGATAGACAAAGATCTGCATCCCAACCGTGTGATTGTCGGTTCGGAGACACTCCCTAAAAATCTATACAAAAACTGGCAGCTTGTGAAAAAGCTTCCTTATGTGATAGGAGATTTCATGTGGACAGGGTGGGATTATCTTGGCGAGGCTGGTATCGGGACAGTCCGATACAAAAGCTTTAAAAAACCGGGAAATGATGCGCCGATTATTTCTGGCGGCTGCGGTGTTATTGATATCTGTGGGAAAATCCGTCCTGAGGTGCAGTGGAACAAACTTATCTGGGGATTAACGAATACGACCGGAATCGGTGTGGAGCCATTGACACATGCCGGGGATCTGGGGTCTGTGTCTATGTGGCGTGATACGGATGCCGTGGGAAGTTGGTCATGGAGTGGCTGTGAAGGAAGAAAAACCAAGGTAACAGTTTATTCAAACGGAGCAGAGGCAGAACTGCTTGTCAATGGAAAATCTTACGGAAGAAAAACAGCAAAAGAGTGCAAGATAGTCTTTAAAAATGTGCGTTATGAAGAAGGCACGATTACAGCGGTTTCTTATGATGTACAGGGAAAGGAAATTTCCCGAAGCTCATTAAAGACAGCGAAAGGCAAAACGGTTTTGGCTGTTAATGCAGAGAAGACGGAACTGACGGCAGACGGACAGGACTTGTGTTATTTGAACATTGATCTTATAGGTGAAGACGGAATCACGAAATCATCAGAGGATATGCCTATATCGATAGAGGTAAGCGGTGCAGGCACGTTACAGGCGTTTGGTTCTGCCAGACCGAATATGGGAGAAGATTTCCATAGCAGGCAGCATACAACTTACTATGGAAAAGCACAGGCGGTAATCCGTGCAGGTGAAAAGTCAGGAAACATATTAGTAAAAGTAAGCGGTGAGGGACTTGGTACAAAAGAAGTGTCTATTCATGTGAAAGAAAAGTAAGTTTTAGAAGGAGGATGATGAGGATGAAACGTCAAGCATATAACCCTATCTGCCGGCGTGGGAATATATTCCGGATGGGGAGCCAGAGTATTTGGGGACAGGTTGTATATTTTTGGGAGTCATGACAGGTTTGGTGCCGAAGGGTATTGTGAAAACGACTATGTGGCATGGTCTGCACCAGTGGAGGATCTGTCAGATTGGAGATATGAAGGAGTGATTTTCCGGAAAGACCAGACACCGTGGAATACACGTAATCAGGTATATTATGCTCCGGATTGTGTGCAGGGACCGGATGGGCGGTATTATCTCTATTACTTTGTAGTGAATTCCAGCATTATTTCGGTGGCAGTTTGTGATAAACCGGCAGGGAAATATGAGTATCTGGGAGATGTGAGCCTGCCGGACGGGCATGCTTACGGAACCAAATCTGAAGAATGGTTTACCTTTGATCCTGCAGTTCTGGTGGATGATGACGGAAGAATATGGCTTTATACAGGTAGCAGCCAGCCGGAGAACGGACAATACGGACATGAGATTAAAGGCTGCTTCGTGATGGAATTAGCTGCAGATATGCTTACGGTGATAAGTAAGCCCAAAATTCTCCTTCCTGCAAAATGGGTATATACAGAACCGAATTTTTTTGAGGGGGCATCCATACGGCATATTGGGGAATGGTATTATCTTGTTTATCCGGCAACAAACATGACGGGGCTGAACTACTCCATGAGCCGTTTCCCAGACAGAGATTTTGTTCATAAGGGGGCAATCCATTGTTCCAGTAATATTGGTTATCAGGGACGCAGTCTTATGCAGGCTTCTTATCCAATAGGAAACAGTCATGGAGGTCTGGTATGCATAAAAGGACAATGGTATATTTTTGATCATCGTGTGACAAATGGAAGTCCTTTTTCCAGACAGGGGGTGGCAGAGAAGATCACCATTCATCCGGATGGAACCATTGATATGGTAGAATCCACAAGTTGCGGTCTTAATGACGGCCCGTTGAAAGGAAGTGGGACTTATCCGGCATATATTGCCTGTGTACTGATGGGGAAACCAGCTGGAGAAATGCTTAACCCGATGGAGATGACAGGTCCATGTGTGACACAGGATGGGCCGGATTATGATCCGCCGAAGCCGGAAGGGGCGGAGATTAACGGGGAGACAGAAAAGGATGCGCCGGTTTCCTATATTACAGGGCTTGAGGATGGCAGTCAGGCAGGTTACAAATATTTTGATATGACCAATACCAGACATCTTTCGGTAGTATCCCGTGGCGCCGGAGGGAAGCTTGAAATCTTAAACGGAGAATCCGGGGAAGCTGTTGCAGAAATACTGCTTTCGCAAAGCGATGACTGGGCGGTATCGGAAACGGATTTTATGCCTGAACGGATTGTTGCGGAGAGGACAGATATTGCAGTTTCGCGTTGTCCACTGTTCCTTCGCTATCAAGGAGAGGGCAGTATTGATATTTTAGAATTTACATTATCATAGGAGGATCGAGGACATGAAAGTAGAAAAAATTGTATTGAATGAAGCAAGAGAAGTGTCATTAACGGCCTATCTTCTGGATACGGGGGGAGAATTCCGGAATATCTGTAAACGCCCGGCAGTTTTAATTCTTCCAGGCGGCGGATATAAGTTCTGCTCTGAAAGAGAGGCTGATCCGGTCGCAATGCCTTATCTGAAAGCAGGGTATCAGGCTTTTATCCTTAGATATTCGGTTGGGAAACATTCTGTGTGGCCGAATGCCCTGCAGGATTATGAACAGGCAATGGAAATGATCCGCACGAAAGCAGAAGAATGGAAAATATTTTCGGATAAAATCGCTGTAATTGGGTTCTCCGCGGGAGGGCATTTGGCGGCAGCAGCGGCGACAATGTCAAAGAATCGTCCAAATGCAGCAATTTTGGGATATCCGGTGACAGGTTCCGATGTGAAAGCTGCTGTGCTACTGCGCCGGATACAATTTCCTGTGTAGATAAAAATACCTGTCCCTGTTTTATATTTGCAACACGGACAGATGCTGTTGTTCCTGTTATGAACAGTATTCGATTTATGGAAGCGTTGGTGCAGGCGGATATTTCGTTTGAAAGCCATATTTATTCCTATGGACCTCATGGATTTTCAACATGCGATACTTCTGTTCAGAGTGGTGATACAACTATTTCCTCACGTGTTCCTAACTGGGTATCCGATTCTATCGGGTGGTTGAAAGAGGTATTTGGGGATTTTGGAAACGGCGAAATGACAAAGCCCGTATGCAAGGCACATGTGACGGATAATGATGGAGAGTTTTTATCCGTTGACTGTACTTTTGGTTATGTGATGGGAAAACCGGAAGGATGGAAGGTTGTGGAAGGTTTTCTCGGGGGGTGCAGGGAAACAGGAAAAACCGGAAGGGCAGGAAGCTCCGCAGATGACTCCGGAGATGATTTCTATGGCATCAGGAATGAAATTGAGGCAGATATTGGAGTATGCTCATATGCCTGAAGAAGTAATAGAGCAGGTTAACGATCAGCTTTCCATGATTCCAAATCAAAGATGAAGTGATTTGTGATTCATTGACATTCAAAAGACAGAAATAGAACAAGTAAACAAGGAGAGTCTATGATCAAATTAGCAAAAATATTTCAAGACGGCATGACGTTTCAGAGAAATAAGCCATGCAAAGTGTGGGGAACCAGTTCGGAAGAAAAGACAGTAACTATTTATATGAATGAAAAGGAAGTCGCCGAAAGAGAACTGCCGCAAGGAGATTTTGCTTTTTTTCTTCCCCCGCAGGAAGTAGCACAGAATGTAACTGTCCGGATAGGAAATGATGTTGTGCTCAGAAATGTGGATTTTGGGGAGGTATGGTTTGCCGGCGGACAGAGCAATATGGAATTTCCCATGAAGTATGACAGTCAGTTTGAAGAAATGAAAAGTAGCCGGCCGGATGAGCATTTACGTTATTATGAAGTGGCAAAGTATTCTTTTGAAGGGGAGGAAGAAGAGGGGCTGAAAAGTAATCAGGACTGGAACTGCTGGAGATGTCTTACTCCGGAGGCAATTGGAAGTTTTTCGGCGGTGGCAGTATATTTTGCAATGGAACTGCGGAAGCATTATAACATACCGGTGGCAATAGTCAGCTGTAATTGGGGAGGAACTTCCGCATCAGCATGGATCAGCCGGGAAATGTTAGAGGCGGATGAAGAACTGACAGTATATCTGCGTGAGTATGAAGAGAATCTTGCACATTTGGATATGGAAACATACTACCAGATAAACTATGCGAAGAGAAAGGGAATGGGAAGCCCTTTCTCTCAAATGATCAACGATTTTATGATGAAAAATACGGTAACGATGGAACAGGTGATGCGGTATGTAGGAAAGCTGGCAGCTGGAGCAGGCATGGAAATGCAGGGGGGAACGGCAGAAAACAGCGGCATGTCACAGGAGAGTTTTATGGTAACAGGCCCGCATGATGAAAATCGCCCCTGTGGGTTGTATGAGTCTATGCTGTCAAAGGCCGCAGGCTTTACCATTAGGGGAGTCATCTGGTATCAGGGAGAAAGTGATGACACGCATCCTGAAATTTATGAAAAACTGTTTACCCGATTGGTGGAGCAGCTTCGAAAGGACTGGGCAGAGGAGCTTCCGGTCATATATGCCCAGCTTGCACCTTTTGAAAGATGGATGCAGTGCAGGGGGGATAAATTCCCGGAACTCAGGAAACAACAGTTTAATGCATGGGAGCATATTGATAATGTGCATATGATTTCCACTTCAGATTGTGGAAACAGGTTTGATATTCATCCCAAAAATAAGCAGCCAATAGGAATACGCATGGCATTGAGTGCAAGACAGCATGTATATGAGGAAGCGGTGCAGGGGGATGCTCCTGTCGCTGTGGAAATGAAAGTACAGGATAAGCAGATATGTATTCGATTTGACAATGCTGTCAGCCTGCATCTGGAAGGGCAAGAACTTCAGGAACTGGAGATATATACAGGTGAAGAAAAGTGTGAGATTACCGGATGGAGTGTAAACGAAGATACACTAACAGTTTTCATAAAAGAAGCCATTATATCAAATGAAATTACTGCTGTTTTTGCCCAGACACCTTATTATCAAGTTTCTCTTTTTAATGAAAATGGGCTTCCGGCATTTCCTTTTATTTTACAAAAAAGAATATAAAATGCACGAAACATGAAACAAAATCAGCGATTTTTAAACAGGGGTAATTTTAGTTTCCTCTATAATAATATTATAGAAATAAGAGTGTATTGAAGGAGGATTTAATTATGTTTCAAAACAGATCAGGTCAAGGCGGAGCCGATGGGGTGATGTATCGGCGAGCAAAATTATGGCAGATTATCATGGTATCTACCAGCGCATTTATTGGAATGGGGTTTTATTCTCTCATAGGCCTTGCAAACTATACGGCAAGTATCGGTTATGGTATTGCGACAGTGGCAGTAGGAGGGATTTTGACCTTTACTCGTATTTTTGATGCAATTACCGATCCGATATTTGCGTTCCTTTATGATAAAGTTAATACTCGTTTCGGTAAGGTGCGTATCTTGATGATTAGCGGTTGGGCGATTATGGTTCTTGCATTGCTTATGATGTATAACTGGGCAGCAGGGAAAGGAAGGGGTACCGTAACTTTTATACTCCTGTATGTTCTTTATATCATTGGATATACCATATTCAACATGACGGTACAGACATTGTATGCGCTGATGACCAATGATCCAAGGCAGCGTCCGATGATCGGTGTCTGCAGTACGATTTTTAATTATCTAGTGCCTATAATCCTGAATCTTGTATTCTATATGAAGCTTATGCCTAAATTTGGCGGATTTAATCTGGAATTTCTGGCATCTGCCTGTTGGGTGTGTGTAGGGGTTTCTACAGTAGGTATTGTTCTGACATGTATTGGTATTACGGAGTTTGATAAGGCGGAAAACTTTGTCGGAACGAATATGAAGAAAGAAAAGCTCAAAATAAAGGATATGGTGGATGTTCTCAAAGGCAACCGCCCGTTGCAGTGCTACATTGCATCTGCCGCTTCCGATAAGATTGCACAACAGGTTGCCAGCCAGTCTATTATTAATACGATGGCTGCAGGTATTATTATCGGTGATATGGCGATTTCTACTCAGCTGACTACTATAGGAATTATTCCGTCCATATTATTTGCTTTTGTCAGTGCGGGGTATGCCAGAAAACACGGCAATAAGAAGACGGTAGTGGACTGGACATGGTATTGTCTTATAGTAACGCTTATCTCATTTGCTTTCTTTACTGTAATTTATGTTTTTGGAGATACACATAGCATTGCAACCGCAAAGCCATTGATGATTGCATATGTTCTTCTGATGTTGCTGACGACTGGAACGAAGATGGGTGTTACAACCGGAAATAATGCATTTATGGCAGACATCATTGATTATGAGTTGGATCGTGGAGGCAAATATATACCGGCGGTTATAACGGGTGTATATAGTTTGATTGATAAGCTGGTATCTTCTGTCAGTGCACTTATTGCAACTGGGGCGATTGCTTTGATCGGGTATAAAGAAACAATGCCGCAGCCTACAGATGAATTAACAGCAGGTATTTTCTGGATGACAATGGCATTGATGTATGGTTTCCCTATTATTGGCTGGATCATTACGCTGATTGCTATGCATTTCTGCTCGTTGAGTAAAAAGGATATGGTAGAAGTTCAGAAGCGTATTGCTGAGAAAAAAGCGGCGGCACAATCGAAAGATTGAGGAGAGCTCATACATAGACAGAGCTGCTGGATTGTTGGGCAGTAATATTGCTCGCATTAATTCCATGGAAGAATTATTGACTGTTCCGGAGAGGGAGGAAGCTGAAAGGTTTCTCAGTATACCATTAAATATCAGCGTTGTAGCCAGCGCTATTGTAGATGCATCTGGTTACTCGGATAGAAATTAGACAAGGGGTTATCGGGAAATAGATAGCCTCAAATAGGGGGCATTGTGACTGATCCAGTCACAATGCCCCTGAACTTTTTATCATAAAAGAGAAAAAGATGGCTAACGACAACCATCTTTCTCCCCGTTCTACGTTAAAATAGAACTATGCTAAAACAAGATTATTATAACGGATTTTTTGAGTTTGGGCAACAGAAAATCAACTTCAGTTTCTTCGAATTGCATTTACCTGACGACGATCCAGTCTATACTCTGAAAAAAGTGATGGAAGATTTAGATTTTTCTGGCCTGCTGGCCTGTTATTCAGATCGGGGAAGAACCGGGTACCATCCAATTATGATGTACGCTGTAGTTACCTATGCAAACATGCGCGGGGTGAGAGCTGTTGACCGCATTGTAGAATTATGTGAAAGAGACCTGGCATTTATCTGGCTGACGAAAGGCAAAAACTGAGGCGGGATGCTTTCTATGATTTTAAAGGAAAAAAGCTGACAGGGGAAGTTCTGGACGAATTAAATTATCAGTTCCTGCACCGCCTGAAAAAGGAAGGCCTGCTTACATTGAACGAACTTTTCATTGATGGCACAAAAATCGAGGCAAATGCAAACCGCTATACCTTTGTCTGGCGGGGGACACTCAATTATCATCTTGTGGGATTGCTGGATACCATCGATGCTCTTTGTTCAAAGTATAATACCTTCCTGCATGAGAATGGGTATGCTCCAAAATACGACCTTGGGGATGCACGGATGTTTGTGATCCAGGGAATGGAAAAAGTCCGGAAAGTGATCAGAGAAAACTGGAACCGGAAACTGACAAAGCATAAAAAACTCCCCAACCATACTATCATAGAGATCGACAACTGCTCCCCTCTTGAGATCCGGAAACTGCAGAAAAACCTGATGCAGATCGCAGCGGGGGAAGGGATCCTGTTTACTGATTGTAAGGGGAAGAAGAAACCGGAGATCCAGAAACTTTATGAGGAACTGGAAGAATGCGGAAACCGTCTGATAGGATATAAGGACTGCTTTGAGATCATGGGGAAAGAACGCAACAGTTATTCCAAAACAGATCTGGAAGCGACCTTTATGAGAATGAAAGAGGATCATATGCTCAACGGCCAGCTAAAACCGGCCTATAACGTTCAGATCGCAGTAGAAAACTATTTCATCATCCATGGATATGTAAGCAATGACCGGACAGACTACAACACACTGATCCCGGTGTTAGAAAAACACAGGAAAACCTTCGGAGAAAACTGCCTGAAAGAGGTGACTGCTGACAGCGGTTACTGCAGTGAAAAGAACCTGCTGTATCTGAAAGAAAACAGGATCACCAGTTATATCAAGCTGCAGGATCATGAAAAGAGAAAGACCCGTGCGTATAAAGAAGACATTGGGAAATATTACAACATGAGATATGAAGTCTTCGAGGATGAGCCTTATTATATCTGCCATGACGGAAGAGAATTACGGCATATCCGCACGGAAACCAAAGAACAGAACGGCTATACCCAGACCCTTGAAGTGTATGGATGTGCAGACTGTAGCGGCTGTGAGCATAAGGCCAGATGTCTGTACAAATATAATGCACAGACAAACCCTGAAGGGATCCTGAACCGGCAGATCCGATCAATCCAGACGGAAGGGCACTTTGGGATATCAAGGAAAACGAAAAATTCCGACGTTTTCACTATCGTTCCGCAGAAAAAGTATATAAGGAGTTTATGCTGTACGCAATCGGTCGGAATATCAATAAATACCACCGCTTTCTGTATGAAGAACTCCAAAAATACGAAGGGAAAAAGGAAGAAAAAACAGCTTAGACAAAAGCGCGGGGCAAAAAATCCGGGCAAGGGGTTCGTGCGCCCTAAAATAGAATACATGGAAAAGAGGAGCCCCTCCTGTTTTGACTCAAGCATTGAAAAAGCCTGAATGTTACAGGAAGATCTCCTCTTGAAGTATTAGGGGTTAAAAATCAGATTTATCCGACAGCCCATTTACATTCAAAATATTTTATGCTGACGTAGAATTAACCACGGTAACTTCCCAGATAGGATAAGCTTTCTTTGGGATGGCGGGTCTGTGTTGTTCTGTCAACGGCAATCAACCCGAAGGTCATGGAATAACCTTTCTGCCACTCAAAATTGTCTATAAGACTCCAATGGAAGTAGCCGCGTACGGGAAGGTTATCGCGCAGACAGTTTTGAACACCTGTGAGAGCTGTTTCGATAAAAGCAATACGTTTCTTGTCATCTCCGGTAGCAATGCCGTTTTCTGTGACAATCAGATCGCCTTTGAAATCTTTTGCCACCTTACGGATGACATGTTCTAATGCTTCAGGGTAGACTCATAGTTCATCTGAGTGAGTTCAGCGCCGTCAGGAGTGGGGAGTGTACCCTCCGGACCCATCAGGGAGCGGGTATAGTTCTGTACGCCCAGAAAATCATCATTTTGGATATAGGGAGATAATGGGTAAATTCATCATCCCACTCTTTTTTTGCATGTTTCTCTCCACCGGCTGTGGATTGAATATCATGTAAGCTTAAGGTAAGACCTACTTTGATTTCAGGATAGAGTTCTTTGATGACAGCACGCGCTGCTTCGTGAGCACGACATACAATCTTATCGCCTTCAGGAGTACGCATGGAAGTAAAGTTTTCTACTTTCTCCACTCCAAAAACTTTGATATTTTCTTCCGCTGTGGCTTTCTGGTCTGCCATCATTTTCTCCAGATTGATTCCGACCTGAACAGTACCGTCTGCACTCTGAGCTTTTGCAGCCTGCGCCTGCATCTGCAGCGTATAGCGCTTGGCAATGGCAGCTACCTGAATTCCCATATTGGCTTCGTTGATGGTACATACATAGTGAAGCTCATTTCCAAGTTTTCCGATGATATAGCGGACATAGCGGGCAAAATCGTCTACTGTGGATTCTGCTTCCCACCCACCTTTTCCTATGAGCATTTAGGGCTGGAAAAATGGTGGAGGGTTACGATTGGCTCTAAACCATGTTCTTTGCAACAGTGAATAACATCCAGATAGTGCTCGGCCTGTGCATCGTCAAAATGTCCTTCTTCTGGTTCGATACGCGCCCATTCTACAGAAAAACGGTAGGCGTTTAATCCGGCATCCGCCATAAGCCGGATATCCTCCTGATAACGATGGTAATGGTCAACGGCATCAAGAGATGGCTCTATAAAGCTGGTATGTTCCATCTGTTCCATTGCCCAGCAGTCACTATTATCATTGCTTCCTTCAACCTGATGTGCTGCGGTTGCAGCCCCCAAAAGAAAGTCCGGTGAAAATTTGTCCATAGAAAATCCTCCTTGCAATTCATAATTTCTCAATATGGTGTTTATTGGATTTGTTTTTTTTATTATAATAGAAAAGAAAGATACCAAGATGTAAAATTTCGTGTTTATGTCAAAAAATTATTTTTAATTTATATATTTTTCAGTCTAAAGCTCTGGAAAATGAGAGTACAAATGCGCATTTAGGATAATCAAGGAGAAAATGAATGGATAAAGCAGTCTACATATTAAAAAACGTATACCATCTGTATCATCTGGCAGGAAGGATTTTAAGCAGAGAAGGAAAATTTCTTGCAGTTCCTTTTGACGGTTTCCTGGATGAGGATCCGGTATTTAACAGTCCAAAGCTTTTACAAATGTTGATGGATTATGGGAGGGAACAGAAGACATACAAGGGGTGGAATGACAACGGGTATTGGTATTATGTGTTTCATGACCTGGGAGATTATGTTATTTGGGGACCTGTGAACACGGAGGAGCATTCTGAGAACGATTATTTATTGTATTGTAAACAGCATGGAGCGAAGGCAGGATATGTATGTGATATTCCCCTGATGAAAATGGGGGAACTGGAAGAAATAATAATGTTTGTACATGGCCTTTTGACAGATGAGTATGAAAATGTTGTCAAAATTGATAATGGGATAGATCCGGGACGATTTCAAGAAAGTTTACATGCCGGGCGTGTGGAATATGAATTGGAAAATGAGGAGTGCGACAAAAAACATTTTCCATTTGCCAGAGAAGATCAGATGTGGAAATGGATTATAGGAGGAGGGCAGGGGAAGTTTTCGTTTGGAACGGGTAAATCTTTTGAGGATTTGGTGGAAAGTGCGGGTGTTATGGCCCAGTCACAGAAAAAGAATCTGGAATACGGCATAGTAAGCGGAATCACTTTACTTACCAGATATGCTATTGCAACGGGTGTAGGAGAAAGTGCTGCATATATATTAAGTGATGTGCTTTTACAAAAACTTGCCAAAGCAGCGAATGTGATGGAGATGCGGAAAGTAATGGAATACGCGCTTGCTGAGTTTGGACGGCTGGGGAAAGGAGCAAAATCAGAGACGCATTCGATTTATGTGGAACAGAGCAGGGAATACGTAGCGAAGCATATTTTTAAGAAATTGTCATTACAGGAAATTGCAAAAGAGATTGGTGTGCATCCGGCGTACCTTTCAGGGATTTTCAAAAAACAAACGGGAATGACCTTGACGGATTATATTATGCAGGAAAAAATACAGGTTTCCTGTAATCTGCTGAAATATTCTAACCGGTCAATTGCCATTATTGCAGAATATATGAATCTTTCTCCTCAAAGTTATTTTACCAGAGTATTTAAGAAGGTGACAGGAGAGACACCGGCACAGTACCGAAGAACTCATGTGGTGAAAAATTTTTGGATAATTAAAATCAGATAAAATATATTAAAATCAGACAATACAGAAAGGATAAATGAGGGTAAAATTTTCATAAAAGTAAAGATGGAATAGCAATATCGAATATAATGAAAGAAGGATGGAGATTATGGAAAGAGATCTTAAGAAAATTATCTCTGAAATGACATTGGAGGAGAAAGCCGGGATGTGTTCCGGCGAGGATTTTTGGCGTTTGAAGAAAGTGGAGAGACTTGGTATTCCGGAGGTTATGGTATCAGATGGGCCTCACGGATTAAGAAAGCAGCCGGCGAGGCAGATCATCTTGGGATTGGCGAGAGTATTGTGGCGGTTTGTTTTCCGGCAGCCTGTGCCACGGCTTCCAGCTTTGATACGGATTTGATGAACGAAATGGGAAAGACCCTTGGGGAAGAATGCCAGGCAGAAAATTTAAGTGTTTTGTTGGGACCGGCTGTAAACATTAAGAGAAGCCCTCTCTGCGGACGGAATTTTGAATATTTATCCGAGGATCCATATCTTGCAGGCAAAATGGCTGCTTCCTATATCAGAGGTGTACAGAGCTGGGACGTGGGAACGAGCATGAAACACTATGCCGCAAATAATCAGGAGTATAACCGTATGAGTTGTTCTTCTAATTTGTCGGAACGTACTTTCCGGGAAATCTATTTACCCACATTTGAGACAGCGGTAAAGGAAGCGCAGCCTAAGACGATTATGTGCAGTTACAATAAGATTAACGGAGTATACGCCTCTGAAAACAAACATCTTTTGACAGAGATTTTACGGGATGAGTGGGGATTTGAAGGCTATGTTATGACAGACTGGGGCGCGGTGGCAGACCGTGTGAAAGGGATTGTCGCGGGACTTGATCTGGAGATGCCGGGCAGCCATGGGGTAAATGATGCCAGGATCATTGCGGCAGTAAAAGATGGCAGTCTGGATGAGGCGCTGCTTGATAAGGCAGTAGAGCGTATTTTAAAGGTATTGTTTTCTTATGCGGATAACCGCCATCCGGAAGCTGTGTTTGACAGGGATGCAGATCATGAAAAAGCGGTAAAAATAGAGACAGAGTGTGCAGTTCTTCTGGAGAATAATGGAATACTTCCGCTGAAGGAAGGAACAAAAGTAGTATACATTGGCGAATATGCTGAAAAACCCCGTTATCAGGCGGAGGTTCCAGTCATATCAATTCCAGTAAAGTGACTTCCGCGTTGGAGAGTGCAAAGGAAAAAGGCAGAACCGTATCTTATGTGAAAGGATTCCCCTTTGATAAGGATGAAGAAAACGCGGAAGAACTGGCGGCGGCTGTGCAGGCGGCAAAGGATGCCGAAGTGGCAGTTATTTTCGCGGGACTGCCTGATATGATGGAAGCGGAAGGCTATGATAGAAAGGATATGAAACTTCCCGCATGCCAGAATAAACTGATTGAGGAAGTTATCAAAGTACAGCCTAACACGGTTGTTGTGCTGCACAATGGAAGTCCGGTTGAAGTACCTTGGGCAGATAAAACAGCAGCTATTCTGGAAATGTATCTTGGCGGTCAGGGCGTGGGAGAAGCAACAGATAAACTTCTTTATGGAGAAGTAAATCCTTCAGGACGTCTGGCAGAGACATTCCCGCTTCGTCTGGAGGATAATCCAAGTTACCTGAATTTCCCCGGCGATGGAGTGAATGTGGATTATGCGGAGGGAATCTATGTAGGCTACCGTTATTATGATGCTAGAAAAATGCCAGTGCGCTGGGCATTCGGACATGGACTTTCTTATACGGAATATGAGTATAGTAATCTGAATATGCCTGCAGAAAGTCTGGATGATAAGGGTTGTGTAAAAGTAACCGTAGATGTTAAAAATAGAGGAAGTATGGTCGGTAAGGAAGTAGTACAGCTTTATGTCAGCGATAAAAACGGCACAGCAGGGCGTCCTGTGAAGGAACTAAAGGGCTTTGCTAAGGTGGAGTTGCAGCCGGGTGAGACAAAGACTGTAGAATTTGCACTTACTGCAAGGGATTTATCTTTCTACCATGAAGGGCTTGGCGATTGGTATGCACCTTCAGGAACTTACGAGGTGTTGATAGGGCATGCAAGTGACGAGATTGCCTTGAGAGGGGAACTTTCCTTCAAGACCGAAAAGCAGCTTCCTCTGTACGTCAGTGGAGCGACAACGATCGGAGAGCTTATGGCGCATCCTGTGACCGCGCCGATCATCGGAGGTTTGATGCAGAATATGCAGGGAGCAATGGGAGTCATGCAGTCAGATCCAACAGAAAATGTTGAGGATACCTTGGTACGGGTGCAGAGATGATGAAGGCAATGATGTATGGAATGCCCCTAAAATCTCTGGCAAGCTTTGCTGGTGCAGAGATGGCAGCACAGATTGAGTTGATGATTCAGGGAATGAATCAGGCGTTAGGTAATAAATAGCGTTGTTTGTGATATTTATTATCAAGAGGTATTTGTTTTTTGAATATGGTTATGTTTGATAATGAGGCTGTCACCCTTGCGGGTTTTCACATTGTGTGGCAGTCTCTTTCATTCTGTCTTAGAATTCATTAATTTAAAAACATATTATGGAAAAAGTAAACACATAAGTAAAGGTTAAGCGGTAAAATATAATTAAATGAACAGGGACAGGAGGAACAAGCACATGAGAAAGATAACGGAATTAAAAGATAACTGGTTTTTTGTAAAAAATGCCGAGGATGTTCAGGAAGCGACAGCCGCAGAGGGGACAGGTGTTTTACTGCCGCATACATGGAATGCTTTAGACGGGCAGGATGGAGGAAATGATTATCACAGGGGAACCTGCTGGTACCGCCGCCTTCTGGAAAAACCGGAGTTAGAAGCAGGGGAGAAGGCTTATCTGGAATTTGACGGTGCTGCCATGACAGCGGACGTATACTTAAACGGAGAAAAACTGGCTCATCACGAAGGAGGATATTCACGGTTCCGTGTAGATATTACGGAGAAACTTACGACGGCGGAAAATGAATTGGTGGTCGCTGTCGATAATTCGGACAATGGAACTGTGTATCCGCAAAAAGCCGATTTTACTTTTTATGGAGGGCTGTACCGCATGGTACGTCTCGTCATAGTGCCTGAGAGCCATTTTGCTATGGAGTATCACGGGGGAGATGGGATTAAAGTAACTCCTGTGGTCACTCTGGCTGGGGAAGGGAAAGAAGCGGCAAGCGCAACGGTAACTGTAGAAGTGTATACAGAGGGTGGTGCTGATGTGGTCACTGTAACGGTTGCGGAGGAGACAAAACAGGCTTTGGTTACAGAAGGATATGCAAAAGTGGAATTTGAACTGTCCAAGGTACATTTGTGGATGGTGTGGATGACCCTTACCTCTATACAGCTAAAGCGGAACTGGAAAGCGGAGATGCGGTCACTGTAAGATTTGGATGCCGTCACTTCTCCATTGCCCCACAGAAGGGCTTTTTCTTGAACGGACGTTTCTATCCACTGCGGGGTGTAAGCCGTCATCAGGACTGCAAAGGAACGGGGAATGCCCTGAGCCGTGAGCATCATGTGCGCGACATGGAGATAATCAGGGAGATGGGGGCAAATACCATCCGTCTTGCCCACTATCAGCATGCGCAGGAATTCTATGATTTGTGCGATGAAAACGGAATCATCGTCTGGGCGGAGATTCCTTATATTACGATGCATATGTCTGGAGGAAGAGAAAATACATTAAGCCAGATGCGGGAACTGGTTATCCAGAATTATAACCATCCGTCGATTGTCTGCTGGGGACTTTCTAATGAGATCACAGCAGCAAGCGCAGTAAATGAAGAATTGATAGAGAACCATCGGGAACTGAACCGGTTATGCCATGAGCTGGATCAGACAAGGAAAACTGTAATGGCAAACGTGTTTATGCTGGAAAAGGAAAGCCCATTGCTGGAGATACCGGATATTAATAGCTATAATCTTTATTTCGGCTGGTATGTGGGAGAGATGATTCAGACGGATGAATTCTTTGACGAGTATCACAGTGCTTACCCGGATCGCTGCATTGGATTTTCAGAATACGGGGCGGACGCAAATCCTGCATATCATTCTTCCCAGCCTGACAGGGGGATTATACAGAGGAATATCAGTGCCTGTATCATGAGCACATGCTGCGTATGATTGAAGAACGTCCATGGCTCTGGGCGACTCATGTGTGGAATATGTTTGATTTTGCCGCTGACGGAAGAGACGAGGGCGGCAAACATGGGGAAAACCAAAAAGGATTGGTAACGATTGACCGCGAGCTCAGAAAAGATGCATTTTATCTGTATAAAGCGTATTGGAGCAAAGAAGCTTTTGTCCATCTGTGCGGCCGGCGGTATGTAGACCGGGCAGAGGAAGTGACAAAGATTAAGGTGTATTCTAATCAACCTTCGGTGACGTTGTATGTAGACGGAAAACTTGTGGAAGAGCAGAATGGCAGCAGAGTATTCTGTTTTGAAGTTCCAATATCGGGTGTTCATACGGTTACTGCTCAGGCAGGCGAATACAGGGACGAAATTACTATAAAGAAGGTCGCTGAAGTCAATAAAGATTATCTGTTTGTGAAAGAAGGAGATATTGTTAACTGGTTTGACAAGGAAGATTTTCGTAAGGACTGTTATTCCATTGGGGATACTCTTGGCGAGATTGCCAAAAGCCCGGAGGCAAATGCAATTGTACAGAGACTGACGGATAAGGCATCGGCGAGCCGGGGAGATGTGGCAGAGAGTGTGAAGGATAATCCGGCGCTGCAGCGCATGATGCAGAGAATGACCCTGCAGAGTATGCTGAAACAAGCAGGAGATGTGATAAAACCGGAAGATATAAAGGCACTGAATGATGCTTTGCAGAAGATTAAGAAAGTTACCGATTGATGAAAAGACCGGAAAGGTGACTATGGAATTAGGAGGATATCGTAATGCCGATGAGAGCAGTACAGCAGATTATGCTTGGGACAGTGACTGCAAAAGAAAATCAGGCTGTGCAGACACTATCTGCTATCAAAAAAGCAGGATATGATGGGATTGAGTTAAATGGATTTATGATCCGTCCCACGTCCTTTATGGTGCGCATGATGACGAAGATGGCAGGGATGCCGGTAGGAAAAGGCGGGAATCTGGACTGGGCAGGTCTGGTGAAGGCGGCAGGATTGTCGGTGGTAAGTGTACATGAGGATTTGGGAACCATCCAGAGGGAGCCGCAAATTGTCATTGAAGAAGCGAAGAAATTTGGAACAAAATATGTGGTCATAACAGGGATGTACCGTTTTGATTACTCTGATGAAACGGCAGTCCGGAAACTGGCGGAGGATTTAAACGAAGCAGGAAAAGGACTAAAAGAGGGCGGCGTAGAACTTTTATACCATAACCATAATTGTGAATTTCGCAAGGTATCAAAAGACAAGACGGCATACAGGATGTTGATGGAAGAGACGGATCCGGCGTATGTGAATTTTGAGTTTGATTCTTATTGGCCTACGGAAGCGGGAGTGGATGCGTTACAGTTGATGCGGCAGTTGGGAGATAGACTGAGGCTTTACCATATCAATGACAGGGGAAGCAGAGTAACAGGAGCGTCGATGACACCTATCTTGAAATCAGACAGCATGGAGCTGGGGTATGGGAATATGAATCTGGAAGCTCTTGTAGAGCAGGCGAAAGCGGCGGGAGTGGATGCGGTGATACTGGAGAGCCATAAGAACTGGGTGGATAAATCACCAGTAAAATCCATACAGCTTTCAGCGGAATTTATGAAAAAGTATGTATAATTTCGTCCGACTGTCATGAGTATAGTTTACCACCTAGAAAGGATGAGTCAAAATGCAGGATTTGAAAAATTATTTTATTGCCATAGACAGGGAATATAAAGAGGGAGATGTGGCAGTTTTCCGCCAGAAATTTTCTGGAGAAAATGTTGTCAGTGCCGTACTTTATTCTACGGCACTGGGGGTATATGAAGCGGAACTGAATGGGAAGAAAGCAGGAGAGCAGATGTTTGCCCCTGGTTATACTTACTATCCGCGCCGGGTTCTTTATCAAGAGCATGACGTGACGGCATTTCTGAATACTGGGAGTGAGGAAAATGAGCTGGTCTTTTATCTGGGACAGGTTGGTACTGCGGAAGATTTCTATGTGAGAACCAGACGCAGATATACGGAGAAAAGCCGGCAGTTTCATGGATACTGCAGCTTAAATTTGCCGATGGAAGCGAGAAAGAGATTCATTCCGGAATAGATGTGGATGAACTGGAATCTCCCTATGAATATGCCGGAGAATATGACGGAGAAATATACTTTGCAGATGGGCGAAATAATGTAATCGGAAATCCTGTTGCCTATACGGGAACAACAGATTTTGCATTGGAAAAAACCCTGACAGAAGTGCGTATACAGGAAGAGATGCCAGTTAAAAATGTAACAGTATCAGAAGGAAAGACCATTCTGGATTTCGGACAGAATTTTGCGGGAATTGTCGAGATTCACCCAGAGTTTTTTGAGGGTGAGACGTTAACAATCCGACATGGAGAAATCCTGAACCAGGACGGCAGCCTGTATACTGCCAATCTTCGGAAGGCAAAGGCGACTGTCATTTATCATGCAGGGGCAGAAAAAAAGACTTATCGTCCAAGGTTTACCTATATGGGATTCCGTTATGTGGAACTTTCCGGGGCGGAGTATAAGCCGGGGATGGTAAAGGCGTATGCCCTTTATACGGATATGCGGCGGACAGGGTTCTTTGAATGCGGACATGAGAAGGTGCAGAAATTATACGAGAATCAGGTATGGGGTCAGAAATCCAATTATGTGGAAGTTCCCACCGATTGTCCCCAGAGAGATGAACGCATGGGATATACAGGGGATGGACAGGTGTTTGCTTTAACAGGTGCATATAATTTTGACACGAATGATTTCTGGAAAAATTTCCTGCGTGACCTTGAACTGGGGCAGCTTGATAACTCGGAGGGGTATGTCTGTGCCACTGTACCCCAAACCGGACCGGCAGGAATTGGATTTGTGAACATGCTGGGATGGGGAAATGCAGTAACGATTCTTCCGGAGCTGATGTACTGGCAGTTTGGAGATGAAAAGGCGCTTCCACAGCAGTATGAAAGTATGAAGAAATTTGTGGAGGCGGAAATACGGAAGATGGAGGGCAGGAATCTGTGGCTTGGGGTATCCTTAGGTGACTGGCTGGCGCTTGGAAAGGATATGGCATGGCAGGCACAGCATAATAATCCCATTTCCAATTCCTTTATCGTACATGACTTAAAGGTGGTAAGCGAAACAGCAAAGGCGCTTGGTTATGAGGAGGACGCGGCACGGTATCAGGCACAGTATCAGGCAACCAGAGATGCCTACCTTCAAATGTTTGTAAAAGAGGATGGTGATGTAGCGGATGATTATCAGTCTGCGTATATCATGGCGTTGAAGTTTGTCATTCCGGAAGGGGAACTGCGTCAGAAGGTTATGAAGAAGTTTGTGGAAAATGTCCGACGGGAAGGATTGACGACAGGATTTTTTGCTACGGAGCATCTGCTTCCTATGCTGGTGGAGGCTGGAGAGGCGAAGCTTGCTTATGATGTTCTGCTTCAGGAAGGATGTCCGGGGTGGATGTACCAGATTGACAGGGGGGCTACCACTACATGGGAGCGGTGGGATGCTATCCGTGAAGATGGTACAGTAAACGAAGATAAAATAACAGATGATAATATGGTCTCCTTTAACCATTATGCATTTGGCAGTGTAGGAGAATTTTACTATCAATATATTTTAGGGATAAAGCCTCTGGAGCCGGGTTTCCGTAAAGTAAAAATACAGCCTTATCCGGATGAACGTCTTGGAAGGGCAGCAGGGTCTTATCTTTCCAGAGCAGGGGAAATCAAGTCTGCATGGAAATATGAGGGTGAGAAAGTAATGATTACGGTAGCGGTGCCGGTGGAAGCAGAAATTTATCTTCCGGACGGCAGGATGGAAAAAGTTAGTGCAGGAGAATACTCATACGAAGTCAACAAGGCGTAGAGGTCATATCAGATAGTCGTTTTGTAGTGGCCATTTCATAATGATGTAAAGGAGTTCATAAGAAATGAAAACACAAGCATTTAATCCGTTTTTGCCGAGTTATGAATATATACCAGATGCGGAGTCTTATGTATTCGGAAACAGGTTGTATGTCTACGAAAGTAATGACCGGTTTGACGAGGAGGATTTTTGAAGGAATGATTATGTGTGCTGGTCAGCGCCGATTGATGATCTGGGGGCATGGAAAAAGATAGAGTTATTTACCGTTCCGTGCAGGACCCGCTAAACGAAGACGGTACATAGCATCTATTTGCATCGGATGTGCAGATAGGAGAAGAGGGCAGGTATTATTTGTTTTACTGTCTGCATCGTTCGCTCACTGTCTCTGTGGCGGTCTGTGACGAGCCAGCAGGGGAATATCAATTTTATGGACATATCCGTTATGTGGATGGAATTTTATATGGACAAAAACAGGGAGATGTATTTAATTTTGATCCGGGAGTACTAAAAGATGATGACGGAAGAATCTATCTGTATACGGGATTGTCTTATCTAAAAGACGCACCCATGAGGAAATATCTTGCAGGGATGTTTCAGATAGACGGTTCATATTGTGTCGAACTGGATAAGGATATGCTGACACTAAAGAGCGATCCTGTGTTGGCAGTTCCCGGGGAGGTTTTGTCGGAAGGAACGGATTTTGAGGGGTATAGATTTTTGAGGCAAGCGGCCTGCGGAATATTAATGGGCGGTATTATATGATTTATTCCTCAGTCAAAAGACATGATTTATGTTATGCAGTCAGCGAATCTCCTGTGAAGGGGTTCCGATATGGGGGTATTATTGTCAGTATTGGAGATATCGGCATTGTAGAAGAGGAGCAGGCTGTGAATTACCTGAGTAATACCCATGGCGGATTGGTGGAAATAGAGGGACAGTGGTATGTATTTTATCACCGGCATACTAACCGCCACCGTAATTCCCGACAATGTGCGGAGAGCCGATAAAGATTGCAGAAGATGGAAGGATTACAAAAACAGAAGTTACGAGCTGCGGCTTAAATGGAGGATTGTTGCAGGGAACGGGAAGATATAAAGCCCGAATTGTCTGCAATTTATCAAGTGCCGGAGGAACTTTCATGTACTAGAAAGAAAAAACGGCAGTAGAAGAGAGGCATCCTTATTTTACGCAGGTGGAGAATACAGAGAGGATAATCCCAATCGATATATTGCTAATCTGCGGGATGGCGCATGGCCGAATTTAAAGACTTCGATATCAGACAGAGCAGCCGGATTAGAATCAACGTGCGGGGAAATGCAGAAGGTGAAATGCTGATGCAGGATGAAAAGGATGGGGAAATAAGGGCAGTTATTCCGGTACGCCCATCGGCAGACTGGCAGGAGAAATCTGGGGAATTTCATATAGAGACGAGCGTACGTGCTTTATATTTTACATATAGGGGAAGTGGTAGCATAGACTGGCAGTGGGTTTGAGTTTTGCTGAAAGGAGAAATGGTTCATGGGAAAGGAATATTTTTGTAATCCGGTAAATGTACCTTACCGGTATCAGTTTAATAAACCGCAGGTTCAGGGAATGTCCGGCGATGCGTCGGTGCAGGTGGCGCGCGAAGCGGCAGACCCTTCAATGATTCAGTTTCAAGGGAAATATTATATTTTCGCATCTATGACGCTCAGCGTATGGATATCGGAGGATATGGTGCATTGGGAAAGCCACCGTCTGCCGGAATCACTTCCGTTGTATGATTATGCGCCGGATGCAAGAGTGGTGGGGGATTATATATACATCTGTGCTTCCAAGAAGGAAGAAGCATGCAATTTTTATCGGACCAAAGACGTTATAAACGGACCTTATGAGGAGATAAAGGGAACGTTTCCCTTCTGGGATCCGAATCTTTTCATAGATGATGACGGCAGAATGTATTTTTACTGGGGCTGCTCTAATCAGACACCTATATGGGGCGTAGAGCTTGACCCTGAGACTATGAAGCCTCTGACGGAGAAGAAAGAACTGATATGGGGTGACGCATGGACAAAGGGGTATGAGAGAAGCGGGGAGAATCACTGTGCACCGCCTTTTCCGGAAGAAGAAATTGAAGTGCGTTATCAGGAGTTCCTAAAGTCACATCATATAGAAGAAGCGATGCTGCCGGAGAGTATGGTTATGCAATTACATGGACATGTGAGCCGTAAGCCATTTATTGAAGGCGCATGGATGGATAAATATCAAGGCAGGTATTATCTCCAGTATGCATGTACAGGTGCAGAGTACAATGTATATAGTGACGGGGTTTATGTGAGCGATTTTCCCCTTGGTCCTTTTACGCTGGCGGATAATAACCCATATTCCTATAAGCCGGGTGGCTTCCTGCCGGGAGCCGGGCATGGCTCGACGATGCGGGACAAACAAGGGAATCTGTGGCATGCATCCACGATGCGGATTAGTATGAACCATACATTTGAGCGACGCGTAGGAATCTGGCCGGCAGGATTTGATGAAGACGGCGAGCTTTTCTGTAACCAGCGTTATGGTGATTGGCCGATGGAAGTAGAAGACGACAGGATGGACCCATGGAAGGAGCCTCAATGGTATCTATTAAGTTACGGGAAAACGGCATCCGCGTCTTCCTTTACAGAGAAAAAAGAACCGAAATATGCTGTAGATGAAAATGTGCAGACATGGTGGCGTGCCGCAACAGCTAAGTGTGGTGAGTGGATTCAGGTAGATCTGGAAAAAAGTTATACGGTAAACGCTGTACAGATTAATTTTGCAGATGATGGTATCGATATTCCTGTGCCGGGGAAAATCCGAGGAACTACGCAAGCTCGTTATATCGAAGAGAAAGACCATGTGACCCGCTGGAAACTGGAGGGTTCTCTTGATGGTAAAAATTATTTTATGATAGAGGATAAGTCAGAAGCAGATACGGACTTACCCCATGACTTGATTGTTAGGCTGGAAGGCGTTCAGGCACGGTTCCTGAAACTGACGGTAATCGAAGTACCATATGGGCAGACGGCCTGCGTTTCCGGTTTACGCATATTTGGCGTGGGCGACGGGGAAAAGCCGGAAGCACCAGAGTTTGAAGCGTATAGGGAAAATGAGCTGGATATGATGGTGAAAATAGAAGGTACAAATGCCACAGGTTATAATATTTTGTGGGGCAGTCAGCCTGATAAACTCTATCACAGTCATATGGTATTCGGAAATGAGCAGCGTATAGGGGCGCTGGTTAAGGGAAAGGAATATTATGTGCGTGTGGATGCATTTAATGAAAATGGGATTACTGAGGGGAAGAGTGTAAAGATATTGAGAGGCTGAAAATGAAAAATATAACAACAAGACAATTTAGTGTGTTAGCGGATTGTGGAAAAATCTATCAGTTTACGCTGGATATTTATGAGAGGGATTAGAGAAACGGTGTCTCGGCTCCATTTTTTGAATATGCATTCTCATCGTTTGTATATTGGATGGATATCATATATTCTTATAAAAATCGTATTTGGGAGGATAATAGTAAGGTAGTTGCTTTTTGCTTTTACGAAGCGCCTGTGACAGATATTTATTTCAGTTTACAGCCTGGGTACGAGGAATTGGCTTCAGAGATAATAGCGTATGCAGATACGATTATGCCAATTAAAGGAAGAAAAATACAACTAATCCTAAATTATTCACGGAACAGTATCTGAAGCGATAACTGTGCATGAATCTAAAAATTGATCCATGCAGCCATAATATCACTCAATTAACCCGTCAAAAGTATAAAATCCCTGTGGCAGAGTCAGAGTGCAATTGTTAAGCTATCAAGGTTCGTTAATAGTTGCTATTCCAGCTGTACATTCAGCTTACTGATATTTGAAAGTGTCTCATAGAATTCATTCTTATAAGGGCAGCTACTGCACAGCTTGAATGTGATATATCTTGCTGAACGAATTATTTTTGCAGCAATCTTCAGCAGTTTTAAACGGACGGTATCT
>ENA-OQIG01000287-OQIG01000287.1-human-gut-metagenome-genome-assembly--contig:-NODE-287-length-30210-cov-2.191437_pt1 | contig 30210 bp, 37 predicted proteins | sample MGYA00242576_ERZ504741 | MGnify/ENA primary metagenome ERZ504741 (study PRJEB26092, sample SAMD00036436) | human gut metagenome | host: Homo sapiens | study: EMG produced TPA metagenomics assembly of... | reverse complement strand
CTATAAGCAGAGCGGCAACAGGCTCGCGACAATCCCTGCAATGCCCTTGAAAAATTCACTGAACTGAAACCATCTGGATAAGCCTGGAGGCCTGAAATGACCGAACATACCAGCAGTTACTACGCCGCCAGTGCGAATAAATATGCACCATTCGACACACTGAATGAGTCAATCACCTGCGACGTTTGCGTGGTTGGCGGCGGCTATACCGGGCTCTCCTCCGCGCTGCATCTGGCGGAAGCGGGCTTTGACGTAGTGGTTCTCGAAGCCTCACGCATCGGCTTTGGCGCAAGCGGGCGCAATGGCGGGCAGCTTGTGAACTCCTACAGCCGCGACATCGACGTGATCGAAAAAAGCTACGGCATGGACACCGCCCGTATGCTCGGCAGCATGATGTTCGAGGGTGGCGAGATCATCCGCGAACGTATCAAACGTTATCAGATTGACTGCGACTACCGCCCCGGCGGCCTGTTTGTGGCGATGAATGATAAACAGCTCGCCACACTCGAAGAGCAGAAAGAGAACTGGGAACGCTACGGCAATAAACAGCTGGAGCTGCTGGACGCTAACGCCATTCGCCGTGAAGTAGCCAGCGATCGCTACACGGGTGCGCTGCTGGATCACAGCGGTGGGCATATTCACCCGCTAAACCTCGCCATTGGTGAAGCCGATGCCATCCGCCTGAACGGCGGGCGCGTGTATGAGCTTTCTGCGGTCACGCAGATCCAGCACACCACGCCCGCGTGGTGCGTACTGCCAAAGGTCAGGTGACGGCGAAGTATGTGATTGTCGCCGGGAATGCGTACCTGGGCGATAAAGTGGAGCCGGAACTGGCGAAACGCAGCATGCCGTGCGGCACGCAGGTGATCACTACCGAGCGGCTGTCAGAAGATTTAGCCCGTTCGCTAATCCCGAAAAACTACTGCGTGGAAGACTGTAATTATTTGCTTGATTACTACCGTCTTACCGCCGACAACCGCCTGCTGTACGGCGGCGGCGTGGTCTACGGCGCGCGCGACCCGGATGACGTTGAGCGCCTTGTGGTGCCGAAACTGCTGAAAACCTTCCCGCAGCTGAAGGGCGTGAAAATTGATTACCGCTGGACGGGCAACTTCCTGCTGACCCTGTCGCGTATGCCGCAGTTTGGTCGCCTCGATACCAACATCTATTACATGCAGGGCTACAGCGGCCACGGCGTGACCTGTACTCATCTAGCCGGACGTTTGATTGCCGAACTGCTGCGCGGCGACGCCGAACGTTTCGATGCCTTCGCCAATCTGCCGCATTACCCGTTCCCCGGCGGGCGCACGCTGCGTGTGCCGTTTACCGCGATGGGCGCGGCGTATTACAGCCTGCGCGATCGTCTGGGCGTTTAATTTCCGATTAACCGTGAAGAGTCAAAAGGTGTGAAACATGAGCAACAATGAATTCCATCAGCGTCGTCTTTCTGCCACCCCGCGCGGGTTGGCGTGATGTGTAACTTCTTCGCCCAGTCGGCTGAAAACGCCACGCTGAAGGATGTTGAGGGCAACGAGTACATCGATTTCGCCGCAGGCATTGCGGTGCTGAATACCGGACATCGCCACCCTGATCTGGTCGCGGCGGTGGAGCAGCAACTGCAACAGTTTACCCACACCGCGTATCAGATTGTGCCGTATGAAAGCTACGTCACCCTGGCGGAGAAAATCAACGCCCTTGCCCCGGTGAGCGGGCAGGCCAAAACCGCGTTCTTCACCACCGGTGCGGAAGCGGTGGAAAAACGCGGTGAAAATTGCTCGCGCCCATACCGGACGCCCTGGCGTGATTGCGTTTAGCGGCGGCTTTCACGGTCGTACGTATATGACCATGGCGCTGACCGGAAAAGTTGCGCCGTACAAAATCGGCTTCGGCCCGTTCCCTGGTTCGGTGTATCACGTACCTTATCCGTCAGATTTACACGGCATTTCAACACAGGACTCCCTCGACGCCATCGAACGCTTGTTTAAATCAGACATCGAAGCGAAGCAGGTGGCGGCGATTATTTTCGAACCGGTGCAGGGCGAGGGCGGTTTCAACGTTGCGCCAAAAGAGCTGGTTGCCGCTATTCGCCGCCTGTGCGACGAGCACGGTATTGTGATGATTGCTGATGAAGTGCAAAGCGGCTTTGCGCGTACCGGTAAGCTGTTTGCCATGGATCATTACGCCGATAAGCCGGATTTAATGACGATGGCGAAAAGCCTCGCGGGCGGGATGCCGCTTTCGGGCGTGGTCGGTAACGCGAATATTATGGACGCACCCGCGCCGGGCGGGCTTGGCGGCACCTACGCCGGTAACCCGCTGGCGGTGGCTGCCGCGCACGCGGTGCTCAACATTATCGACAAAGAATCACTCTGCGAACGCGCGAATCAACTGGGCCAGCGTCTGACAAACACGCTGATTGATGCCAAAGAAAGCGTTCCGGCCATCGCGGCGGTACGCGGTCTGGGGTCTATGATTGCGGCAGAGTTTAAACGATCCGCAAACGGGCGAGCCGTCAGCGGCGATTGCACAGAAAATCCAGCAACGCGCGCTGGCGCAGGGGCTGCTCCTGCTGACCTGTGGCGCATACGGCAACGTGATTCGCTTCCTGTATCCGCTGACCATCCCGGATGCGCAATTCGATGCGGCAATGAAAATTTTGCAGGATGCGCTGAGCGATTAATAGCCCAACGCAATAATGTCTGATGCGCTGCGCTTATCAGGCCTGCAAACGACGTATTGATTATGTATGCCGAATAAAGCATTCACGCCGCATCCGGCAAGTTGTATTGCTCAACTTCGCTAAATCTGGTGCTTTTTCAACAACGCGCGGAACTGATGATAAGTTAACCCCAGTAATTCAGCCGCGCGCTTCTGGTTATATTTCCCTTGTTGCAAACTGAGTTGCAGCAACTCTTTTTCCTGCTGCATCTGAAACTCACGTAAATCCAGCGGCAGTGTTGGAAGCGAGGTGGTTTCTGAAACGGCGATAGCGTCTTCAGGCGGACGCCGTTTAAAGGGATCAATAATGATGTCATCAAGCGGATAATCGCTGGTTCCGTGGCGATACACTGAACGTTCCACCACGTTTTCAATTCACGAATATTTCCCGGCCAACGATAATTCAGCAATGTTTCTCTGGCGCGCTCCGTAAACCCCGGGAACAGAGGCAGCTTGATTTCCCGACACATCTGGATGGCAAAGTGTTCTGCCATCAACATTATGTCGCTTTCGCGCTCGCGCAGTGGTGGCAGTTGTACAACATCAAAAGCCAGTCGGTCGAGCAGGTCAGCGCGAAAAGTGCCTTCATTGACCATCGCCGGGAGATCGGCATTCGTCGCGCATACCAACCGCACATTCACCTGCAATGGCTGCTGCCGCCAACGCGCTCCAGTTCACCGTACTCAATCACGCGCAATAATTTCTCCTGCACCATCATCGGTGCCGTAGCGAGTTCATCAAGAAATAGCGTACCGCCGTCGGCACGTTCAAATCTCCCTGGATGACGTTTTTGCGCACCGGTAAACGCCCCCGCTTCGTGACCAAACAGTTCGGAATCCAGCAGATTTTCATTTAACGCCGCGCAGTTAAGGGAAATAAACGGCCCTTGCCAACGGGAGGAGAGATAATGCAGGCGGCTGGCAATCAGCTCTTTACCGGTGCCGCGTTCGCCGATGATGAGCACCGGTTTGTCCAGCGGTGCGAGATGCGAAACCTGTTCCAGCACTTCGAGAAAGCTGTTCGCCTCACCAAGTAAATTATCTTTGTATTCTGCCATGATGAAATTCGCCACTTGTTAGTGAAATTCGCTAACTCATCCTGGCATGTTGCTGTTGATTCTTCAATCAGATCTTTATAAATCAAAAAGATAAAAATTGGCACGCAAATTGTATTAACAGTTCAGCAGGACAATCCTGAACGCAGAAATCAAGAGGACAACATTATGGGTATTTTTTCTCGCTTTGCCGACATCGTGAATGCCAACATCAACGCTCTGTTAGAGAAAGCGGAAGATCCACAGAAACTGGTTCGTCTGATGATCCAGGAGATGGAAGATACACTGGTTGAAGTACGTTCTACTTCGGCGCGCGCGTTGGCAGAAAAGAAACAGCTGACTCGCCGTATTGAACAAGCGTCGGCGCGTGAAGTTGAATGGCAGGAAAAAGCCGAACTGGCGCTGCTGAAAGAGAGAGAGGATCTGGCACGTGCAGCGTTAATTGAAAAACAGAAACTGACCGATCTGATTAAGTCCCTGGAACATGAAGTGACGCTGGTGGACGATACGCTGGCACGCATGAAGAAAGAGATTGGCGAGCTGGAAAACAAATTGAGCGAAACACGCGCTCGCCAGCAGGCATTGATGTTACGTCATCAGGCGGCAAACTCGTGGCGCGATGTGCGTCGTCAGCTGGACAGTGGCAAACTGGATGAAGCAATGGCTCGTTTCGAATCTTTCGAACGTCGTATTGACAGATGGAAGCGGAAGCAGAAAGCCACAGCTTCGGTAAACAAAAATCGCTGGACGATCAGTTTGCCGAACTGAAAGCCGATGATGCAATCAGCGAACAACTGGCACAATTAAAAGCCAAAATGAAGCAAGACAATCAATAATAACATCCAGGCGGCGTCCGAACGCGCCGCCGCTCATCGTCTAAGGAGTACTTATGAGCGCGCTATTTCTGGCTATTCCGTTAACCATTTTTGTGCTGTTTGTTTTACCGATCTGGTTATGGCTGCATTACAGCAATCGTTCTGGTCGCAGTGAATTGTCGCAAAGTGAGCAGCAGCGATTAGCGCAACTGGCTGATGAAGCAAAACGGATGCGCGAACGTATTCAGGCGCTGGAATCTATTCTTGATGCAGAACATCCGAACTGGAGGGATCGCTAATGGCGGGCATTAATCTCAATAAAAAATTATGGCGTATTCCACAGCAGGGCATGGTCCGCGGCGTCTGCGCCGGGATTGCCAACTATTTTGATGTACCGGTAAAACTGGTGCGTATCCTGGTGGTGCTGTCGATTTTCTTCGGTCTGGCGCTGTTTACCCTGGTTGCTTACATCATTTTGTCATTTGCGCTTGATCCAATGCCGGACAACATGGCCTTTGGTGAGCAGCTACCTTCCAGCAGCGAATTGCTGGATGAAGTCGACCGTGAACTGGCGGCAAGTGAAACGCGTTTACGCGAGATGGAACGTTATGTCACTTCCGATACTTTCACGTTACGTAGCCGTTTCCGTCAACTGTGAGGAAAGTTATGAATACTCGCTGGCAACAGGCCGGGCAAAAGGTAAAGCCTGGTTTCAAATTAGCAGGCAAGCTGGTACTTCTTACCGCACTGCGCTATGGCCCGGCGGGTGTAGCGGGCTGGGCGATAAAATCAGTTGCTCGCCGACCGCTGAAAATGTTGCTGGCTGTGGCGCTGGAACCGCTGTTAAGTCGGGCTGCTAATAAACTGGCACAGCGTTATAAAAGGTGAGGGGAGTTTCGCAAAAATTGTTAAATCTCAGGCGTATAATGGATGGCAATTTTCATCCATAGAAGGACGCTTACATGTTTTAAAAAAAGGCTTACTTGCTCTGGCACTGGTGTTTTCACTGCCCGTTTTCGCCGCTGAACACTGGATCGATGTTCGTGTTCCAGAGCAGTATCAGCAAGAGCACGTTCAGGGGGCCATCAATATTCCCCTGAAGGAAGTGAAAGAGCGCATTGCCACCGCCGTTCCGGATAAAAACGACACCGTGAAAGTGTATTGCAATGCCGGACGCCAGTCAGGGCAAGCAAAAGAGATCCTTAGCGAGATGGGATATACCCACGTTGAGAACGCCGGTGGCTGAAAGACATCGCAATGCCGAAGGTCAAAGGTTAAAAGAATTACACCATGAGCGGCGCTTATGCGCCGTTTTTTTTCTGTCACACCTTATTTACATCCCCATAGATTATTTGCGTCAGCTCACAAATACGCTTTTCCCCTGGTAAAAAATGATTTCCTGCGTGACTAAAACCCTTGTGCTCAATTGACAGTTTATTTTCTGCGGAGTAGTCTCTCTTTCATGGGACCGCTACCACGGAAAGGCAACATGAAACAGAAAATTACGGATTACCTGGACGAAATCTACGGTGGAACATTTACCGCAACTCATTTACAGAAACTTGTAACGCGTCTTGAGAGTGCGAAACGATTAATTACACAGCGACGTAAAAACACTGGATGAAAGTGATGTCGTGTTAATTACCTATGCCAATCAATTTCACAGCAATGATTTAAAACCATTACCCACATTTAATCAGTTTTACCATCAATGGCTGCAAAGCATTTTTTCACATGTTCATTTGTTGCCGTTTTATCCATGGTCATCTGATGATGGCTTTTCGGTAATTGATTATCATCAGGTCGCCAGTGAAGCGGGGGAGTGGCAGGATATTCAGCAACTCGGTGAATGCAGTCATTTAATGTTTGATTTTGTCTGCAACCATATGTCGGCAAAAAGTGAATGGTTTAAAAACTATTTACAACAGCATCCAGGTTTTGAAGATTTTTTTATTGCCGTTGACCCGCAAACCGATCTCAGCGCCGTCACTCGCCCGTGTGCGTTACCGTTATTAACGCCATTCCAGATGCGCGATCATTCAACGCGCCATTTATGGACCACCTTTAGTGACGATCAAATTGACCTGAATTACCGTAGCCCTGAAGTGTTGCTGGCGATGGTGGATGTTTTACTCTGTTACCTTGCGAAAGGTGCTGAGTATGTCCGCCTGGATGCCGTTGGCTTTATGTGGAAAGAGCCGGGAACAAGCTGCATCCATCTGGAAAAACACATCTGATTATCAAACTGTTACGGTCGATTATTGATAACGTTGCGCCAGGTACAGTGATCATTACCGAGACCAATGTTCCGCATAAAGACAACATTGCTTACTTTGGCGCAGGCGATGACGAAGCACATATGGTGTACCAGTTCTCGCTGCCGCCACTGGTGCTGCATGCGGAGCAAAAACAGAACGTTGAGGCGCTTTGTGCGTGGGCGCAAAACCTGACACTACCTTCCAGCAACACCACCTGGTTTAACTTCCTCGCCTCTCACGATGGCATCGGGCTAAACCCGCTACGGGGCTTGTTGCCTGAAAGCGAAATATTAGAGCTGGTCGAGGCGTTACAGCAGGAAGGTGCATTAGTAAACTGGAAAAATAATCCCGACGGTACACGCAGTCCGTATGAAATAAATGTGACCTATATGGATGCGTTAAGCCGCCGTGAGAGTAGCGATGAAGAACGTTGCGCCAGGTTTATTCTCGCCCATGCGATTTTGTTAAGTTTCCCCGGTGTGCCAGCGATATATATTCAAAGTATTCTTGGCTCGCGTAATGATTACGCAGGTGTCGAAAAACTCGGATATAACCGTGCGATTAACCGTAAAAATATCACAGTAAAGAGATAACCCGAGAACTGAACGATGAAGCTACATTAAGGCATGCGGTATATCATGAGTTGTCGCGTTTAATTACACTTCGTCGCAGCCATAACGAGTTTCATCCGGATAATAATTTTACCATCGATACGATTAATTCATCCGTAATGCGTATTCAAAGAAGTAACGCTGATGGTAATTGTCTGACTGGATTGTTTAATGTCAGTAAAAATATTCAGCATGTAAATATTACTAATCTGCATGGTCGGGATCTGATTAGTGAAGTTGATATATTGGGTAATGAAATAACGCTGCGCCCCTGGCAGGTTATGTGGATTAAATAAAAAGGAACATCTCATGATTAAATCAAAAATCGTGCTGTTATCAGCACTGGTTTCCTGCGCCCTGATTTCAGGCTGTAAAGAAGAAAATAAAACCCATGTATCCATCGAATTTATGCATTCTTCGGTGGAGCAGGAGCGTCAGGCAGTTATCAGCAAATTGATTGCCCGTTTTGAAAAAGAAAACCCTGGCATCACCGTTAAGCAAGTGCCCGTGGAAGAAGATGCCTATAACACTAATGTCATTACTCTTTCACGTAGCGGTTCGCTGCCGGAAGTGATCGAAACCAGCCATGACTACGCCAAAGTGATGGACAAAGAGCAGCTTATCGATCGCAAAGCGGTTGCCACAGTCATCAGCAACGTTGGTGAAGGCGCGTTTTACGATGGCGTACTGCGTATTGTGCGTACCGAAGATGGTAGCGCATGGATTGGCGGTATCTGGTATCGCAAAGATGTGCTGGCAAAAGCGGGGCTTGAGGAGCCGAAAAACTGGCAACAGCTGCTGGACGTTGCACAGAAACTGAATGACCCGGCGAATAAAAAATACGGCATTGCGCTGCTACAGCAGAAAGCGTGTTGACGGAACAATCCTTCTCCCAGTTTGCGTTATCCAACCAGGCTAACGTCTTTAACGCCGAAGGCAAAATCACCCTTGATACACCAGAGATGATGCAGGCACTGACCTATTACCGCGACCTTGCTGCCAACACTATGCCGGGTTCTAACGACATCATGGAAGTGAAAGACGCTTTTATGAACGGCACCGCGCCGATGGCGATTTACTCCACCTATATCCTTCCGGCTGTGATTAAAGAAGGCGACCCGGAAAACGTCGGTTTCGTGGTGCCAACCGAGAAAAACTCTGCGGTCTACGGCATGTTGACCTCGCTGACCATTACCGCCGGGCAAAAGACCGAAGAGACGGAAGCAGCAGAAAAATTTGTCACCTTTATGGAGCAGGCAGACAACATTGCCGACTGGGTGATGATGTCGCCAGGTGCTGCGCTGCCGGTGAATAAAGCGGTTGTCACTACCGCCACCTGGAAAGACAACGACGTTATTAAGGCGCTGGGTGAACTACCGAATCAGCTAATCGGTGAACTGCCAAATATTCAGGTCTTTGGTGCAGTAGGGGATAAAAACTTTACCGCATGGGTGATGTGACGGGTTCTGGCGTGGTGAGCTCCATGGTGCATAACGTCACCGTGGGTAAAGCCGATCTTCCTGGCACGCTGCAAGCGAGCCAGAAAAAGCTGGATGAACTGATCGAACAGCACTAAACCCAGGACAGGAATCCGCAATGAACAGGCTTTTTTCAGGTTCGTTCCGATATGCCCTTTGCGCTGTTGCTTCTCGCGCCCAGCTTATTACTGCTGGGTGGTCTGGTGGCCTGGCCAATGGTGTCGAATATCGAAATCAGTTTTTTACGTCTGCCGCTCAATCCCAACATCGAGTCAACGTTTGTTGGGGTGAGCAACTATGTGCGTATCCTCTCCGATCCCTGCTTCTGGCATTCGCTGTGGATGACGGTCTGGTATACCGCGCTGGTGGTGGCGGGCAGCACCGTGCTCGGGCTGGCGGTGGCGATGTTTTTCAACCGCGAGTTCCGCCTGCGCAAAACCGCGCGTTCGCTGGTGATCCTCTCCTACGTAACGCCGTCCATTTCGCTGGTGTTCGCCTGGAAATACATGTTCAACAACGGCTACGGCATTGTGAACTACCTCGGCGTCGATCTTCTGCATCTCTATGAGCAGGCACCACTGTGTTCGATAATCCGGGCAGTAGCTTTGTGCTGGTGGTGCTGTTCGCCATCTGGCGCTACTTCCCGTATGCCTTTATCTCGTTTCTGGCGATTTTGCAGACCATCGACAAATCGCTGTACGAAGCGGCAGAGATGGATGGCGCTAATGCCTGGCAACGGTTTCGTATCGTCACGCTGCCCGCAATTATGCCGGTCCTGGCGACGGTGGTGACACTGCGCACCATCTGGATGTTCTACATGTTCGCGGATGTTTATCTGCTGACGACCAAGGTCGATATTCTCGGTGTCTATCTCTACAAAACCGCCTTTGCCTTTAATGACTTAGGAAAAGCGGCGGCGATCTCGGTGGTGCTCTTCATCATTATTTTCGCTGTCATTCTGCTGACCAGGAAACGGGTGAACCTCAATGGCAACAAATAAACGCTCGCTCAGTCGTATCGGTTTTTACTGCGGGCTGGCGCTGTTTCTCATCATCACGCTGTTTCCGTTTTTTGTGATGCTGATGACCTCGTTCAAGTGCGCGAAAGAGGCGATCTCGCTGCATCCTACGCTGCTGCCGCAACAGTGGACGCTGGAGCATTATGTCGACATTTTTAACCCGATGATTTTCCCGTTTGTCGACTATTTCCGTAACAGCATGGTGGTGTCGGTGGTTTCCTCCGCGGTGGCGGTATTTCTCGGCATTCTCGGGGCTTACGCGCTTTCCCGCCTGCGCTTTAAAGGCCGGATGACCATCAACGCCAGCTTTTACACGGTGTATATGTTCTCTGGCATTTTGCTGGTGGTGCCGCTGTTCAAAATTATCACCGCACTTGGCATTTACGACACCGAGATTGCGCTGATCATCACCATGGTGACGCAAACTCTGCCCACCGCCGTGTTTATGCTGAAAAGTTACTTCGACACTATCCCTGATGAGATCGAAGAAGCGGCGATGATGGATGGCCTCAACCGTCTGAAAATTATCTTCCGTATCACCGTGCCGTTGGCGATGTCGGGGCTGATATCCGTGTTCGTCTACTGCTTTATGGTGGCGTGGAACGACTATCTGTTTGCGTCGATTTTCCTCTCCAGCGCCAGCAATTTCACCTTACCGGTGGGCCTGAACGCGCTGTTCAGTACGCCTGATTACATCTGGGGACGGATGATGGCGGCCTCGCTGGTGACCGCATTGCCGGTGGTGATTATGTATGCGCTTTCGGAACGTTTTATTAAGAGTGGTTTGACCGCCGGTGGCGTGAAGGCTAAAGCGGCCAGTTTCTTTACAAGGAGTTTTAAATGAAAAAGTTAGTAGCCACAGCACCGCGCGTAGCGGCGCTGGTTGAGTATGAAGACAGGGCGATTTTAGCCAATGAAGTGAAGATCCGCGTGCGTTTCGGCGCACCGAAACACGGAACGGAAGTGGTCGACTTCCGTGCCGCCAGCCCGTTTATCGATGAAGATTTAACGGCGAATGGCAGATGTTCACCCTGCGTCCGGCAGATGCGCCGCGCGGTATTGAGTTTGGCAAATTCCAGCTTGGCAACATGGTGTTGGCGACATTATCGAGTGCGGCAGCGACGTTACCGACTACGCGGTGGGCGACAGCGTATGCGGCTACGGCCCACTCTCCGAGACGGTCATCATTAACGCAGTGAATAACTACAAGCTGCGCAAAATGCCGCAAGGCAGCTCCTGGAAAAACGCCGTCTGCTACGACCCGGCGCAGTTTGCCATGAGCGGCGTGCGCGATGCCAACGTGCGCGTAGGGGATTTTGTGGTGGTGGTAGGGCTTGGCGCAATCGGTCAAATTGCCATCCAACTGGCTAAACGCGCTGGCGCTTCTGTGGTGATTGGCGTCGATCCTATCGCCCATCGCTGTGATATTGCCCGTCGCCACGGCGCGGATTTCTGCCTTAACCCCATCGGCACTGATGTAGGTAAAGAGATCAAAACGCTGACCGGCAAGCAGGGTGCCGATGTGATTATCGAAACCAGCGGCTACGCCGACGCGCTGCAATCGGCGCTCCGCGGTCTGGCTTATGGCGGCACCATCTCCTATGTCGCGTTTGCCAAGCCGTTTGCCGAAGGTTTTAACCTCGGACGCGAAGCGCATTTCAATAACGCCAAAATTGTCTTCTCTCGCGCGTGCAGCGAACCGAACCCGGATTATCCGCGCTGGAGCCGCAAGCGTATTGAAGAAACCTGTTGGGAACTGCTGATGAACGGTTATCTCAATTGCGAAGATTTAATCGACCCGGTGGTGACCTTTGCCAATAGCCCGGAAAGCTATATGCAGTATGTCGACCAGCATCCGGAACAGAGCATCAAAATGGGCGTTACGTTTTAATTCAAAGGAATGAAAAAAATGAAAATCGGCACACAGAATCAGGCGTTCTTTCCGGAAAACATTCTGGAGAAATTTCGTTATATCAAAGAGATGGGCTTCGATGGTTTTGAGATTGACGGCAAACTGCTGGTTAACAACATCGAAGAAGTCAAAGCGGCGATCAAAGAAACCGGTTTACCGGTGACCACCGCCTGCGGTGGCTATGACGGATGGATTGGCGACTTTATCGAAGAGCGTCGTCTTAATGGCTTAAAGCAGATCGAGCGCATTCTCGAAGCGCTGGCAGAAGTGGGCGGTAAAGGCATCGTCGTTCCGGCTGCGTGGGGCATGTTTACCTTCCGCTTACCGCCGATGACCTCGCCGCGTAGCCTGGACGGCGACCGCAAAATGGTGAGTGATTCCCTGCGCGTACTGGAACAGGTCGCCGCGCGTACCGGAACCGTGGTGTATCTCGAACCGTTAAACCGCTATCAGGATCATATGATCAACACCCTCGCCGATGCCCGCCGTTACATCGTCGAAAACGATCTTAAACATGTACAGATTATCGGCGATTTCTATCACATGAATATCGAAGAAGATAACCTGGCGCAGGCGCTGCATGACAACCGCGACCTGCTCGGTCATGTGCATATTGCGGATAACCATCGCTACCAGCCGGGCAGCGGCACCCTGGATTTCCACGCGCTGTTTGAACAGCTGCGCGCGGATAACTATCAGGGCTATGTGGTGTATGAAGGGCGTATCCGGGCAGAAAATCCTGCCCAGGCGTACCGTGATTCTTTGGCCTGGTTGCGTACCTGCTAAGAGGTCTTTGTGAAAAGTGCAATGACAAGCTCTCCGCTGCGGGTCGCGATAATAGGCGCAGGCCAGGTGGCGGATAAGGTTCATGCTTCGTACTACTGCACCCGCAACGATCTGGAACTGGTGGCTGTCTGTGACAGCCGCCTTTCCCAGGCGCAGGCGCTGGCAGAAAAATACGGGAATGCATCCGTGTGGGACGATCCGCAGGCCATGCTGCTGGCGGTGAAACCTGATGTGGTTAGCGTCTGCTCACCTAACCGTTTTCATTACGAACATACCCTGATGGCACTGGAAGCGGGCTGCCATGTGATGTGCGAAAAACCGCCCGCCATGACGCCAGAACAGGCGCGGGAAATGTGCGATACCGCGCGCAAACTGGGCAAGGTGCTGGCCTACGACTTTCACCATCGTTTTGCGCTCGATACGCAACAGCTGCGTGAACAGGTGACCAACGGCGTTTTGGGAGAGATTTACGTTACCACCGCCCGCGCTGCGTCGCTGCGGCGTTCCCGGCTGGGGTGTCTTTACCAATAAAGAACTGCAGGGTGGTGGCCCGCTGATCGACATCGGCATTCATATGCTGGATGCTGCGATGTATGTGCTGGGCTTTCCGGCGGTGAAAAGCGTGAATGCGCATAGCTTTCAAAAGATCGGCACGCAAAAGAGCTGTGGTCAATTTGGTGAGTGGGATCCGGCAACTTACAGCGTCGAAGATTCGCTGTTTGGCACCATTGAATTTCATAACGGCGGCATTCTGTGGCTGGAAACGTCATTTGCACTCAACATCCGCGAACAGTCGATTATGAACGTCAGCTTTTGTGGTGATAAAGCTGGTGCGACGCTGTTTCCAGCACATATCTACACCGATAACAACGGTGAATTAATGACGCTGATGCAACGGGAAATGGCAGACGACAACCGCCATTTGCGCAGCATGGAAGCCTTTATCAATCACGTACAGGGCAAGCCCGTGATGATAGCCGACGCCGAGCAGGGTACATCATCCAGCAACTGGTGGCGGCGTTGTATCAATCCGCAGAAACAGGGACGCGTGTGGAATTATGACCAGGCCAGTAACGTTATCAGAACCCCATTTCAGCCAGCATACCCTGAACAAGTATGCATCGCTGATGGCGCAGGGGAACGGCTATCTTGGGCTTCGCGCCAGCCATGAAGAAGATTACACGCGCCAGACGCGAGGGATGTATCTGGCGGGGCTGTATCATCGGGCGGGAAAAGGTGAAATCAACGAACTGGTGAACCTGCCTGATGTCGTGGGGATGGAGATTGCCATAAATGGTGAGGTTTTCTCGTTATCCCGCGAAGCCTGGCAGCGTGAACTTGACTTTGCCAGTGGAGAATTACGCCGTAGCGTTGTCTGGCGTACCAGCAACGGCACAGGTTACACCATCGCCAGCCGTCGCTTTGTTTCGGCAGACCAACTGCCGCTCATTGTGCTGGAAATCACTATTACGCCACTGGCGCCGACGCGTCAGTGCTGATTTCAACAGGCATTGACGCCACGCAGACCAACCACGGTCGCCAGCATCTCGACGAAACCCAGGTGCGGGTGTTTGGTCAGCATTTGATGCAGGGGATCTACACCACCCAGGATGGACGCAGTGATGTGGCCATCAGCTGTTGCTGTAAGGTGAGCGGTGATGTGCAGCAATGCTATACCGCCAAAGAGCGCCGTTTACTGCAACATACCAGTGCGCAGCTTCATGCAGGCGAGACAGTGACGTTGCAAAAACTGGTGTGGATCGACTGGCGGGATGACAGGCAAGCCGTTTTAGACGAGTGGGGCAGCGCGTCGCTTCGCCAGCTTGAAATGTGCGCGCAGCAGAGTTACGACCAACTTCTTGCAGTATCAACAGAAAACTGGCGTCAATGGTGGCAGAAACGTCGTATCACGGTAAATGGCGGCGAAGCGCACGATCAGCAAGCGTTAGATTATGCGCTTTATCATCTGCGCATCATGACGCCTGCCCACGACGAGCGCAGCAGCATTGCGGCAAAAGGCTTAACCGGCGAAGGCTACAAAGGCCACGTTTTCTGGGATACAGAAGTATTTTTGTTACTGTTTCATCTGTTTAGCGATCCGACGGTTGCCCGAAGTTTACTGCGTTATCGCTGGCACAACTTGCCAGGCGCGCAGGAGAAAGCGCGACGCAACGGCTGGCAGGGCGCGCTATTTCCGTGGGAAAGCGCGCGCAGCGGCGAAGAAGAGACGCCGGAATTTGCCGCCATTAACATTCGCACCGGGCTGCGGCAAAAAGTGGCCTCGGCGCAGGCGGAACATCATCTGGTGGCCGATATCGCCTGGGCGGTTATTCAATACTGGCAGACCACGGGGGATGAAAGTTTCATTGCGCATGAAGGCATGGCGCTACTTCTGGAAACTGCAAAGTTCTGGATTAGCCGCGCGGTGAGGGTTAACGACCGTCTGGAAATTCATGATGTTATTGGGCCTGACGAATATACCGAACATGTCAATAATAACGCCTTCACCAGCTATATGGCGTATTACAACGTCCAGCAGGCGCTGAGTATTGCCCGCCAGTTTGGCTGTAGCGACGATGAGTTTATCCATCGCGCCGAAATGTTCCTTAAAGAACTGCGGCTGCCAGAAATTCAGCCCGACGGCGTTTTGCCGCAGATGATTCGTTTATGACTAAGCCGGCGATTAATCTGGCGAAATACAAAGCGGCGGCGGGGAAGCAAACCATTCTGCTGGATTATTCACGCGCAGAAGTGAACGAGATGCAGATCCTCAAACAAGCTGATGTGGTGATGCTCAATTACATGCTGCCGGAGCAGTTCTCAGCGGCATCGTGTCTTGCCAATCTGCAATTTTATGAACCGCGCACTATTCACGACTCGTCATTAAGTAAAGCAATCCACGGCATTGTTGCCGCACGCTGTGGCCTGCTGACCCAAAGTTATCAGTTCTGGCGCGAGGGGACTGAAATCGATCTTGGTGCTGATCCGCATAGTTGTGATGATGGTATCCATGCTGCCGCAACTGGCGCTATCTGGCTGGGGGCGATTCAGGGTTTTGCCGGGGTGAGCGTGCGTGACGGTGAATTGCATCTCAATCCAGCGTTACCTGAGCAGTGGCAACAGTTGTCTTTCCCTCTGTTCTGGCAGGGCTGCGAATTACAGGTCACTCTCGACGCGCAGCGTATTGCGATTCGAACTTCTGCGCCCGTTTCACTGTGTTTGAACGGCCAGCTTATATCCGTGGCTGAAGAATCTGTTTTCTGTTTGGGTGATTTTATTTTGCCCTTCAATGGGACCGCTACCACGCATCAGGAGGATGAATGAAACTGCAAGGGGTAATTTTTGATCTGGATGGTGTAATCACCGATACCGCGCATCTGCATTTCCAGGCGTGGCAGCAGATTGCCGCTGAAATTGGCATCAGCATTGATGCGCAGTTTAACGAATCCCTAAAAGGGATCAGCCGCGATGAGTCTCTGCGACGCATTCTGCAACACGGGGGCAAAGAGGGCGACTTTAACCCGCAGGAGAGGGCGCAACTGGCGTATCGCAAAAATCTGCTCTACGTCCACTCACTGCGCGAGCTGACGGTTAATGCTGTGCTGCCCGGCATTCGCAATTTGCTGGCAGATCTCCGTGCACAGCAGATCCCTATAGGGCTGGCTTCTGTCTCCCTGAATGCGCGACGATTTTAGCAGCGCTGGAGCTGCGCGAGTTTTTCACCTTCTGCGCGGATGCTTCCCAACTTAAAAACTCGAAACCGGATCCGGAAATCTTTCTCGCTGCCTGTGCCGGGCTGGGCGTGCCGCCGCAGGCATGTATCGGCATTGAAGATGCGCAGGCGGGCATTGACGCCATTAACGCCAGCGGTATGCGCTCGGTGGGGATCGGCGCGGGCTTAACCGGGGCGCAATTACTATTGCCTTCAACGGACTCCCTGACCTGGTCGCGGTTATCGGCCTTCTGGCAAAACGTATAGCAAAGGAATCAACATGCTCAGCTTTCGTTACAACATATTCAAAAAATCTACGATAACCAGGTGCATGTGGTGAAGGACTTCAACCTGGAAATTGCCGATAAAGAGTTCATCGTGTTTGTCGGTCCGTCAGGCTGCGGTAAATCGACTACGCTGCGCATGATTGCCGGGCTTGAGGAGATCAGCAGCGGCGATCTGTTGATCGACGGCAAACGAATGAACGACGTTCCGGCTAAAGAGCGCAATATCGCGATGGTGTTCCAGAACTACGCACTGTATCCGCATATGACGGTCTACGACAACATGGCGTTTGGCCTGAAGATGCAAAAAATCGCCAAAGAGGTGATTGATGAGCGGGTGAACTGGGCGGCGCAAATTCTCGGCCTGCGTGAGTACCTGAAACGCAAGCCGGGCGCGCTTTCCGGCGGGCAACGTCAGCGAGTGGCGCTCGGGCGGGCGATTGTACGCGAAGCGGGCGTGTTTTTAATGGATGAACCGCTCTCTAACCTTGATGCCAAGCTGCGCGTGCAAATGCGCGCAGAGATCAGCAAGCTGCATCAGAAACTGAACACCACCATGATCTACGTGACCCACGATCAGACCGAAGCGATGACCATGGCGACGCGGATTGTGATTATGAAGGATGGGATTGTTCAGCAAGTTGGTGCGCCGAAAACGGTTTATAACCAACCAGCGAATATGTTTGTTGCCGGATTTATTGGATCACCGGCGATGAATTTTATTCGTGGCACGATCGATGGCGATAAATTCGTTACGGAAACGCTTAAATTAACCATTCCCGAAGAGAAATTAGCGGTTCTGAAAACACAGGGAAGTTTGCATAAGCCCATCGTGATGGGAATACGTCCGGAAGATATTCATCCGGACGCGCAAGAGGAAAATAACATTTCCGCCAAAATTAGCGTGGCAGAATTAACCGGTGCGGAATTTATGCTCTACACCACGGTTGGGGGGCACGAGTTAGTGGTCCGTGCTGGTGCGTTAAATGATTATCATGCAGGAGAAAATATCACTATTCATTTTGATATGACGAAATGTCATTTCTTTGATGCAGAAACGGAAATAGCAATTCGCTAAATACAGGGGGAAGGCATTCCCCCAGAATAATACAAGGAACAATAATGAAAAAGTTATTACCCTGTACCGCACTGGTGATGTGTGCGGGAATGGCCTGCGCACAGGCCGAGGAAAGGAACGACTGGCACTTTAATATCGGCGCGATGTACGAAATAGAAACGTCGAGGGTTATGGCGAAGATATGGATGGGCTGGCGGAGCCTTCAGTCTATTTTAATGCCGCCAACGGGCCGTGGAGAATTGCTCTGGCCTATTATCAGGAAGGGCCGGTAGATTATAGCGCGGGTAAACGTGGAACGTGGTTTGATCGCCCGGAGCTGGAGGTGCATTATCAGTTCCTCGAAAACGATGATTTCAGTTTCGGCCTGACCGGCGGTTTCCGTAATTATGGTTATCACTACGTTGATGAACCGGGTAAAGACACGGCGAATATGCAGCGCTGGAAAATCGCGCCAGACTGGGATGTGAAACTGACTGACGATTTACGTTTCAACGGTTGGTTGTCGATGTATAAATTTGCCAACGATCTGAACACTACCGGTTACGCTGATACCCGTGTCGAAACGGAAACAGGTCTGCAATATACCTTCAACGAAACGGTTGCCTTGCGAGTGAACTATTATCTCGAGCGCGGCTTCAATATGGACGACAGCCGCAATAACGGTGAGTTTTCCACGCAAGAAATTCGCGCCTATTTGCCGCTGACGCTCGGCAACCACTCGGTGACGCCGTATACGCGCATTGGCTGGATCGCTGGAGTAACTGGGACTGGCAGGATGATATTGAACGTGAAGGCCATGATTTTAACCGTGTAGGTTTATTTTACGGTTCTGATTTCCAGAACGGGCTTTCCGTTTCGCTGGAATACGCGTTTGAGTGGCAGGATCACGACGAAGGCGACAGCGATAAATTCCATTATGCGGGTGTCGGCGTAAATTACTCGTTCTGATAATGGGCTAAATTGCCGGATGCGGCGCGAGTACGCGAGTACTTTATCCGATCTATAAATGTAGGCCGGATAAGATGCGCTAGCATCGCATCCGGCATTCAGGCAAGGTAGCTGGTATTTATTTCAGCGTCATATGCGTGGCAACGGTAATATTCTGTGGTGACGGTTTTCCAGAAATTAAGCGGAATAATAACTCACAGCTTTGTTGACCTAACTCCTGCGTCGGAACATCGATGCGCCCGGTGCAGGCGTTAATATAAACGACAGCGTTTCATTACTATAACCCACCACCGCTAACTGCTGCGGAATAGCAATATTTTTCTCTGCTGCCGCACGATAAATGCTCATTAATTTCAGGCTGTCAGTGGCAAATACGGCTTCTGGCAACGGTGACTGGCTTAATAATTCTCTCGCGGCTTGCAGTGCTGTTTCATGGGTATAACCGCCATCAACAATCCATTCATCACGCACTGCAATATTATGATCTTCCAGACTCTGCTTATAACCATTTACCCGATCCACTGAAACATGGACATCAAGCGGTGCATGAAGGCAGGCAATGTTTTTATGTCCATTCTCAATTAATGCATCGGTTAGCGCAATGCTGTCACCAAAATTATCGGTATCGACAGAATAAACATGGGCATATTGACCTTCAACTTTGCCAATCACCACCACCGGAATATCGTATTTATCGAGTTGGGCAAAAAATGACTCATCCGCTGGCGAACTTAGCATAATAATGCCTTTAATCATTTTCTGCTTAATTTTGCTTTCACATTTTTGTAAGTCTTCTGCCGGGTTGTGCGACGTCTGCAATATCACGTCGAAACCTTCTTCTTCAGCTTTGGCGGTGATGGCATGCAAAACTTCAGAGAAAAACGGATTACCCGCCGTAGTTTTGGTCGAACGGGTAGAAATCACCATAATGGCATCAAAACCCGAAGAGGTCAGCGCGCGGGCCAGCTTGTTTGGCTGATACTGTAATTCTTCAATGGCCCGTAACACTTTTTCGCGCGCTTCCGGGGAGATATTAGTTTGCTTATTCAGCACGCGTGATACGGTGGATTTTGATACGCCTGCAACCCTGGCAATATCATAAATAGTAGGGGACATAGGTCAGGAACTCCGTCCGAACGTGAATGCTGCACATCTTATGGAGTTCGCCCGTCGATGACAACACGGGCAGTTGATAATCAATGGCCTGGCCCCCACATTCATATCCTTACGAATGATTTTTTTCTGGTCTTCAGAGCAGCACAGGACAGCAATGAAGCGACTTAAAAATGAACTCAATGCGCTGGTGAATCGGGGTGTCGACAGACATCTGCGCCTCGCCGTAACCGGACTAAGCCGCAGCGGCAAAACAGCGTTTATCACTGCGATGGTCAATCAGTTGCTCAATATTCACGCCGGAGCACGCTTGCCGCTGTTAAGCGCGGTGCGTGAAGAGCGCCTGCTGGGCGTAAAACGCATTCCTCAGCGTGACTTTGGCATTCCGCGCTTCACCTATGATGAAGGACTGGCGCAGTTATATGGCGATCCTCCCGCCTGGCCGACGCTACGCGCGGCGTCAGTGAAATTCGCCTGGCGCTACGTTTTAAATCGAACGATTCGCTGCTACGCCACTTCAAAGACACCTCCACGCTGTATCTGGAGATTGTGGATTATCCCGGCGAATGGCTGCTCGACCTGCCGATGCTGGCGCAGGATTACTTAAGCTGGTCGCGCCAGATGACGGGCTTACTCAATGGTCAGCGCGGCGAATGGTCGGCTAAATGGCGAATGATGTGCGAAGGACTTGACCCGCTAGCGCCTGCCGACGAAAACCGGCTGGCGGACATTGCCGCCGCGTGGACCGATTATCTCCACCACTGTAAACAGCAGGGGCTGCACTTTATTCAGCCAGGACGCTTTGTTTTGCCTGGCGATATGGCAGGAGCGCCCGCGCTGCAATTCTTCCCGTGGCCGGATGTCGATACCTGGGGCGAGTCCAAACTGGCGCAGGCCGATAAGCATACCAATGCCGGAATGCTGCGCGAGCGCTTTAATTATTACTGCGAGAAGGTGGTGAAGGGGTTCTATAAGAATCATTTTCTGCGCTTTGACCGCCAGATTGTGCTGGTGGATTGCCTGCAACCTCTCAACAGTGGGCCACAGGCATTTAATGATATGCGTCTGGCACTGACGCAGCTGATGCAAAGTTTTCACTACGGGCAGCGTACCCTGTTCCGGCGTTTGTTTTCGCCGGTTATCGATAAGCTATTGTTTGCTGCCACTAAAGCGGACCATGTGACCATCGATCAGCACGCTAATATGGTTTCATTACTGCAACAACTGATTCAGGATCCTGGCAAAATGCGGCGTTCGAAGGGATCAGCATGGACTGCCTGGGGCTGGCGTCAGTTCAGGCGACCACCAGCGGCATTATTGATGTTAACGGTGAGAAAATCCCGGCGCTGCGTGGTAATCGACTTAGCGATGGCGCACCGCTCACTGTTTATCCTGGCGAAGTTCCCGCACGTTTGCCTGGTCAGGCGTTCTGGGATAAGCAAGGCTTCCAGTTTGAGGCATTTCGTCCGCAGGTGATGGATGTCGACAAACCACTACCGCATATTCGTCTTGATGCTGCGCTGGAATTTTTAATAGGAGATAAATTGCGATGACCGAACCGTTAAAACCACGTATTGATTTCGACGGTCCTCTGGAGGTCGATCAGAATCCTAAATTCAGGGCGCAGCAGACCTTTGACGAAAATCAGGCGCAAATTTCCCCGGCCACGCTCGACGAAGCGCAGGAAGAAGAGGGGCAAGTCGAAGCGGTAATGGACGCAGCGTTACGTCCGAAACGCAGCCTGTGGCGCAAAATGGTGATGGGCGGGCTGGCTCTGTTTGGCGCAAGCGTTGTCGGGCAGGGTGTACAGTGGACAATGAATGCCTGGCAAACCCAGGACTGGGTGGCGCTGGGTGGATGTGCCGCTGGGGCATTGATTATCGGCGCTGGCGTAGGTTCTGTGGTAACAGAGTGGCGGCGCTTATGGCGCTTGCGACAGCGCGCCCATGAACGCGACGAAGCGCGTGATTTATTGCATAGCCACGGCACGGGCAAAGGCCGCGCATTTTGCGAAAAACTGGCGCAGCAGGCGGGTATTGATCAGTCGCATCCGGCGCTGCAACGCTGGTATGCCTCAATCCATGAAACGCAAAACGACCGTGAAGTGGTCAGCCTGTATGCGCATTTGGTCCAGCCAGTTTTAGATGCCCAGGCGCGGCGCGAAATCAGCCGTTCGGCGGCGGAATCAACGTTGATGATTGCGGTCAGCCCGCTGGCGTTGGTCGATATGGCGTTTATCGCCTGGCGCAATCTGCGTTTAATTAATCGCATCGCCACGCTGTATGGCATTGAACTGGGGTATTACAGCCGTTTGCGTCTGTTTAAGCTGGTATTGCTGAATATCGCTTTTGCCGGAGCCAGCGAACTGGTGCGCGAAGTGGGGATGGACTGGATGTCGCAAGATCTCGCTGCTCGTTTGTCTACCCGCGCAGCTCAGGGGATTGGTGCAGGACTTCTGACGGCACGACTCGGGATTAAAGCTATGGAGCTTTGCCGCCCGCTGCCGTGGATTGACGATGATAAACCTCGCCTCGGGGATTTCCGTCGTCAGCTTATCGGTCAGGTGAAAGAAACGCTGCAAAAAGGCAAAACGCCCAGCGAAAAATAATGCAATATCGGGTGCTGACCGGATATCTTTACGCCGAAGTGCCCGTTTTTCCGTCTTTGTGTCAATGATTGTTGACAGAAACCTTCCTGCTATCCAAATAGTGTCATATCATCATATTAATTGTTCTTTTTTCAGGTGAAGGTTCCCATGCGTCTGGAAGTCTTTTGTGAAGACCGACTCGGTCTGACCCGCGAATTACTCGATCTACTCGTGCTAAGAGGCATTGATTTACGCGGTATTGAGATTGATCCCATTGGGCGAATCTACCTCAATTTTGCTGAACTGGAGTTTGAGAGTTTCAGCAGTCTGATGGCCGAAATACGCCGTATTGCGGGTGTTACCGATGTGCGTACTGTCCCGTGGATGCCTTCCGAACGTGAGCATCTGGCGTTGAGCGCGTTACTGGAGGCGTTGCCTGAACCTGTGCTCTCTGTCGATATGAAAAGCAAAGTGGATATGGCGAACCCGGCGAGCTGTCAGCTTTTTGGGCAAAAATTGGATCGCCTGCGCAACCATACCGCCGCACAATTGATTAACGGCTTTAATTTTTTACGTTGGCTGGAAAGCGAACCGCAAGATTCGCATAACGAGCATGTCGTTATTAATGGGCAGAATTTCCTGATGGAGATTACGCCTGTTTATCTTCAGGATGAAAATGATCAACACGTCCTGACCGGTGCGGTGGTGATGTTGCGATCAACGATTCGTATGGGCCGCCAGTTGCAAAATGTCGCCGCCCAGGACGTCAGCGCCTTCAGTCAAATTGTCGCCGTCAGCCCGAAAATGAAGCATGTTGTCGAACAGGCGCAGAAACTGGCGATGCTAAGCGCGCCGCTGCTGATTACGGGTGACACAGGTACAGGTAAAGATCTCTTTGCCTACGCCTGCCATCAGGCAAGCCCCAGAGCGGGCAAACCTTACCTGGCGCTGAACTGTGCGTCTATACCGGAAGATGCGGTCGAGAGTGAACTGTTTGGTCATGCTCCGGAAGGGAAGAAAGGATTCTTTGAGCAGGCGAACGGTGGTTCGGTGCTGTTGGATGAAATAGGGGAAATGTCACCACGGATGCAGGCGAAATTACTGCGTTTCCTTAATGATGGCACTTTCCGTCGGGTTGGCGAAGACCATGAGGTGCATGTCGATGTGCGGGTGATTTGCGCTACGCAGAAGAATCTGGTCGAACTGGTGCAAAAAGGCATGTTCCGTGAAGATCTCTATTATCGTCTGAACGTGTTGACGCTCAATCTGCCGCCGCTACGTGACTGTCCGCAGGACATCATGCCGTTAACTGAGCTGTTCGTCGCCCGCTTTGCCGACGAGCAGGGCGTGCCGCGTCCGAAACTGGCCGCTGACCTGAATACTGTACTTACGCGTTATGCGTGGCCGGGAAATGTGCGGCAGTTAAAGAACGCTATCTATCGCGCACTGACACAACTGGACGGTTATGAGCTGCGTCCACAGGATATTTTGTTGCCGGATTATGACGCCGCAACGGTAGCCGTGGGCGAAGATGCGATGGAAGGTTCGCTGGACGAAATCACCAGCCGTTTTGAACGCTCGGTATTAACCCAGCTTTATCGCAATTATCCCAGCACGCGCAAACTGGCAAAACGTCTCGGCGTTTCACATACCGCGATTGCCAATAAGTTGCGGGAATATGGTCTGAGTCAGAAGAAGAACGAAGAGTAAGCGCGAATATGCCTGATGGTGCAACACCATCAGGCATATTAACTTATGCTTTCAGTACAGCCAGAGCTGCTTCGTAATCCGGCTCGGTGGTGATTTCATCCACCAGCTGGCTGAAAATCACATTGTCATTTTCGTCAATAACCACAACGGCACGCGCTGCCAGACCTTTCAGTGGGCCATCAGCAATTGCCACACCGTAAGCTTGCAGAAATTCAGCGTTACGGAAAGTGGAGAGGGTGATAACGTTGTTCAGACTCTGCGCCTGCAGAACGAGACTGGGCGAACGGCAGATCGGCAGAGATACACAGCACAACGGTGTTGTCGATCTCAGTTGCCAGTTGGTTAAACTTACGTACTGATGCGGCGCAAACACCGGTATCAATACTCGGGAAAATGTTCAGCACTTTGCGTTTACCCGCAAACTGACCGAGGGTGACGTCAGACAGATCTTTTGCCACGAGAGTAAAAGTCTGCGCTTTGCTACCCGCCTGCGGGATGGAATTGGCGACTGTAACCGGGTTGCCCTGGAAATGAACGGTTTGTGACATGATTATCTTTCCTGTTTACATATAGTTAACGTCACACCTAGTTTATGCTAACTGTCAATAACACAGCAAACGCTATTTGCGCTTAATCTGCAGACCACCGCGACAACAAGGAGTAAGATGAGAACCGTTAAGGTATTTGAGGAAGCCTGGCCCTTACATACCCCGTTTGTGATTGCCCGGGGAAGTCGCAGTGAAGCGCGCGTGGTGGTGGTTGAACTGGAAGAAGAGGGTATTAAAGGCACCGGCGAATGCACGCCGTATCCGCGTTATGGAGAAAGTGATGCCTCGGTAATGGCGCAAATTATGAGCGTCGTGTCGCAATTAGAGAAAGGGCTGACACGGGAGGAGTTGCAAAAAATTCTCCCTGCCGGCGCAGCACGTAATGCGCTGGATTGTGCATTGTGGGATCTGGCCGCGCGAAAACAGCAGCAATCGCTGGCTGATTTGATCGGCATAACGCTTCCCGAGACAGTTATCACTGCACAGACGGTAGTCATCGGTACGCCTGATCAGATGGCCAATAGTGCATCAACACTCTGGCAGGCAGGCGCGAAATTACTGAAAGTGAAGCTGGATAACCATCTTATTAGTGAGCGGATGGTGGCAATTCGCACAGCTGTGCCCGATGCGACGCTGATCGTTGATGCAAATGAATCCTGGCGTGCAGAAGTTGGCGGCGCGTTGCCAGCTATTGGCGGATTTAGGCGTTGCGATGCTTGAACAACCCCTTCCTGCGCAGGACGATGCGGCGCTGGAGAATTTTATTCATCCGTTGCCGATTTGTGCTGATGAGAGTTGTCATACACGTAGCAATCTGAAGGCGCTGAAAGGGCGCTATGAGATGGTTAACATTAAGCTCGATAAAACCGGTGGTCTGACGGAAGCGCTGGCGCTGGCGACTGAAGCGCGTGCACAAGGTTTCAGTCTGATGCTGGGCTGCATGTTGTGTACCTCTCGTGCCATTAGCGCCGCTTTACCGCTGGTGCCGCAGGTCAGTTTCGCCGATCTTGACGGACCGACCTGGCTGGCGGTAGATGTGGAACCGGCGCTTCAGTTCACGACGGGCGAATTGCATCTTTAGGATGCCAGCGCAGCAAGTTTGCCATCGCAAAGAGATATTTTTCGCTGGCTTCGTCGGAGGAGATGGGCGGAAACTCTGCGGTGATGCAATGCAAGTTGAGATCTGCACACCAACTGCCGAAAGAGCCAGGCGTTTCATAACCGACGCTGGTTACCAGAGGCAATTCAAACGCCTGGGCCAGCCATTCGCCTAATTCGCTGTGTCTGGGATCTTCAATACAGGCCAGTGGATCGTGGAATGAGACCACCCAGCAGGTTGAATGCGGTGTATAAGCTGGCACAGCGCCTGGGTTTCAGGTTCTGAGCCAGGTTTGTCACCTGTCAGTAATACGACATCACGTTCTTCAGCGGCGCTGTTCCAGCGATAAACCGTTTCACCTTCCTTCCAGTTCGCCGCCGGAAAGTTTCTGTTTAAATCCACACCATTAGCATTGGCCCGTAACCCCAGCTGGCAGCCGTCAGGATTCGCACACAGCACCACATGATGGCGGCGCAAAGAAGGTGTCAACGTCCGCAGAGCACAGGAGAGCGTGACGACCGAAGAGTTTTCATCACCGTGAGTGCCAGCCAGAATCAAACCACTTTCGCGGCTGGCTGCAGGGGCAGGAAACCAGATTAACGGCGCGCCCAATAATGAACGTCCGTAATGTTCTGTTCCGGGCGGAAATGCGCCGCGTTCGGCGCGTGGGCGGGTTACGGTCATGATCGTCTCTGGTTCAGGAAGTATTACAGGCAGTGTTGTGCAAATTTTGCGGATTATCAAACCTTTTCTTCAACGCTATGTCATCGATCTTGTATCACTTTTTTTTGCCGGAAGTTGTTTGCATTTTATTAGTTGGATAGGGTTTGTGGATTTTTGCTGGCTGACGGGCAAATAAAGTTTGTTTAATGGTTTGCTTATCTGCCAGTTGATTAATCACATGGCGGGCTATCTGACCGCCAGCACCAAGAATCAGTACCTTTTCATGAAAATTATCCCAGATTATTGGCAGCAATATGCCAGGCCATATCACTATTGCGGATTTGAATATGTTTCATTACAGAGTTTCCTCAAAGAACGGAGCTAATACTGAAATTGCTTCAGCCACATAGGCTTTGCCGTCATAAAGATCCATATGGTTTGCGCCTTCAACAATGTGATAGCGTTTATCCTGGCTTGATGCTCGATCGTACAGGTCGTCACTCATCCATTTGCTCCCTGCCTGGCTGCCCGCCACAATCTGCATCGGCTGAGTCAGGTACACTTCCGCCATATGGTAAGCATCATAGGTAATAATCTGGTTAAGGCTGCGCAAAGTAGCGTAACCCGGTGCTGTTGGATACTGCGCGCGAGGGGTGTGGTAATACTCCCAGGCCTGACGCAGTTCTTCGTTCGGCGCATCGGACTCCTTCATTGGTGCCAGTGGCATAACGGCATATTCTCCGCTGCTAATATCGCTGGTTCGGGCGTTTGAACCCGCTTCAACGTATGGCAGGGCATCAATAGATTTCACATTGTTTTCCCAACCATTACGGAACATCGAACCAATATTGACCGCACTAACGGTACCGATGGCTTGATGCGGCGATCCTGAATTGCAGCATTGGCTGTATATCCTGCACCGGCACAAATTCCCATCGCACCAATTCGGGTATTGTCGACATAAGAAAGCGTTGTCAGGTAAGCAATCACGGCACTGATGTCTTCAGTACGAATGTATGGGTTTTCTAACTGACGCGGCTCGCCGCCGCTTTCACTTGATAAGATGCGTCATAAGCAATAGTGACAAATCCCTTTTCCGCCAGTTTTTCGGCATAGGTTCCGGCCGTTTGCTCTTTAACGCCCCCACCTGGGTGAGATACCACAATTGCCTGATACTGACGGGTTTCATCAAATTTTGGAGGGAAATAGATCACTGCAGACAAAGAGATGGTTGGATTATTGCTGTTAGTGAAGCTGACTTTATTATTCATCATTCCGTTCCTCATAGAGTTGTCGGTTCGTTTTAACGGTTGGTGATATCACTATAGATATTGATCATTAAGTTGATTAGACCCAAAATCATGATTAGACCTATCATTTAAATGATTAATAGATTGCATGGAGATACTGAATGAAGCGTGAAGAAATCGCTGATCTGATGGCGTTTGTCGTCGTTGCAGAGGAGCGTAGCTTCACTCGTGCAGCAGCCCGCCTGAGCATGGCGCAGTCAGCTTTAAGCCAGATAGTGCGTCGTATAGAAGAACGATTGGGATTGCGGCTTCTGACGCGAACCACGCGCAGCGTTGTTCCAACTGAAGCGGGCGAGCATCTTTTGTCTGTTCTTGGCCCTATGTTGCATGACATAGATTCAGCCTGGCATCCCTGAGCGAGCTGCAGAACCGCCCATCCGGGACAATACGTATTACTACTGTAGAACATGCAGCAAAAACGATATTGTTACCAGCAATGCGCACATTCCTGAAATCGCATCCTGAAATTGATATTCAGCTCACCATTGATTATGGTTTGACCGATGTCGTTTCTGAACGTTTTGATGCAGGCGTCCGTCTGGGTGGGGAGATGGATAAAGATATGATCGCCATTCGAATCGGGCCAGATATACCAATGGCTATTGTTGGCTCACCGGATTATTTTTCTCGCCGAAGTGTTCCAACGTCAGTGTCACAATTAATAGATCATCAGGCAATTAATTTGTATCTTCCACATCGGGTACAGCAAATCGCTGGAGATTAATACGCGGTGGACGTGAAGTTCGTGTTCGCATGGAAGGTCAGCTTTTACTGAATACGATAGACCTGATCATTGATGCTGCAATTGATGGGCATGGATTGGCGTATCTACTTATGATCAGGTTGAGCGGGCTATTAAAGAAAAAAAACTGATACGTGTTTTGGATAAATTCACACCAGATTTACCCGGTTATCACCTGTACTATCCACACCGTCGACATGCTGGCTCGGCATTCTCATTATTTATAGATAGGCTGAAGTATAAAGGTGCTGTTTAGCACTACTTGCTGATACATTAATTTAATTCTTCTCTTAACGTATTCTCAGTTCCTTTCAACGTTTTGGTTATTTTTTATTCTTCGTACAATGGCGACAGATGCTGATTATGATACCGAAAACTGGTTTGAACATGCGAAGCCCGAACGTAGTGTTCGGTGTTCTATGTGCTTTGCCGCATTTTGGCGTCGATTATTTACACTAAATCTGATTTAATATATTGATACATAAAACATTTTATGCTTCCTGTGTCACTTTTTTGATGGAAGTTGTTTGCATTTCTTTAAGGCGAAACAAATAATTACGCATCAATTTTAATGTCGGTTAGAGGGAAACTTATGAAGCACTCTGTTTCAGTCACATGTTGTGCGCTGTTGGTCAGCAGCATTTCTCTTTCGTATGCTGCAGAAGTTCCGAGCGGCACAGTACTGGCAGAGAAGCAGGAGCTGGTGCGCCACATTAAAGATGAGCCTGCGTCGCTGGATCCCGCTAAAGCCGTGGGCCTGCCAGAGATTCAGGTCATTCGCGATCTGTTTGAAGGACTGGTGAATCAGAACGAGAAAGGGGAGATTGTCCCCGGCGTTGCGACTCAGTGGAAAAGTAATGACAACCGTATCTGGACTTTTACCCTGCGCGATAACGCAAAATGGGCGGATGGCACACCGGTAACGGCGCAAGATTTTGTCTACAGCTGGCAACGTCTGGTGGACCCAAAAACATTGTCGCCATTTGCATGGTTTGCCGCGCTGGCGGGAATCAACAACGCACAGGCGATTATTGATGGTAAAGCTACGCCTGACCAGCTTGGCGTCACCGCAGTTGATGCCCATACTTTGAAAATTCAGCTTGATAAACCGTTGCCGTGGTTTGTGAATTTAACCGCTAACTTTGCCTTCTTCCCGGTGCAAAAAGCCAACGTAGAAAGCGGTAAAGAGTGGACGAAACCCGGAAATCTGATCGGCAATGGCGCTTATGTTCTTAAAGAGCGCGTAGTCAATGAAAAACTGGTCGTGGTACCGAATACCCATTATTGGGATAACGCCAAAACGGTACTGCAAAAAGTGACCTTCCTGCCAATTAATCAGGAATCCGCAGCCACTAAGCGTTACCTCGCGGGGGATATTGATATCACCGAATCCTTCCCGAAAAATATGTATCAGAAGCTGTTGAAGGATATTCCGGGGCAGGTTTATACGCCGCCGCAGCTCGGGACCTATTATTATGCGTTTAACACGCAAAAAGGGCCGACGGCAGATCAGCGCGTTCGTCTGGCATTAAGTATGACGATAGATCGCCGCCTGATGACCGAAAAAGTATTAGGGACGGGCGAAAAGCCAGCGTGGCATTTTACACCAGATGTTACCGCGGGATTTACGCCGGAACCTTCGCCGTTTGAACAAATGAGTCAGGAAGAACTGAATGCGCAGGCAAAAACATTGTTGAGCGCAGCTGGTTATGGTCCGCAAAAACCGCTGAAGCTGACGCTTTTGTATAACACTTCAGAAAACCATC
>ENA-OQIG01000286-OQIG01000286.1-human-gut-metagenome-genome-assembly--contig:-NODE-286-length-30269-cov-2.398481_pt1 | contig 30269 bp, 42 predicted proteins | sample MGYA00242576_ERZ504741 | MGnify/ENA primary metagenome ERZ504741 (study PRJEB26092, sample SAMD00036436) | human gut metagenome | host: Homo sapiens | study: EMG produced TPA metagenomics assembly of... | reverse complement strand
TTGGGACTAAGAAGTTACGTACGCTGGCGGAGACCTTGGAGCGGCATTAAGTTCAAGAAGGCGATGAATGATGACGATGCTGCGGCGAAAAAAGGCGCAGACGTTGATCTTCAGGCTGAAAAGCTCTCTCATAAAGAGTGACGTGGCGAGCAGGACGCTCCCTCAATATCTTGTTCGATACAAAAAACCCGCTTCAAAAAGCGGGTTTTTTATCAGACAGATGTAAGTAATTATTACAGGATTACTTAACTTCCATCCCTTTCGCCTGCAAATCGGCGTGGTAAGAAGAGCGGACAAACGGACCGCATGCAGCATGGGTAAAGCCCATCGCCAGCGCTTCGGCTTTCATTTCGTCGAACTCATCCGGCTAACGTAACGTTGAACCGGCAGGTGATGGCGGCTTGGCTGCAAATATTGCCCCAGCGTTAACATCGTCACACCATGACGGCGCAGGTCGCGCATTACCTCAATAATTTCTTCATTGGTTTCACCCAGTCCCACCATCAGACCAGACTTGGTCGGGATTTCCGGATGCGCTTCTTTAAAGCGTTCCAGCAGCTTCAGCGACCAGTTGTAATCTGCACCAGGCCGTACCTGACGGTAAATACGCGGTACGTTTTCCAGGTTATGGTTGAACACATCTGGTGGCGTTGCAGTCAGAATATCCAGAGCACGATCCATACGACCACGGAAATCCGGCACCAGAGTTTCAATTTTGATTTGCGGGCTTTTTTCCCGAATGGCAGTAATGCAATCCGCAAAGTGCTGGGCACCGCCATCGCGCAGGTCATCACGGTCAACGGAGGTGATAACCACATAACGCAGCGCCATATCGGCAATGGTCTGCGCCAGTTTCACTGGTTCATTGGCATCAGGAGCTACCGGGCGACCGTGGGCAACATCACAGAACGGACAACGGCGGGTACAAATAGCGCCAAGGATCATAAACGTTGCTGTGCCGTGGTTGAAGCATTCCGCCAGGTTAGGGCAGGAGGCTTCCTCGCAGACAGAATGCAGGCCATTTTTGCGCATTGCGGCTTTGATGCCCTGGATACGTGTAGAGTCCGCTGGAAGCTTGATTTTCATCCATTCCGGCTTGCGCAGCAGGGCTTCGCGCTCTGTTGCCACGTTTTTAACCGGGATAAGGGCCATCTTATCGGCATCGCGGTATTTAACACCGCGTTCCATCACAATGGGTTTACTCATAGCGTGCGTGTTCCAGTTGCGAATTACGAAGGAAAGCGTTTCAATTCAATAGATTGTTGTAATTATCAACTATTTTTGAATTAACGACTGGCAGTATATCATTGAAACGGACCTGAAAGCAGCCAAAGCGGTCGCGAAAATGTAAAATTGTTGTTGGATTGTGCCATTTTATCGTTCTGCGCTGTGATCTGGCTGTAACAATACTTTTTCAAAATGCATTACGGATAACATCTATTACTCCGTGCAGGATGGGATCACGCAGGCTGAATTTGTTGTAGTGGATAGAGAAATCTATTTGCTCCTCATTTAAGGACGGAAAAGGCAGTTTTTCCAGCGGCCAGCAGCGGCTAAACAGGTTATAAAAACGGCTGGGAATAATCGCTAACATGTCACTGTTGGCAACCAGTGCAGCGATTGTCAAAATGTTGTAGCTGGTGAAATTGATTTGCCGGTCCGGAAACATTTCTTGAACTCTCTGCCGCAGACCGCTGAAATTTTGCTCTTCCGGTAACAGAAGTACATGCGCAGCGTTGTCGATAGTCTCTCTGTCATCTTCTAAAGAGAGTAGTGGATTTCCCTCGCGGCAAATTAACACCATATTGTCGGTGAACAGAACATGATGTTGCACCGTACGATTGGTGCAAAACATGTTATCGATGATGAGATCGGTTTGAAACTGACTGAGTTGGTTTTCCGCGTCGCTGATGGGCGGGTTGCGCAGTAAAAGCTGCGGATAGTGAGTTTTAATCGCCCGATAGATGACAGGAAGGACCAGGGCTCCGACCGAGGGAGTGGTCGCAATAGTTATCGTTCGTTGCTTATCATAGCTTCCTTCGATATCCAGCGCGCCAAGAATGGACTCAAGGCCCTGACTGATATACTCATGTAGATGCATCGCAAATGCGGTAGGAGTGACACCCTGGCCTTTGCGAATAAACAATGGGTCAGGGAATATAACGCGCAGTTTCTGAATAGACTGACTGATTGCCGAGGGGGTCAGATTAAGCACTTTCGCTGCATTAACGATCCCTTTATGTACATATACAGCTTCAAAAATAGTCAGAAGGTTAAGATCAATATTTCGTAAGGTTGTAAATATTTGTGGTTTACCTTCTGACGACTTTCTGCTTAAACAGGGTTCAATTTGATTATTACTATCCACGCACTTACTCCAATTTTATTCATGGAAAAATAATATTTAAAAAATTACAATAATCTTATGTCTAATTGGAACGGAACGCTTTTGCTCACCATAATCAACTATTTCAATAGGTTAATCAATGGGGTGAGTTACGGAGCAAGGCGTGGCACCGCATTTCTGCAAGTGATAAAGAAAATATACAAACGCGAAGGAGATGTAAAGCATTAGCAGGTATTATGAGTAATGACCCAGTGTAAATTGGGTCATTGATGTATGGAATTAAGCGGTAATATATTCGAAGTCCGGATTGTTTAGTAGCGCTAAAATATTTTCCAGTAAACGTGGAGCAATATTATTAGTCGTCGCTTCGGGTTTCCATTGTGATATTTTAGCCATTTTCATTCCGGCATACCCACAAGGATTAATACGTAAAAATGGTGAAAGATCCATATTGACGTTTAATGCCAGACCGTGGAATGAACAACCGCGTCGAATACGTAAACCCAGTGAGCAAATTTTCTTTTCCCCAACATAGACACCTGGCGCGTCAGCCCGAGGATGCGCTTCTATACCCAGTTCAGCCAGGTATTCACCACTGTTTGCTCAAGCAAGGTCACCAGTTCACGCACACCGAGTTTACGGCGTTTCAGGTTAAGCAACACATACATCACCTGTTGCCCCGGCCCGTGATAAGTCACCTGCCCACCGCGATCGCTCTGGATCACCGGAATATCACCCGGCATTAAAATGTGCTCCGCTTTTCCTGCCTGACCTTGGGTGAATACCGGATAGTGCTCGACCAGCCAGATTTCATCAAGGGTACTATCATCGCGGGTATCGGTGAATTCATGCATAGCCTGGGAGATTGGCTCGTAAGGCTGAAGACCGAGCTGGCGGACAAGAATTTTATCCTGATACAAAACGGCATCTCCGTGGAGAATGAGTAAAAGTGGGGGAAAAGTATATCACAGCGAGGAGAGGGGAGTTACCCGACCAGGAGCCGGGTAACGGAGAAGCGAGTTACAGAACCATGCGGACAATATCGATTTTGCCCAGTTCTTCATACAGTGTTTCAACCTGCTCGATATGAGTGGCGTTGATAGTGATAGATACCGAGTGGTAGTTGCCTTTGCTGCTTGGTTTTACCGTTGGGGTGTAGTCACCTGGCGCATGGCGCTGTACCACTTCAACCACCTGATCAACCAGCTCAGGTAACGCCTGCCCCATAACTTTGTAAGTAAAAGGAGTAGGGAATTCAAGCAGTTCGTTAAGTTTGGTTTTCATGTCAGCTCCGGCGTAACGTAATTAAATAGCAACTCCCGCCAGAAGGCGGGAGTTTTTTTACTGATGCTTAGTATATGGGGACGGAAATTACACTTTCAAGTGTTCAATTTTTAACCAAACCAGTGATGGAACATTAATTTAATGTAATCAATGATTTTGCCGAAGAAGTTACCTTCCGGGATTTCTTGCAACACAACCAGCGGGCGTTGCTCGATCGTTTTGCCATCAAGCTGGAAGTTGATAGTTCCGACGACTGATTCTTTTGCAGCGGCGCATGCAATTCACTGCTGTTCAGCACATAGCTGGCTTTCAGATCTTTCATGCGACCACGCGGAATGGTCAGGTACACGTCTTTATCAACCCCTAACGAAGCGCGATCAGAATCACCAAACCAAACCGGTTCAGAGGCGAACTCTTTACCTACTTTCAGTGGGTTAACGGTTTCGAAGAAACGGAAGCCCCAGGTTAGCAGTTTTTTACTTTCGGCTTCACGGCCTTTAAAAGTACGTCCGCCCATCACCGCAGAAATCAAGCGCATCTGGCCTTCAGTCGCAGAAGCAACAAGGTTGTAACCTGCTTTGTCAGTGTGTCCGGTTTTGATGCCGTCGACATTCAGGCTGTTATCCCATAACAGGCCGTTACGGTTCAGCTGGCGAATACCGTTAAACGTAAAATCTTTTTCTTTATAGATCGAGTATTCATTCGGTACGTCACGGATCAATGCCTGGCCGATCAGCGCCATATCTCGCGCGGAGCTGTACTGACCATCAGCATCCAGACCATGTACCGTCTGGAAGTGGGTGTTTTTCAGGCCCAGGCGTTAACGTAGCTGTTCATCAAGCCAACAAAAGCGTCCTGGCTACCAGCGGCAAAATCAGCCATGGCGACACAAGCATCGTTACCCGATTGCAGGTTAATACCGCGGATCAGCTGAGAAACCGGAACCTGCATGCCCGGTTTGAGGAACATCAGCGAAGAACCTTTAAACACCGGGTTACCGGTGGCCCATGCGTCGTTGCCGATAGTGACTAAATCAGTTTCTTTAAATTTACCGGCTTTCATTGCTTGTCCGATAACGTAACTGGTCATCATTTTGGTCAGGCTGGCAGGATCGCGGCGGACATCTGCGTTCTGTTCGGCGAGCACTTTGCCGGAGTTATAGTCAATCAGGATGTAGGACTCCGCATCGATCTGCGGTACACCCGGGATCATAGTTTTGATATTCAGGTCATCGGCATGTGCAGCAGAGATAAAGGCTGTGCAAAGAGCCGTGGTGAGCGCCAGGCGCTTCATGATACGAGCGGAAAAAATGGTATTCATGGTCTGAACTACGACATCCGTGATGGAATTAAAAAAAGTGCCCTACTATAGCAAATGCACTACCGGCAGGCATCTGACTTTCCGCGTGACTTTGTTAACGTCATTTACAGAAATTGACACATCAGATGCCTGCTTTACGCTACTGCGCGGTGGTAATAAATGACTGTAATTGGCTTCGGTTTGCAAACGTTGCTGCAAGGTACTGGCTTCGGCTTTGCTGGCGAAGGGGCCAAGCTGGATCCGCCAGACCGCGCCATTTTGAGTTACGCGACCGGGGACGCCGAACTTCTGTCCCAGTTGCTGTTGGTACTGTTGCGCACGAGCCTGATCGCTAACGGCCCCGACTTGCACCATAAAGTTGCCGCTGGCGCTTTGCGAGGCGGCTTGCGGTGTCACCATTGCAGGCGAGGTTGCAGGCGTTGTCGACGGAGCTGTAACAACGGGCTGTGGCGCAGGCGTCGGTTCGCTGCCTTCCAGTACACCAGGCGCTAAGGTCGTTGGTGCGCCGAGGAAACCGCTGCTGGTTACCGGCGCGCCGGTCGGATCTTCGCTTTTAGTCGTCGAATTACTGACCGGAAGAATGTCACCCTGCGGGACAGGCACTGAACTTGTTCCCGCGCCACCGCTTAAATCGGGAGGTGCAGGCAGGGCGTAAGTCTGTTTGGCGACTGTGGTACAAGCCATACCAGGACCAGAAAGCGAACCATCCTGGGCGACAATAATCGGATCGATACGAACTTTGGTGTTGTTTGACGTGTTAAGACGGTCAGCTGCCGCGCGAGAAAGCGAAATAACGCGGTCGTTGCCGTAAGGGCCGCGATCATTAATGCGCACCACGATCATTCGCCCGTTAGCCAGGTTAGTGATTCTGGCGTAGCTGGGGATCGGAAGCGTTGGATGGGCCGCCGTCAGCTGTGTCGGATCGAAAGCTTCGCCAGAGGCCGTCAGGTTACTGCCTGGTTCGGCATCATAGATTGCCGCCAGTCCCGCCTGGCTAAATCGAGACGGATCCTGCACGATTTTGTAGCTTTTACCGTCGCGCTGGTAATCCTGATTTGCCGTCGCGTTCAGTGGTTCGAAACGCGGGTCCGCCCCGCTAATTTCAACTATGGGGCCGTTACATACCGCAGGCTGCGGTACACTTACCGTCTGTTGCTGACCATCATCGCTTGTACATGCCGCGAGCATTCCTGCCGCGATGCAGATCCCGAGCCACTGCTTACGCATTGCGCACCTCTTACACGCTTTTCGACAACATTTTCCTGTGGGTGTGGATTGACATTACAATCCCGAACCCAGCCATCAGCACAATTAGCGCCGATCCTCCATAACTGACCAGTGGGAGCGGAACCCCTACAACCGGCAGAATACCGCTTACCATACCAATATTTACGAAGACATAAACGAATAATATCAGCATTAAGCCACCAGCCATGACGCGACCAAAGGTGGTTTGCGCTCTGGCGGCTATCCACAGCCCGCGCATGATCAGCAGAATGTAGAGAGCGAGCAGAATCAGAATGCCCACTAATCCCAGCTCTTCCGCCAGTACCGCGAAGATAAAGTCGGTATGCGTTCGGGGAGAAATTCAAGCTGTGACTGAGTGCCGTGCAGCCAGCCTTTGCCGCGTAATCCGCCGGAGCCAATAGCAATTTTAGACTGAATAATGTGATAGCCCGCGCCGAGTGGGTCTGATTCCGGGTCCAGGAGCATCATTACGCGCTGGCGCTGGTAATCATGCATCAGGAAGAACCACAGAATCGGAATGAACGCCGCCACCAGCACTACTGCGACGCCAATCAGACGCCAGCTAAGGCCAGAGAGGAACAGTACAAACAGACCGGAAAGCGCAACGAGGATTGATGTTCCCAGGTCAGGCTGTGCAGCCACCAGCAGCGTGGGCATAAATATCAGCACCAGCGCGATGCCAGTGTTCTTCAACGATGGCGGCAAACGTCGCGGTTGATAAAGCGCGCAACCATCAGTGGTACGGCTATTTTGGCAATTTCCGACGGCTGAAAACGAACAATACCGAGGTCCAGCCAGCGTTGAGCACCTTTAGAGATGGCACCGAAAGCATCTACCGCCACCAGCAAAATAATACAGATGATATAGAGATAGGGGGCCCAGCCTTCATAAACGCGTGGAGGAATTTGCGCCATCACCACCATGATGACCAGCCCCATCGCGATTTGGCCGATTTTACGCTCCATCATGCCAATATCCTGACCGCTGGCGCTCCAGATAACCAGGCGCTGTAAACCAGCAATGCCAGTAAGATCAGCAGCATTGTGGGATCGAGATGGACTTTATCCCAGAATGTTTTTTTATTCGGATTATCCGTCATGATTAATGGTCCTCCGCTGCGGCAACCGCTGGATTTTCCGCAGGCAGATCGGTGTTGTTATCACCCAGCATAATGTGGTCGAGGATCTGGCGCATCAGTGTACCAACCGCCGGACCCGCACCACCGTTCTCCAGAATCATGGCGACAGCCACTTGCGGATTGTTGTATGGCGCAAAGGCGGTCATCAGTTGTGGTCACGTAAACGCTCGGCAATTTTGTGCGCATTATAGGTTTCGTTCGCTTTCAGACCGAAGACCTGAGCGGTACCGGATTTCGCCGCAATTTTGTACGGTGCGCTGGCAAAGTATTTATGCGCCGTACCGTTAGGGCGGTTAGCAACACCGTACATACCGTCTTTCGCCAGCTCCCAGTAACCGGAATGAATATCGCCGACGGGCGGTTCATGCGGCTGTACCCATGGCACCTGTTTGCCGTCTTCGGCGGTGCTCATCAGCAAATGAGGAACCTTCACGATACCGTCATTAATCAGGATCATCAGTGCCTTACTCATCTGGATTGGGGTCGCTGTCCAGTAACCCTGACCGATACCAACCGGAATGGTGTCACCCTGATACCACGGTTTTTTAAAGCGTTTCTGTTTCCATTCGCGGGTAGGCATGTTGCCGGAACGTTCTTCCGCCAGGTCGATACCGGTGTAATGACCATAACCGAATTTACCCATCCATTCGGAGAGGCGATCGATCCCCATATCGTAGGCCACCTGATAGAAGAAGGTATCCGCAGATTCTTCCAGCGATCTTGTGACATTCAGACGCCCGTGGCCCCATTTTTTCCAGTCACGATAACGTTTTTCCGAACCTGGCAGTTGCCACCAGCCTGGGTCAAACAGCGTCGTATTGCGCGTGATCACCCCGGCGCTCAATGCCGAAACCGCCACATAGGGTTTAACTGTAGACGCGGGAGGATAAACCCCCTGTGTGGCGCGGTTCACCAGCGGTGTATTCGGGTCGTTCAACAAGGCGGAATAATCTTTGCTGGAGATACCGTCAACAAACAGGTTTGGGTCATAACTAGGCGTGGAAACCAGCGCCAGTACCCCACCTGTACGCGGATCGGTGACAACCACAGCTGCGCGGCTACCCGCCAGCAGCGTTTCAATATATTGCTGGAGTTTGAGATCCAGCGTCAGGTAAATATCGTGTCCGGCTTGCGGTGGTACTTCTTTTAACTGGCGGATAACACGCCCACGGTTGTTAACTTCAACCTCTTCATAACCGGTCTGACCGTGCAGCACGTCTTCATAGTAACGCTCAATGCCCAGCTTACCGATATCATGCGTTGCCGCATAGTTGGCCAGTTTGCCGTCATTATTCAGGCGTTCGACGTCTTTATCGTTGATTTTCGACACATAGCCGATGACGTGGGTCAACGCCGAACCGTAAGGATAGTAACGACGTTATAGCCTTTAACTTCGACACCCGGAAAACGGTACTGATTGACGGCAAAGCGAGCTACTTGTACTTCGGTCAGGTTAGTTTTCACCGGAATAGAGGTGAAACGGTGTGAACGTGCGCGCTCTTTTCGGAATGCAGCAATATCGTCATCGGTCAGATCAACCACGCTGCGCAAAGCGTCCAGCGTTTGCTGCACGTTATCGACTTTCTCTGGCATCATTTCTATCTGGTAGATAGTGCGGTTGAGGGCCAGAGGGATACCATTACGGTCGTAGATAATGCCGCGGCTGGGCGCGATAGGCACCAGCTTAATGCGGTTTTCATTAGAGCGAGTCTGGTAGTCGGTAAAGCGAACAATTTGCAGATTATACAGGTTGGCGATAAGCACGCCGGTCAGCAGCAAAATCCCCAAAAAGGCGACCAGCGCCCGGCGCACAAACAGCGCGGACTCTGCCGTATAGTCGCGAAAAGAGTTCTGTAGTTTCATCCGCTGCGTTTTCTACTCAAAGCTCCCTTATCACTCACGGTGATAAGATGGTTGGTGGTGATGCTCCACGCCCGGTACAGACTCTCTGCGACCAGCACGCGAACCAGCGGATGGGGGAGGGTAAGCGCCGACAGCGACCAGCTCTGCTCCGCCGCCGCTTTACAGGCAGGCGACAACCCTTCAGGCCCGCCAATCAGTAGACTGACGTCGCGACCATCCAGCTTCCAGCGTTCCAGCTCAGCGGCTAACTGCGGCGTATCCCAGGGCTTGCCTGGAATATCGAGGGTGACAATGCGGTTTTTGCCTGCGGCCGCCAACATCTGCTCACCCTCTTTGTCGAGTATGCGCTTGATGTCCGCATTCTTGCCGCGTTTTCCGGCCGGAATTTCAATCAGCTCGAGCATATCTTTCGGAAAACGACGCAGGTACTCGGTAAAACCGGTTTGTACCCAGTCCGGCATTTTCGTTCCCACGGCGACAAGTTGCAGCTTCACGCATTAACTCCAGAGTTTTTCCAGTTCATACAGGCGACGGCTCTCTTCCTGCATGACATGGACAATCACATCGCCCAAATCCACGACAATCCAGTCGGCGCTGTTTTCACCTTCTACGCCGAGCGGTAACAGGCCCGCTGCGCGAGACTCCTGCACAACGTGGTCAGCAATGGACATAACATGACGGCTGGACGTACCCGTACAGATGATCATGCAGTCGGTGATGCTGGATTTGCCTTGAACGTCTAAGGCGATGATGTCCTGACCTTTGAGGTCATCAATTTTGTCGATAACAAATCCTGGAGTGCTTTACCCTGCAAGTTTTCCCCCTGGGTGAATCAATAGATAAAAATGGTCTGTCAGTATACCTGAACCAGAGGCGATTTCGGGACAATTGTCGCCGAATCGGCTTTCGAAGTGGGCTATCATCCCACCCCGCGCCGCAGATTGCATCGCCATTTTTGTAAAACAATTTCTACAAAGTCGTGTCTGGCGGAAAAAGTCTGGCTGCGGAGAATATCAGCCTGCCCGGGGCTGTCAATGGTCGTTGCGGCTTACCCGTAAAAAAACAGAAAAGTCATGCATTCTCGACCCCGATGGCACGGCTATTGAGGACGCGTAGCGTCGCGAATTTTTGGTTGATATCAATGGCGCTCCAACACCCCTGGTCAACGCGAAAATGCCACATAGACTCGGCAGGCATGCCAATTAAACGAGCAATTAACAGACTCAGTACGCCCTGATGGCTGACGATTAAAATATTCTGATAGTGCTGATATTCACTAAGCCTTGCGATAAAGCGTTCCACACGTTGTGAAAATGCCTGAAATCCTTCACCGTTCGTGGGGATAGCATGCTGCCAGTCATTGCACCACGCGCTATAGTTTTCGGCATCTTCTTGCATGAGGTCGCGATGATGTCGCATCTCCCAGTCACCAAAAAACATTTCGTTGAGTTCAGGATGATATGAACGGGGAGCTGGCGGTCACTGAGAACCAGTCGCGCGGTATGCTGTGCCCGTTCCAGTTCACTGCATAAAACCAGGTCAAAGGAAACATCATGTAGCAGCGTATGCAGATTTTGCGCTTGCTCAATACCGCGCGCGGTCAGGGGTGTGGGCGCATGACCGCTGTACAGACCATCGACATTCGCTTGTGTTTCGCCATGACGAATTAACCACAGTCGCATCATGCCCTCCGTAACGACAGGTATCAGCGATACAAGCCTTGTTGGTTAATGTAAGTCAATACCGGTTCCGGCAATAAATCCTCACACGATTCACCGTTTTGCAAACGTTCGCGGATGATGGTCGCCGAGATGTTAAACCACGGTGTTTCAGCCAGATAAATTTTACCGGCAGGCTGAAGGTGAAGATCTTCCGGGTTATGTGTCAAATGATCTTCCAGCCATTGCTGGTATTGCGGTTGCGCCATTTCAAGTGGGTAACCTGGACGCCGACAGACGATCAAATGTGCATTGTCGAGTATCGTTTCGTATTCGTACCAGGTCGGAAAGGTCAGCAATGAATCCTGACCAATAATAAACGCCAGCGGCACGTCCGGCCCTTGTTCCTGCCGCCACTCTTTCAGTGTTTGCGCAGTGTAAGAGGGGGCATTGCGCTTTAGCTCGCGTTCATCAAGAGTAAATAATGGCTTGTCGGCAATCGCCAGTTCAAGCATGTGTTTACGCTGCACGCTGTTCGCTTCCGGCTGGGGACGATGCGGAGGAACATTATTAGGATTATTGTGACCCGCGTCAGACCAATCAAATTCGCCAGCGTTTCCACGGGTTTAAGATGACCATAGTGCACCGGATCAAAGGTGCCGCCAAACAGAGCCTGTAAAGATTTCATATCAACCGTCGATAAATACGTCCGCCAGGGGTTTATGGCACAACAGAAGAGATAACCCTTCCAGCTCTGCCCACACTGACTGACCGTAATCTTGTTTGAGGGTGAGTTCCGTTCGTGTCAGGAGTTGCACAGCCTGACGTAACTGCGGCTGGCTTAAGCGATTTAACGCCTCGCCCATCATGCCCCGGCGGTTCTGCCATACCCGATGCTTATCAAACAACGCACGCAGTGGCGTATGGGCAGACTGGCGTTTCAGGTTAACCAGTAACAACAGTTCACGTTGTAATGTGCGCAACAAAATAACCGGTTCGCTGCCTTCCAGACGCAGTTGCTGAAGAATATGCAACGCGCGCTTACTTTTTCCCATCAACAAAGCATCAACCCAATGAAAAGGGGTGAAATGCGCGGCATCATTCACCGCCTGTTCAACGCGCGGTAATGTCAGTTTGCCGTCCGGCCAGAGTAGCGATAAACGCTCCAGTGCCTGGGCCAGCGCCAGCAGGTTTCCTTCATAACAGTAGCAGAGCACCTGATTCGCCGCGTCATCCAGTTCTAAATTGAGCTGTTTTGCGCGCGCAGCAACCAGCGGGGAAGCTGAGCCTGCTCCGGTGTCTGACAGGTCACCTGCACGCTGCGATTCGCAAGAGCAGTAAACCAGGCGGAATTTTCTTGCGCTTTGCTTAATTTATTACCGCGGACGATCAACAGCAGGTCGTCATGCAGAAGTCCGGTGAGTGTGAGAAGTTGTTCATTGATCGCCGCATTCGGTCCGTTTTCTGGTAACAACAGCAATAGCGTTTGTCGACTGGCAAACAGACTCATGGCCTGGCATAACGAAAAGATCGCATTCCAGTCAGTGTTGGGATCAATGGAAAAAGTGTGGTGTTCTTCGAATCCTTGTGCCGCAGCTACCTGACGAACAGCGTCCTGGCTTTCCTGCAATAACAGAGGATCGTTACCAAGTAAAAGATACGCCGCGCGCAGCCCTTCATTGAGCTGCGCGCGGAGTTGTTCCGGGTACAACCGAATCATCAGTTACCCAGCGTGGTGGAGACGCGTGCAGGCGTTGCCGGAGTATCCGTTGTGGTCGACGTCTGTTCTTCGTCGGAACGAATATCCGCAGCACGGATGCTTGGCAGCTTACGAATCAGCTGTTCGGCAGCACGGTCGTACATCTCTTTTACGATCATGTCTTGTTCGTTATCTTTCGCTAACGCCATTTGCGGGTTATCGAAGAACGAACGGAAGACTTTGGCGCTAATCGGGTAGATATCACGGCCGGGGATCAACACGGTCGCATTCACCGTCATGATCATCTGATACTCTGCTGTTTGACCGTTACGGAATACCGATGCGGTATCTTTCGCGATGCTCACTTTACCCAAACGCAAGGATGGAACGTCCTTACGCGTGGTTTCTTTATCAAGCAACTCGACACCATTCAGACGTAACTGATTACGCACCGCACGGCTTAATGGCCCGTTCGGATCGCCTGAGTCCAGGATCATGACCTTCATAGTGGAAGGAACCTGCGTGGTATCACGCAGATGCCAGCCACACCCGGCGGTGATTAACACCGCCAGAGATAACAACAATGTTGCCAGATATCGCACGCTTCCTCCCGCGCTTAGCCAACGACCAGATTGAGGAGTTTACCTGGTACGTAAATCACTTTACGTACAGTAACGCCATCAAGATATTTTGCTACCAGATGTTCCTGGCCAGCACGTTCGCGAACCTGTTCTTCCGTTGCGTCCACCGGAACGGTGATTTTGGCACGGACTTTACCGTTAACCTGCACCACGACCAGTGTGGAGTCTTCCACCATCGCTTTTTCGTCAGCAACCGGCCACGGCGCGTTGTCGATATCGCCTTCGCCTTTCAGTTCCTGCCACAGCGTGAAGCAGATGTGCGGGGTGAACGGGTTAAGCATACGGACAACGGCCAGCAGTGCTTCCTGCATCAGAGCGCGATCCTGCTCGCCATCGGTTGGTGCTTTCGCCAGTTTGTTCATCAGCTCCATAATCGCCGCAATTGCGGTGTTGAAGGTCTGACGACGGCCGATATCATCGGTCACTTTAGCGATCGTTTTATGCACATCGCGACGCAGCGCTTTCTGATCTTCAGTCAGCGCATCAACGTTCAGTGCCGCAACATCACCTTTTGCTGTGTGCTCGTAAACCAGTTTCCAGACACGTTTCAGGAAGCGGTTAGCCCCTTCCACACCGGATTCCTGCCATTCGAGAGTCATATCAGCCGGAGAAGCAAACATCATAAACAGACGAACGGTGTCCGCGCCGTAACGTTCAACCATCACCTGCGGGTCGATACCGTTGTTCTTCGACTTGGACATTTTGCTCATGCCGGTATAAACCAGTTCATGGCCTGCCGCATCTTTCGCTTTCACGATACGGCCTTTCTCGTCACGTTCAACGATAGCATCAACCGGGGAAACCCAGTTACGTTCGCCGTTTTCGCCAACATAGTAGAAGGCATCTGCCAGCACCATACCCTGACACAGCAACTGTTTCGCTGGTTCGTCAGAGTTCACCATGCCTGCATCACGCATCAGTTTGTGGAAGAAGCGGAAGTAGAGCAGGTGCATAATGGCGTGTTCAATACCACCAATGTAGATATCCACCGGCAGCCAGTAGTTAGCCGCTTCGGAATCCAGCATACCTTCTTTGTACTGCGGGCAAGTGTAGCGCGCATAGTACCAGGAGGACTCCATAAAGGTGTCGAAAGTGTCGGTTTCACGCAGTGCTGGCATACCGTTAACGGTAGTTTTCGCCCACTCCGGATCTGCTTTAATCGGGCTGGTAATGCCGTCCATTACCACATCTTCCGGCAGGATCACCGGCAGCTGGTCGTCCGGGGTCGGCATTACGGTACCGTCTTCCAGCGTCACCATCGGAATCGGCGCGCCCCAGTAACGCTGACGGGAAACACCCCAGTCGCGCAGGCGGTAGTTCACTTTACGCTCGCCAACGCCCATCGCAGTCAGTTTATCGGCGATGGCGTTGAAGGCCGCTTCATGGTCAAGACCGTTGAACTCGCCAGAGTTGAACAGCACGCCTTTTTCAGTCAGGCTTGCTGAGAAAGATCTGGCTCAGAGCCGTCAGCTGCCAGGATAACCGGTTTGATGTTCAGGCCGTATTTAGAGGCAAACTCGTAGTCGCGCTGGTCGTGCCCCGGTACCGCCATAACTGCGCCCGTGCCGTACTCCATCAATACGAAGTTTGCTGCCCAAACGGGAATTTCTTCGCCCGTTAATGGGTGAACCGCTTTAAAGCCAGTATCGACGCCTTTTTTCTCCATCGTCGCCATTTCAGCTTCGGCAACTTTGGTGTTACGGCATTCGTCAATAAAGGCCGCCAGTTCAGGATTATTTTCCGCCGCTTTCTGCGCCAGCGGATGACCCGCAGCTACCGCCAGGTAGGTACAACCCATAAAGGTGTCCGGGCGGGTAGTGTAAACGGTCAGCGTGTTGTCATAGTCGTTAACGTTGAAGGTGATCTCCACGCCTTCGGAACGACCGATCCAGTTACGCTGCATGGTTTTAACGGTGTCTGGCCAGTGATCCAGTTTATCCAGATCGTTGAGCAGCTCGTCAGCGTAAGCAGTGATTTTGATAAACACTGCGGGATCTCTTTACGTTCAACTTTGGTATCGCAGCGCCAGCAGCAGCCGTCGATAACTTGTTCGTTCGCCAGTACGGTCTGGTCGTTCGGGCACCAGTTGACCGCAGAAGTCTTCTTATATACCAGCCTTTTTTATACAGCTCGGTGAAGAATTTCTGTTCCCAACGGTAGTATTCCGGCGTACAGGTTGCCAGCTCGCGGCTCCAGTCATAACCAAAGCCCAGCATTTTGAGCTGGTTTTTCATATACGCGATGTTGTCGTACGTCCACGGTGCCGGAGCGGTGTTGTTTTTCACCGCCGCGCCTTCCGCAGGCAGACCAAACGCGTCCCAGCCGATCGGCTGCAGGACGTTTTTGCCCAGCATACGCTGGTAGCGGGCGATCACGTCACCGATGGTGTAGTTACGTACGTGGCCCATGTGTAGTCGACCAGAAGGATAGGGAAGCATAGACAGGCAGTAATACTTCTCTTTGCTCTCGTCTTCGGTTACTTCAAATGTGCGCTTCTCATCCAATGAAGCTGTACTTTGGATTCTATCTCTTCCGGGCGGTATTGCTCTTGCATGGCAGCCAGTGGTCCTGTTTTCAATACGGCTACAAATGTAGCGTTGAGGTGGTTTTTCAGATCCGCATAGCATAGCCCAAACGTCCGCGTCAAAACAGCCTTTCGCGCACTCGACGTTGAAATGATGCCCGGATTATTCATACATTAATTTACAGAGTTTGTGGGCGTATTAGCAAAGCAAGGAACAAAGAACGTCTATTATTATAGTCAGTTAACGACCCGGGAGATGAAACGATGAACAAGGTTGCTCAATATTACCGTGAACTGGTCGCGTCACTGAGCGAACGCCTGCGCAATGGCGAACGTGATATCGACGCACTGGTGGAACAGGCGCGCGAGCGCGTAATAAAAACAGGGGAGTTAACGCGAACCGAGGTCGATGAGCTGACGCGAGCTGTAAGACGTGACCTGGAAGAGTTCGCCATGAGCTATGAAGAGAGCCTGAAAGAAGAATCTGACAGCGTCTTTATGCGGGTGATTAAAGAAAGCTTATGGCAGGAGCTGGCAGATATCACCGATAAAACGCAGCTTGAATGGCGCGAAGTTTTCCAGGACCTCAATCATCATGGGGTTTATCACAGCGGAGAAGTGGTCGGGCTGGGAAATCTGGTCTGCGAGAAATGTCACTTCCATCTCCCGATCTACACACCGGAAGTGCTGACGCTATGCCCGAAATGTGGTCATGACCAGTTCCAGAGACGCCCGTTTGAGCCGTAATAGTCTGATTTCGCACAGCAATAAAGAGAATATGGGCCGAATGAAATTCCCCGGCCCTTGTTTTTATCTCTACAGTAAATCTTCAGTCTCACGAATTTCCTGACTGACATCTCTGGTTCCGGATGACTGAACTTTACGATACAGGTCGAGAGCCTGTCGGAGATCGACAGGTCTTCCTTCTCCGTAGTGATACATAATGGCCAGGTTATACCAGGCAGTGGCGTCATTGCATTCAGCGGCTTTCGTAAACCATTCAAAGGCAGCCTGATAATCTTTCTCAACGCCTTGTCCGTGTTTATACATATAACCGATGTTGACGTAAGCGCCGACGCTTTCCTGAGCGGCAGCCTTCAGATACCAGTACATCGCTTGCTTATAGTCCTGGTCCACCCCTTCGCCAGCGTTATAATCCCATGCAATTTGAAACTGGGCGTGCCGATTACCCTGCTGTGCGCTTTTCAAATACCAGAATGCGGCGAGTGTCTTGTTTTGAGCAACGCCTTTTCCGTCTTCATAAAGATCGGCCAGATTGTTTTGCGCGTCACTATGGCCTTGTAACGCAGCTTGTTTGTACCAGAAAAATGCCAGCGCATAGTCTTTTGCGACTCCGTTGCCATTTCTGTACATCCACCCAAGATTATTTTGCGCATAAGACATTCCGCTCTCCGCGGCTATCTGATACCAGACAACCGCTTCTTTATAATTGGGGGCTTCTCCACGATCCAGTGTCCAGCCAAGGGCGTTGGAAGCGAAGTATGGCCTTGTAGGGCAGCTTTTTTCAGCCAGAAGATGGCTTGCTCATTATCTTTATGACGGCTTTTATCCTCGGTATACTTTTGCCCTAAGGAATACTGTGCTTCACAATGACCTTGCTCAGCGGCCAGCTTCAGCCAGTAAAAGGCTTTTTCGTCGTCCGGAGAATCAATTGCGCTATCGCGATTATAATAAAACCCAACAATATATTGAGCCTCGCAATCGCCTTTTTCAGCACGTTCGATAATCTCATCTATTGATAAATTATCGCAGCAACTTGACGTGAAAATCATTATCATTTCCTTATGGTTGCAGATAAAACATATTATATTTTTATGTGTTCCATTTTTGCGTAAGCCTTATTTTATGCGTATTATGTCGCGTCAGAAAAGTATAAATAAACGAGCCTCGCAATGCGGCTAATATTCATTTAATGAATATTTAAGGATAAATTATATGGACATGGAGTCGCAAAAAATATTGTTTGCACTTTCCACTCCGATGGAAATACGCAATGAATGCTGTTTACCTTCGCATTCATCACCCAAAATGTATTTAGGTACATGCTTTTTTGACCTTTCTTCCTCATGGGGAATTGATGACCGTGATGACCTGCTGCGCACAATTCACCGAATGATCGATAACGGTCATGCCGCTCGGTTGGCAGGGTTTTATCACCGCTGGTTTCGTTATTCGCCATGTGAATGGCGTGACTATCTTGCTGAACTAAATGAGCAAGGTCAGGCTTATGCGCAATTTGTCGCCAGCACCGCCGAATGCTGTGGCGAAGGGGGAATCAAAGCCTGGGATTATGTCCGGATGGGTTTTTTAAGCCGAATGGGCGTACTTAATAACTGGTTGAGCGAAGAAGAAAGTCTATGGATCCAGTCGCGCATTCATCTACGGGCTCTACGTTATTATAGTAACTGGTGGCAATACTTTGCCGGTTATACCTTTGGTCGGCAATATTGGCAGTCTCCCGAAGATGATCATCTGCCTTTATTACGCGAATTCTTAGCGCGTAAAGAATACGACGATTCCGGCAATGATATGTTTTATCAATTATTTGCCAGTGATGATGCGTATTACCCTACCTTGTCCTGGCAACCATTGGCTTACTATTCTGCATGCCCGGAAACGCTTAAGGATATGAGCGACCTATGAAAAATTGCTGGAAGATCCTCGATATAGAGGAAACGACTGACGTCGATATTATCCGCCGCGCTTATCTGGCGCTGTTACCGTCCTTTCATCCAGAAACCGATCCGCAGGGTTTTAAACAACTTCGTCAGGCGTATGAGGAGGCGCTCCGGATTGCGCAGTCGCCTGCTAAATCTGTTTGGCAACCAGAAGAATATGAGGTAGCAGAACATGAAATTCTGCTCGCCTTTCGCGCGTTACTTGCCTCTGATAGCGAACGTTTTCTGCCCTCCGCCTGGCAGCGATTCATTCAGCAATTAAATTATTGCTCGATGGAAGAGATTGATGAATTACGCTGGTCGCTGTGCACAATCGCCATGAACACTGCCCATTTATCCTTCGAGTGCGTGGTGTTATTAGCAGAAAGATTGCGGTGGTTGCAGGAGGAAAACGTCGGGGAAATAGACGAAGAAGAACTGGAATCCTTTTTATATGCCATTGCGAAGGGGAATGTTTTTAACTTCCAGACCATTCTGCATCTGCCCGTTGCCGTGCAAAATGACACCATCGATTTTTACCAAATGTTCGCTCGGATTTGGTCATCGCATCCAGAATGGCTGACATTGTATTTAGCGCAACATCGCGCAGTGATCATCCCCGATGATGCAAAACTGCACAGAAATTTACTCCGCTGGTATAGCGCAAGCCGCCTGGGAATCCCCGAACTTCTGGATTACGCCCAGTCATGGCGGGAAACTGAACCTGATAATGAAGATGCGCCTTATTATGAATACGCGCAACGCGTCTATTGTGGAGAAGGCGAAAGCCTGTTGGCAGAACTTTGTGACTACTGGCGCGAGTATCCCTCCACCCAGGCGGATGCTTTAATGTTGCAATGGTGCCGTCAGCATCGGGTCGATTATTACCCATTACTGGTGATGATGATTGAAGCGCGTGATCTGGTTAACGATCAGGGAAAACCGCTACTTTATGTCCCCGGCGACAGCGCCGTACGCGTTTTCATTTATACGAAATACTCAGCGATGAAAAACTCTCTGCGCTGGGGCGTTCACTGGTCGAGATGGTTTTGCACAAAGGACGTAAGCCGCGGATCTCACTCACGCGTGATACAGAACATCCCTTATGGCCATTATATCTAGTTGCCAAACAATTAGTGCAGGCCTGCCAACCTACAGAAGAATCATTAATGCCGATTGTGAGCCGCCTTGATGCAGAAAATCGTTGTCCACTGGAAGCATTAATTATTCGTCGATTATTAATTCAGGCGGCGAATTTTACCGAGAAGCAAACTGTTGAACCGGAGCCGCAACCGCAGCCAATGCCCGTTGACGATGGTGGGCCAGGCTGTCTGGGCATCATTAAAATTATTTTCTATATTTTTATCTTTGCTGGTTTGATAGGGAAAATACTCCATCTGTTCGGGTGACAGTCGACGTTAATGTGCGGGAAGCCCGGCAAGTAATCTTTCCGCATTTTTGTAATGTTGTTTGGCGGCCAGTTTTAACCATTTTTGAGATTCATAATGGTTAACATTAATACCTGAGCCATTTCTGTAGATCAAACCTAAAGTATATTGAGCATGAGCATACCCTTGTTCAGCTGCTTCCTTATACCAGAGAATTGCTTTACGGGTGTCGGGTTTGACCCCCAGACCTTTGAGGTAGATCCACCCCAGTTTACTTTGCGCGCGTGGATTTTCCTGTTCCGCTGATTGCTCATACCAGTATCTCGCCTGTGTATAATCCAGTGGTTTACCGTCGCTACCATGAAGATAAAATTCTCCAAGGCGATATTGCGACGTTGAGTGACCATGAATCGCGGAAAGCTCCGTGGCTGCCGTGGTGAATGGAAGACTGCCCGGTGAGCTTAAATAATCAAAGGCATAATTCACCATGGCTTTATCACGCAACGTCGTTTTCTTGGGTTGGCTAATACAGGTAATTGCTGCAACTATAAAAATTGCGAATATATACATTAATTTTTTATTCATGTGTGAATGCTTCGATTTTCTTTTTATTTTGAAAGCGTCAAGTTTATATCTCATCAATAATAAAAAAGTAGTCAGTTAATGCACTTAAGGGATTATTAACAAATGAATAAGGAAGAACAATATCTTCTTTTTGCGCTTTCTGCGCCCATGGAAATACTTAATCAGGGTTGCAAACCCGCGCATGACTCGCCAAAAATGTATACTGGGATAAAAGAATTCGAACTCTCATCATCCTGGGGAATAAATAATCGTGATGATTTAATTCAGACTATTTATCAGATGACTGATGATGGTCATGCCAATGATTTAGCTGGCTTATATCTGACATGGCATCGCTCTTCCCCTGAAGAGTGGAAAGCATTAATTGCTGGTGGCTCGGAGAGAGGTTGATTTATACCCAATTCGTTGCCCAAACCGCTATGTGCTGTGGGGAAGGGGGAATCAAAGCCTGGGATTATGTTCGAATGGGGTTTCTGTCACGGGTCGGTGTGCTCAACAAGTGGCTGACGGAAGAAGAGAGTTTATGGCTGCAATCGCGCGTCTATGTACGAGCTCACCATTACTATCACAGCTGGATGCACTATTTTTCCGCCTATTTCGTTAGGACGTCTCTACTGGCAATCTTCTCAGTGCGAAGACAACACTTCGCTACGCGAGGCGCTAACCCTGTACAAATACGATAGCGCCGGGAGTCGTATGTTCGAAGAGCTGGCAGCGGGAAGCGATCGTTTCTATGCCACGCTTCCCTGGCAGCCATTAACTGTCCAGTCTGAATGCCCGGTAACGCTTAAGGATGTGAGCGACCTATGAAAACATGTTGGCAAATCCTCGAAATTGAAAGCACGACGCAAATAGACATTATCCGCCAGGCTTATCTTGCTCGCTTACCGTTGTGTCATCCCGAAACCGATCCGCAAGGGTTTAAAGCATTACGCCAGGCTATGAAGAGGCCCTGCGACTGGCGGTAAATCCTGTCGAGGAAGCAGATGATGAAGAAAAAGATGCTGCCTCTGAACATGAAATACTACGTGCATTCAGGACATTACTGGATTCAGAAAGTGATCGTTTTCAGCCTTCCGCCTGGCAGAAATTTATTCAGCAATTAAATACCTGGAACATGGAGGATGTCGATCAATTACGCTGGCCGCTGTGTGCAATCGCCATAGAAGCGCGATATCTTTCATTAAATTGTGCTTCTTTGCTGGCAGAGCGTTTGAACTGGCATTCATTTAATGACAGCGAAGGAATGGATGAGGAAGAAAGGGAGGCTTTTCTTGAGGCCATTCAGGCTGGTGATTGTTTCGATTTCCTTAGCCTTCTGGAATATCCCATTGCGTTGCAGAACCAGACTGTTGAGTATTACTTCGCGCTGGAACGTTGCTGCCGTTACCATCCTGACTATGTCACTGCGTTTTTGGCGATGGAAGGTCCGTGGTTCATTCCTGATGATGCAAAGTTACATCGCAAACTGTTGCGCTGGTACAGCTCGGTGCAAACAGGTATGGCGGAACTCATTCCTGTAGCCAAACAGTGGCAAGCGGAAGAACCAGAAAGCGAAGATGCCCGGTATTACCAGTGTGCACAACGTTTGTACTGCGGCGAGGGGGAAAGCCTGCTTGCTGAGCTCTGCGCATACTGGGAGAGTTACCCATCTACACAAGCTGATAATTTGTTGTTGCAGTGGAGCAAGCGTCATTGCCCGGATTATTTCGCGTTATTAGTGATGGTTATCGAAGCGCAGAGCATGGTTGATGCGCAAGGTCAACCGCTGAAATATGTTCCTGGTGAGAGCGCCCGGACGCGGCTGTTATGGGCGGAAATTTTACATAGCGGAAAATTATCGCCGTTAGGTCAATCGTTTATTGAGTCGCTATTCTTCAAACGCAAAGCATGGGCGTGGTGGAAATCGAGAGTCGGTAGCGAGACAGAAGAAGATTCACCGTTACTGGATTTGTATCGGGTAGCGGAACAGGTAGTACTTGAAGCGTTTCCGAAACAAGAGATGCTGGCCCGTCTTAATACAAGGCTGGAAGGCGGAGATGCTCATCCATTAGAGGCCATTATCACCCGGATGCTGTTGACGAAAGTAAAACTCGAGCCGGAGGATGAAGATGTCGATGAGCCAACACCTGAAAACCATGAAGAAAAAAATGATGAGGGTGAAAAACCACAGAGCATTACCAGCATTATCAAAATCAGTTTAACGGTGCTGGTTATAGGTTATGCTCTCGGCAAAATCGCGATGTTGTTTAGTTGACGATGTTGTTTTTTGCGCCGATGCCGGATGCAGCATTTACGCCGCATCCGGCAGCCGTGATTATGGGGTCTCAATGGCTAAATAAACGCTCGCCCGCCGCCTGACCTCATCGACGCGGGCCATATCGTTTGACTGCAACGCCGCATCAAAATCGGTGATCACCCGGCCGATCTCTTCTCGCTCGTCACCCAGCGCCCGCGCCCACAACTCTTCCAGTTTGGCTTTAAAGGTGCGATTGATGAGCATATCGCGCGGATAAATTTTCAATGCGGATAACCGCGTCCGACTCTCTTCAATCTGCTGCGCGCTCAATGTTACCGGGCTATGATTAATGACTCTGGACTTAACGCTGCCATCTTCCAGAAGCACGTCAACTTCAAGCAAGCCGTTGATATCATAACTAAAGCGAATATCAATCGACTGATAAGCCCCGGTTTTCTTCAACGGCACATCGAAGGATTCCACCAGAATGTTATTTTTAACTTTGTGGTTTTCTCCCTGATAGACGTTAACCGTAATAGAATCCTGTTCCGGTGCATGGTCGAGTAAGTTTCTACACGCGACACCGGTACTGTGGTGTTTCGTTCAATAATCGGCGAGAAAATGCCGGAAACGCCCTGGCGGTTAACTTCAACGCCCAACGAGTAAGGGCAAATATCAGTGAGGATCACTTCTTCAATATCTTCACTGCGTAAGCGGCAGGCGGCCTGGATTGCTGCGCCCAGCGCGACAATGGTGCTCGGATCGTAACTTTGATACGGTAATTTGCCAAACAGACGCACGGCGATTCGCTGCACCAGCGGCATTTGTGACGCGCCGCCAACCAGCACCAGACTGTCGATTTGACTCGCTTCAGACGCGCATCGCGCAACGCCTGTTCAATCGGCACTCGCAAGCGATTGAGCAGCGGCAACCACAAATCTTCCAGTTCGTTCTCGTAAAATTCGCATTCCCGCGTTTCATCCTGGTACTGCCAGCGAATGTGCATTGGCGATTGATTGCTACATTTTGCCGCTTCCACACAGGCATACAAGGCTGCCAGTTCACTCTCGTTAAGCGTGGTCCTGGCGACATCCGCGCGTTTTAAAACCTCATCGACCAGCATATGGGTAAAATCTTCGCCACCGAGGAAGTTGTCGCCAGCGGAGGCGTGAACTTCAATCACCGGCGTGGCGTACTCAAGCACCGTAACGTCAAACGTGCCACCACCGAGATCAAACACCAGCGAACGGGTATTTTGTTGGGTATGCAGGCCATACGCCATCGCAGCTGCTGTGGGTTCATTAATTAAGCGTACCGCATTTAAACCGGTTAACTCCGCTGCTAAACGGGTATGCTTGCGTTGTTCATCGCTGAAATAAGCCGGAACAGAGATCACCACATCTTTAATCGGACGTTGCAGAAATTCTTCGGCATCTTCTTTTAATGAGCGTAATACCAAAGAGGACAGTTCTGGCGCGTTAAATGTGTCGCTGCCTAACCGCCAGTTGGTATTACTGCCCATTGCACGTTTAAATAACGCTGCCGTTTTATCCGGATGCGAAGTACGCCGTGATACAGCCGGTTTTCCGACTAAAATATGATTATTTTCATCCATGCTAATTATGGATGGCGTTAAATATTCACCAAACTTATTTGGAATTAATTGCGCGGCACCGTCTTTCCAGACGGCAATTAAACTATTGGTAGTGCCGAGATCGATACCAATGGCGAGTTCTGCATTATCCATTGCATTTATATCTTGAAAGAAAAAGGATAAACAGATTAAGACCACCCAGGTAACGCGTGGTGATCTTAATCAATGACGTGTGTTAAGCGTAAAATTTCAGACGATCAGCCAGTAAATCAACAAAGCCCTGACGATCAACATCGACCATTACAGTGGCATTCGGTTTATTGCCAGTCAGATAATAATAATCAACAACCGTCATCCCCTGGGTATATTTCCCTTGTGTTTCCACGCCAACCCAGCGCTCAACAGTGGTAAACAACTCCGGTTTCAACAGCCAGGCGATGGTGCATGGGTCATGCAGCGGTGCGCCGACAAAGCCCCATTTTTCGTCTTTATGATATTCGAGGAAGAAATCCAGCAGTTCGGCAACAATGGTTGAAACAGGGTTGCCAATCGCGCGGAAACGCTCAGTGTCTTCAACGTGGATTTGTGCTTTGTGAGTAACATCCAGACCGGCCATCACCACCGGGATCTCTGACTGGAAGACAATTTCTGCCGCTTCCGGGTCAACGTAAATATTAAATTCAGCCGCAGGCGTCCAGTTACCCAGCCCCATAGCGCCACCCATAATCACGATACGGGCAATTTTGCTATGCAGTTCCGGATGGCTATTGAGCAGCAAGGCAACGTTAGTTTGCGGTCCGGTAGACACAATCGTGACAGGTTCCGCACTTTCACGCAGCGTTTTCGCCATCAGCTCTACCGCCGTACAGTTTTGCGGTGCAAACGTCGGTTCCGGTAATGCCGGGCCGTCGAGACCGCTTTCGCCGTGCACATTGTCCGCGATAATCAACTCACGCATTAACGGTTTTACCGCGCCGCCTGCTACCGGAATATCGGTGCGATTGAGCAAGGTCAGCATACGAAGAACATTGCGTAAGGTTTTTCTGGTGTCTGGTTTCCGGCGGAAGACGTAATTGCTTTGACATCAAGCTCTGGTGAGGCGAGGGCGAGAACTATTGCGATAGCGTCGTCATGACCTGGGTCGCAATCTAACAGAATTGGCAGTGCCATTGTTGCTCCTTGTTGTGTGCTTCTTTGCGACAAGGGTAACGCCAGGATGTAACAGATACGAGGGGCGAAACGATAAAGCGTGAGATGCGCGCAATTGGGTATGCGCGCCAGAGTGATTAATGCAGGATTTTCGCGAGGAAATCTTTTGCGCGGTCCGATTTCGGATCATCGAAGAAAGCGTCTTTCGGCGAGTCTTCGACAATTTTACCCTCGTCCATAAAGATCACCCGATTCGCCACTTTACGGGCAAAGCCCATTTCGTGGGTCACCACCATCATGGTCATTCCTTCGTTCGCCAGTTCGACCATTACGTCCAGCACTTCGTTGATCATCTCCGGATCCAGCGCCGATGTCGGTTCGTCGAACAGCATGGCAATAGGATCCATACACAATGCGCGAGCGATCGCCACACGCTGCTGCTGGCCGCCGGAAAGCTGCGCCGGAAATTTATTGGCATGTGCGGAAAGTCCCACGCGCTCCAGCAATTTCAATGCTTTTTCACGAGCCGGTGCTTTATCGCGTTTAAGCACTTTCACCTGCGCCAGGGTCAGGTTTTCGATAATCGACAGATGAGGGAACAGCTCGAAATGTTGGAATACCATCCCGACGCGAGAACGCAGCTTTGCCAGATCGGTTTTCTTGTCGTTAACCACGATACCATCGACGGTGATTTCACCTTGCTGCACTGGTTCGAGGCCGTTGACGGTTTTAATCAGCGTTGATTTGCCGGAACCAGACGGGCCGCAAACCACCACTACTTCGCCTTTTTTCACTTCGGTTGAGCAGTCGGTCAGCACCTGAAAGTGACCATACCATTTTGAAACATTTTTCAGGGTAATCATTATGCTGTCCTTCTTTTCAAGTAGCTGACCAACAACGACGCGCTAAGGCTAATAACGAAATAAACAAATCCGGCAAACAGGATCATCTCAACCTGCGTACCATCACGCTCACCAATGGTTGAGGCGGTACGGAAGAAATCGGCCAGAGATAACACATACACCAGCGAGGTATCCTGGAACAGTACGATGCCTGAGTGAGCAGCAGCGGCACCATCGCGCGGAACGCCTGCGGCAGAATAATCAGTTTCATCGACTGCCAGTGAGTCATTCCCAACGCCAGCGCGGCGCTCGACTGACCACGAGAAATACTTTGAATACCAGCACGGATAATCTCTGAATAGTAGGCCGCTTCAAACATCGAAAACGCCACCATCGCCGAAATTAAACGGATATCATTTTTTGGTGATAATCCCAGCACGTTTTGCAGAAAACCTGGCACGATCAGGTAAAACCACAGCAAAACCATAACTAAAGGAATCGAGCGGAATACGTTAACGTAGGCTTTGGCAAACCACGCTACGGGCGCAAAGCTGGACAAGCGCATCACCGCCAGCATGGTACCCCACAAAATACCAATCACGACTGCCGTGACGGTGATTTTCAGGGTGATCACCAGCCCGTCGAGCAGATATGGCAGGGAAGGAACAATGGAACTCCAGTCAAACTCGTACATTATTTGCCCCCATGTTGCCGGGCAGGCGAACTTTACGTTCAACCAGCGTCATCACCAGCATGATAAAAGCGTTAATCAACACATACGCAAGCGTAATGGCGGTAAACGACTCCCAGGCGTGGGCCGAGTAGTCGAGCAATTTACCCGCCTGCGCTGCCATATCCACCAGACCGATAGTCGAGGCGATGGCGGAGTTTTTCACCAGGTTCATCATCTCGGAAGTCATTGGCGGGACGATAACGCGATACGCGTTAGGCAACAGCACGTAGCGGTAAGCCTGCGGTAGCGTCAGACCCATCGCCAGCGCGGCATTCTTCTGCTCACGCGGCAGCGACTGAATAGCGGCGCGTACCTGTTCGCAAACACGGGCGGCGGTAAACAGCCCCAGGCAGAGCATGGATGAAAGGAAAAACTGAATATTGGGATCCAGCTCGGCCTTAAACCACATGCCGATTTTCTCCGGCAGCAGCTCCGGGATCACCAGATACCAGGTAAAGAATTGCACAATCAACGGCACGTTGCGGAACAGTTCGACATACAACGTACCCAGACCGGAGAGAAAACGGTTTGGAACGGTACGTAAAATGCCGAAAAATGAACCGACGAGGAAAGCGATAATCCAGGCGCAGATCGACAAAGCGATCGTCACCTGAAAACCACTCCAGATCCAACCAAGATAGGTGGTGTTGCCGAACGGGGCTTGTTGTAAAAAAATACCCCAGTTCCAGTCTATAGACATAAATCTACTCCAGAAAAAAGAGGGTAGCAGCGTTAACTGCTACCTCGAAGATTGTTACCCAGCGTATTGCGGTTTTCAGGCCCGATGGGGAACGACCATCAGGCGTATAGTCTGTCCGTGCTACGTAACAATCGAGAGGGCTAGAATTTCCGCCCCTGGTTCTTGTAATTAGTTCAGTGCTTTGTCATTCGGTTCTTTGAACAGTGCTTTCATTTCGTCTGACAGTTCGAAATTCATGTTCAGGTTTTTCGGCGGAATTGGATTTTTGAACCATTTATCAAACCATTTTTCCGCTTCACCGGAAGTCTGCACCTGAGCGATAGTGTCATCCATCAGCTTTTTGAACTGCGGATCATCTTTACGCAACATGCAACCGTAGGCTTCCTGAGACTGCGGCTTGCCGACGATATCCCAGTTGTCTGGTTTCTTCGCTTTCGCACGTTCACCGGCCAGCAGAGCGTCATCCATCATAAAGGCAACGGCACGACCGCTTTCCAGGGTACGGAAAGAGTCACCGTGATCTTTGGCGCTAATGATGCGCATATTCATTTTTTGCTCTTCATTCAGTTTGTTGAGCAAAACTTCAGAAGTAGTGCCGGAAGTGACGACTACGGCTTTGCCTTTCAGGTCGGCAAAATCTTTGATATCGCCGCCCTTTTTGGTCAGCAGGCGCGTACCGACCACGAAAATAGTATCAGAGAAAGCCGCCTGTTTTTGGCGTTCGACGTTGTTGGTGGTAGAACCACATTCAAAATCGAAAGTGCCGTTTTGCAGCAGTGGAATACGGTTTTGTGAGGTAATCGGAATCAGTTTTACCTGCAAGTCCGGTTTGTTGAGTTTCTTTTTCACTGCTTCAACAATGGCGTTGGAGTAATCCTGCGAGTAACCCACCACTTTTTGCTGATTGTCGTAATAAGAGAAAGGTACTGAAGATTCACGGTGACCGACGACAATCACGCCGTTTTTGGCGATTTTGTCCAGCGTACTGCCCGCTACCGGGGCGGCGTCATCTGCCTGTGCCAGTCCTGCGGAAAGCGCCAGGGCGAGGATTGCTGTGGCAGGTTTACGTAATTGCATATCCAACTCCTTTATCTTCTGCGTTAAGAACGCATGGATACCCGTTGTGAGTGTTTGTGTTGTTATCGTCTGCAACTTTATTGTGCAGTGTTGTGCCTGTTAGGTAACATTTAGTTTGGCTAAATGTAAAGATATTGCTGTTTTATTGTTTGTTTTTGCGAGATGCGCCGCACCATTCCGAAGCAATTCTTAAACCGCACCTTTTTGGTGCTACCGCTGATTTGTGGTGGTGCAACCCGGTTGCGTCGCGGTTGATTTCATTGCTTACACAGTAAATAAAGCAACTTACATGCCAAAAAATACTTAGAAGTGAATTAATTACGATTGTAATTTCAGGCTGAAAAAGTCATATTTCGGACAGGGTTAACTTTTCGGTATGGGACGTTTGCCGGGATGATAACTGCACACGGGAAAATTGCTTTTTACCTGTCTTTTCAAGGAAGAATCATCTTATGTCTGCATCTTCGGTTAAGCCGTTAAATGTTCAATTACCCGCAATAACCCTTATCCTTTTTGCGCTCTGTGTTGGGATATTTTGTTACCTCGCACAATGGATGAGTTATGAAGAAGTCGATCAATCCGCACTTATCCATCTCGGCGCTAACGTTGCTTCTCTCACGTTGTCGGGTGAACCCTGGCGTTTATTGAGCAGTGTCTTTCTGCACAGCAGTGTTTCTCATCTGCTGATGAATATGTTTGCATTCCTGGTGGTGGGGGCAGTGGCGGAACGGATACTGGGGAAATGGCGACTCCTGATTATCTGGTTATTCTCCGGCGTCTTTGGTGGCTCATCAGCGCCTGTTATGCGTTACGCGATAGTGAGCAGATAGTCATCAGCGTTGGGGCATCCGGAGCAATTATGGGAATAGCTGGCGCTGCGATAGCAACACAGCTTGCTTCAGGTACGGGCACGCACCATAAAAATCAGCGGCGAGTATTTTCTCTGTTAGGTATGGTGGCGCTGACACTGTTGTATGGTGCCCGGCAAACAGGAATAGATAATGCTTGTCACATTGGCGGCCTGATTGCGGGTGGCGCGTTGGTTGGCTGAGCGCGCGTTTATCTGGGCAAAACCGACTCGTTACGGAAGGCGGGATTATTGTTGCGGGCAGTCTTCTTCTGACCGGGGCTATCTGGCTTGCGCAGCAGCAGATGGATGAGTCAGTTTTACAGGTCAGGCAAAGCCTGCGTGAAGAGTTTTATCCGCAGGAGATTGAACAAGAGCGACGACAAAAAAAACAACAGTTAGCGGAGGAACGCAACGCCCTCAGGGAAACATTATCCGCTCCGGTAAGTCGTGAACAGGCCAGTGGTGATTTGCTCGCTGAGATTGCCGATATCCATGATATGGCGATCAGTCGGGATGGTAATACGTTGTATGCCGCAATTGAAAACACCAACAGCATTGTTGTTTTCGACCTCGGACAAAAGAAAATCCTGCATACCTTACAGCCCCCATAGCGAAAGAAAAGTCAGTCAAACATTGTGGTGGCTGGAAAGATCAGGCGTCAGATCGCGTGGACGTTAAGCCCGGTATGAAAAGTTGCTTTACTGCGACTTCA
>ENA-OQIG01000285-OQIG01000285.1-human-gut-metagenome-genome-assembly--contig:-NODE-285-length-30278-cov-2.486120_pt1 | contig 30278 bp, 33 predicted proteins | sample MGYA00242576_ERZ504741 | MGnify/ENA primary metagenome ERZ504741 (study PRJEB26092, sample SAMD00036436) | human gut metagenome | host: Homo sapiens | study: EMG produced TPA metagenomics assembly of... | reverse complement strand
CGGCACTTGAATTTGATAAATTATCGATGATGATTACTTCATATCCACTGTTTTGTTAGTTCTACAACAGTATGAGACCCAATGTATCCTGTCCCGCCTGTTACTAAATTCTTTCTTTCATATATCTTTATAAAAAATGGTTAGTTTCTCGGCTTATTATTGTTTGAGTTACAAATGTATGGAAATAAAATGGAATTGCAATAATCTGCCACAAATTTATTTGCTGAAAAGTAATTAAGGTACGATTTGGTAGCATTTAGGTATAAAAAAAAATTGGAAACTCTAACCTGTATGTCGCCACACAGCAGAGCTTCCAATCCTCTATTTAATTATCAACTGTAAATCCTTACACCACGCCGGAGAATCCCATGAATGCCATAGCAAGCAAACCGGCGGTAATCAAAGCAATCGGAGTTCCTTGCATTCCTTTCGGAATTTTCACAAGGCTCATCTGTTCGCGCAATCCGGCAAAAAGCACCAGTGCCAGACCGAAGCCGATAGCCGTAGAGAATGCGTATACGACACCTGTCAGCAGGTCATAGTCTTTCTGAATCACCAGGATAGCGACACCAAGAATACAACAGTTCGTTGTAATCAGCGGCAAGAACACACCCAAAGCCTGATACAGGGCCGGAGATACCTTTTCAGGATGATTTCCACCATCTGCACCAATCCGGCAATCACCAGGATGAATGTAATCGTCTGTAAGTATCCCAGTCCGAAAACATCCAGTACAAACTTCTGAATCAGGAAAGTGACGATGGTAGCGATGGTCAACACGAAAGCAACCGCAGCGCTCATACCCATCGCAGTTTCCACCTTCTTGGATACGCCCAGGAACGGACAGATACCCAGGAACTGCGACAACACGATGTTGTTTACAAAGATTGCCGAAATAAATATCAATATATATTCCATATTCTTTTCTTATTTAATTGAATTAGGCTTTCTTGAAACTATTAATCAACGCTATGAGGTATCCCAAAGCGATGAAAGCACCCGGAGCCAATACGAATACCAACATTCCATATTCTTCCGGCATGATGGTCAGATCGAAGATTTTACCGGTTCCCAGAAACTCGCGGACAGCACCCAGCAAAGTCAGAGCGATGGTGAAACCAAGTCCCATACCGATACCGTCGAACATAGAAGCGACTGCGTTATTCTTGGCAGCGAAGGCTTCGGCACGTCCCAGTACAATACAGTTCACTACAATCAACGGAATGAAAAGACCGAGTGTAGCATACAGTCCCGGCACGTAAGCCTGCATCACCATTTGAAGCAAGGTCACGAAAGATGCGATCACCACAATAAACGATGGGATACGCACCATGTCCGGAATCAGGTTCTTTATTAAAGAGATCACCACATTCGAGCAGATCAATACGAACATGGTAGCCAGTCCCATACCCATACCATTGATAGCCGATGATGTAGTACCCAATGTAGGACACATACCGAGCAGGAGTACAAACGTAGGATTCTCTTTGATAATCCCGTTCATCATTACTTTAAAGTTATTCATATCTGTCTCCTTTCTTATTTAGCACTGACTGAATCAGTTAGTTCAACTTTGATCGTAGCTCCCGTAGCAGCGTCAGCAGCATCTGCGTCCGCGCCTTTCGCTTTTTGAGAAGCACCGGTTACACCATTCACTTCCCCGCCTTCGGCTTATAGGCTGATAAGCAGCATTCACGGCATTCAAGAAAGCACGTGAAGTAATGGTAGAAGCCGTGATGGCATCCACTGCTCCCCCATCTTTACTGACGGTCAACGGAGCTTCACCCGGATTCATACCCAAAATAGATTTCGTACTCTCTTCGTGAGATACTGCCTTTTCTCCTTTCGCAGGATCATACGCTCCGAACCATTTGTCGGCTTTAGAGCCCAATCCCGGAGTTTCCGTGTGAGCCAACAGAGAGTAGTTATAGATTTTTCCTTCGGCATTAAAGCCTACCAGCACTTTCAGTTCACCGCCAAATCCCATTGATTTAGCTTCAACAGCCGTACCTACAAGCTCTTCACCGTTCTTAGCCGGATAAACGATAAAGTCAACATTCTTCTTTCCATCTTTCTCACTGAAGATCGTATCGCTTTCCGCTACCGGATTATTGGTAAATTCGGGAAGAACCTTTTTCAAGGCCTCGTTCAGTGTCTTCGCGTTCGCTTCGGCAATGGGGCCTTTTGTCAGTTCATTTACATAAGCCAGCAACGCAACGGAAATAGCAGTCACTCCCGTAAGTACCAGCAACATATTCTTTAAAGATGATTCTAACTTTTTCATTTCTTCTTCGCTACCTCCCCAAAGCGTTTTGGTTTACAATAGGTGTTAATCAGCGGAGTGAACGCATTCATAATCAGGATGGCGAACGACATACCTTCGGGATAGCGCCGAACAGACGGATAACTACCGTCAGCAGACCGATACATACACCATAGATCAGCATCCCTTTCTTACTCATCGGAGAAGTCACATAGTCGGTTGCCATAAAGACAGCACCCAACATCAGACCACCGGAAAGCAACTGCAATACCGGAGAAACGTATTTTTCCGGATCTGCCAGGTGCATGATGCCTGCAAAGACAAACACAGTAGCCAGGATAGACACAGGAATATGCCAGGTGATGATTTTCTTCCAGAGCATATAAACGAGTCCGATCAGCAGAGCCAGTGCACTCACTTCACCCAAGCATCCGCCATTCTGTCCGATCAGCAAGGTCAATGCGTCCGGAATCTGGCTTAAAGCGGCAGTGTCACCGTAAATGGCTTGCTTCATCAAGGCCAGCGGAGTGGCACCGGTGGTAGCATCCGTATAAGCGGTCAACTGTCCGACTACCGGCCAGCTGGTCATCTGCACCGGGAAAGAAAGCAACAGGAATACGCGGCCTGCCAATGCCGGGTTGAAAGGATTGCAGCCTAATCCGCCGAAAGACATCTTACCTACACCGATAGCAAACAGTGCACCGAGGATGATAATCCAGATAGGCAGGTTAGACGGTAAATTAAATGCCAGCAACACACCTGTGATGATGGCAGAGCCGTCGCAGATGGTGGTGGTCGGTTTCTTCATTAAATATTTTCCGATCGCCCATTCGAAGAACAAACAAGCCGCAACGGAAGTAGCCGTGACAATCAGGCACCCAGTCCGAAGAAATAGAGAGACACCAGAAAAGCCGGAATCAGTGCAATCAGCACGCCATACATATTTTTCTGTACGCTGTCTCCGCCATGAACGTGGGGCGATAGTGATACGATTAATTTATTTTCCATATTCGTTATTTTTTAGCTTGACGTGCACGAATCATAGCGCCTACTTTGCTTTTGCCCAGACGACAGTAGTCGAGCAGCGGACGGTTGGCAGGACAAGTGAACTGGCAAGAGCCGCACTCAATACAATCCATGATTCTTTCTTTTTCCATTGTTTCAAAATCTCCGTTTTCAGACAAGGCTCCGAGCAAGTACGGTTCCAGTCCCATCGGACAGGCACTCACGCACTTCGCGCAACGGATACAGGTCTGCGCCTCACCACGTTTGGCTTCCTTTTGATTCATAATCAGGATACCGGAACTGCCCTTCGCAGTAGGAACCTCGATATTTACCAACGCCTTACCCATCATCGGACCACCGCCGATCACCTTACCCGTATCTTCGGGCAAACCACCGCAAGCGTCAATCAACTGTTTCATCGGTGTACCGATACGAGCCAGGAAATTAGACGGCTTCGCAACCGACTTTCCCGTCACGGTAATCACCCGTTCGAACAATGGTTTATTCTTCTGCACCGCTTCATAAACGGCAAATGCTGTTCCCACGTTCTGCACGACTGCTCCCGTAGAGATTGGCAATGCACCGCTGGCCACCTGACGCTTGGTGATTGCATCAATCAGCTGCTTTTCACCTCCCTGCGGATATTTCACCTTCAAGGGAACGACTTCGATGCCTGCATAGCTGGAAGCTACTTTAGTCATCAGTTCGATAGCATCGGGCTTATTATTTTCGATTCCGATAAATGCCTTGTTCACTTTCACTGCTTTCATCAGGATGGAAACACCTACCATGATTTCTTCCGCGTGTTCCAGCATCAGCTGATGGTCGGCAGTCAGGTAAGGTTCACATTCTACGGCATTGATAATCACACATTCAGCTTTAAAAGAAGGAGGAGGACAAAGTTTCACCTGTGTAGGGAAACAAGCACCACCCAGACCAACGATTCCGGCATCGGCAATTTTCTTCACGATCTCTTCTGCCGGAAGTTCACATTCCTTCACCAGTGTTGCGCTACGGTCGATTGTTTCTTCCCATTCGTCGCCTTCCACATCGATAAAGATAGCAGGTTTCGCATAACCGCTGGCATCGACAATAGTATCAATCTTCGCCACTTTACCACTGACTGAAGAGTGAATTGCTGCCGAAACAAAGCCGGCAGGTTCAGCAATCTTAGTGCCTACCTTTACCACATCCCCTTTCGCTACAACCGGTTTTGCAGGCGCACCAATGTGCTGCCCCAGCAAAATAACAGCCTTTGCAGGAACTTCCGCTGTGATAATAGGTTGATGTGCCGACAATTTATTTTCGTGTGGATGAACTCCACCAATTGAAAATGTCTTTAACATACAGTTCTGTATTTTATTCTGTTATTATTCTGTTACTTTCGGAACTTCTGTAGCCTTTTCAGCAGGAGTTTCCACTTTTGCCGCCGGTGCAGGAGTTTCCACCGCTTCTTTAGAAACAGCAGCCGGTTTTGGAGCAGCCGGAGCTTCTTCTTTCGGTTTCCTCGGCGGGAAATTCAATTCGATAATGGTATTCTGCGGACAGACTTCCACACATTTCCGGCAAGATTTACACTTGTGCGGATCGATGTAAGCCAAGTTGTTCTCCAACGTGATAGCTTCGAACGGACAAGTCTTCACGCATTTGCCACAGCCGATACAACTCACTGTACAAGCCTTGCGTGCACAGCTCCCTTGTCTTTATTCACACAAGAGATATACACACGGCGTGATTTCTTTCCTTGCGGACGGATTTCGATGATCGCCTTCGGACAAGCCTTCACACAGGCACCGCAAGCGGTACATTTCGCTTCATCCACTTCCGGAAGTCCTGTTTCAGGATTCATGTGGATGGCATCGAACTGGCAGGCAGCCACACAGTCACCACACCCCAAACATCCGTAACTACAACCCGTTTCCCCACCATAGAGCGAAGCGGCAATAGCGCAACTCTTCGCACCGTCGTACTGATTAATACGCGGACGATTCATACACGTTCCGTTACATCTTACCACTGCTACCATCGGTTCAGCTTCTCCGGCTGCAAGCCCTAGGATATCAGCAATTTGTGCCATGACAGGCTGTCCGCCTACGGGGCAGAATTTACCATCCAGCGAACCGGCTTTGACGCAAGCGTCGGCAAAGCCGCTACAACCGGGATAGCCACATCCACCACAATTAGCCTGGGGAAGCACTTCTCCCACCTGGGCAATCCGCGGGTCTTCATACACGGCAAATTTCTTGGAAGCCACATAAAGAATAGCGGCCAGCACGAGCGCTATAGCTCCCAATGAAATCACTGCAATCAGAATCAAATTCATAATGTTTTTAGTTATTTATTGGTTTTATAGTAAATGAAAATTGTTGTTTGAGTCGCATTTTGTTAAGCCATAAAACGAAATAATAAGGTATAAGGACAGCCAGAGAAAGAAGAGCCGCATACAGTTCATTCTCTACCAATGCCATCAAAAGAAACAACGAAAATATAAGAAGTACGAAAGGAAGTACGAAAGCCAACACTACCGCCATCATGCCCATCGACGTTTCGCCGACCACCATCACCTTCTCTCCCACCTGATAGGAAGAAGCTGCGGTATCTATGATATCTATGATTTTGTCCTTACTATCCGCCGAGGAACAATGCCCCTTTGCGCTACATGCCGCACAAGCCGATGTCTGGACAATCCTCACCGACAGATGAGAACCCTGTATGTTTTCCACAATACCTAGATGCTTTATAGTATTATTCGTCATTTTGCAAACTCCGCATTACAAATCGCGGCAAATTTAATCATTATTTGTGAACTACGAAGCATTCCTCAAACTTTTTCTACCTAATAAAATGTTATTTTTTGTGTTTTCGTTATCGCACACGGAAAAGGTATGGCTACCATTTGATATTTCCCAAGAATGACAAATAGACATCCTAAACAAAAAATCCCGGCCGTTTTTATTTATTCAGCCGGGATTTTCTATCAATTATTTCACGGATTACTCCACTATCCTCTTCTTGTAGTAGCGCAGATACATTCTCACCAACGTATTCAAAATCAGTTCAATCTCCTCTTCGTTGTAGGCATTCAAACAGAGATTCATTACTTTTATATAATCGTTCAATGGGAGATTTAGCCCTTTTTTATGCCATTCAAAACATCATGTCCCATACCCAGGGTCTCGCATACATACTCATTTTTCAATTTCGCACGTTTAAGCAACTCATTAATATAAGCTCCCAAATCACTGCAACAAACCGTTTTCTTTTTCATCTTTGTTTTTTGTTGTTAAATACACACTTTAATAATTAAATATTTTAACTTTTATCCTCACATATCAGGTAGAGTCTATTTTGTTATTTACTACCTTCATGCCGTGTTTTGAAACACACTCATATTTTTGCAAAAATAAACATTTTAACTTATAACAAAAAGAAAATGATGTCAAACAACTACAGAATGTCCTATTTTATGCCACCTATCGCTCCCATCAAAGACAAACAAGGCCGACTGATGACTCCTCCCACGCTTATCCCCTTCTGCGAAGTCTCCATCGAACAAGTTTTCCAAATGATTACTTGCAATGAGAATCTCAAAACCCTGACCGCACAAGTACGGAATGCCACAGATATACGAGCCGCCAAAGCATCATTGCTTCCCTATGTGACCCCTTGCGGCACATTCACCCGCCGTAGCTGTAAGGATTTCGTCTCCCCGTCTCATCTGGTGATAGTAGATGTGGACGGTCTCCACTCTTATCAGGAAGCAGTAGAAATGCGACGTATGCTCTATGACGACCCTCTCCTACAACCTGTACTCACCTTTATCAGTCCCAGCGGACTGGGTGTAAAGGCGTTTGTTCCTTGCCATTATTCCTCCACGACAAATGATACAAAAAATATCACAGAAAACATGAGTTGGGCGATGCGGTACGTAGAGACGGCATACAATACGGTAACAGCGGTTTCTTCCGAAACGAAATCCAAAGTAGATTTCTCCGGCAAAGACCTCGTGAGATCCTGTTTCCTTAGTTACGACCCGGAAGCATTGTTCAGAACCAAGTAAACGAGAATAATTAAACATTATTTTATAAAAATCAAAACATGACCGATATTGAATCTTTATGCCGTCTCACCGAAGCAGTCGAAGCGGCAGGAGCGGACATTGCTCCCACTTATCTTGAATACGTACAATTATCATTCGCCATCGCAACGGATTGCGGTGAAGCAGGACGTGACTTTTTCCATCGCCTGTGCCGGGTGTCTCCCAAGTATCAGCGCGAACATGCCGAACGGGTATTCTCCAACGCACTCCACACCCAACGTGGAGAAGTGCACTTGGGCACCGCTTTCCACCTGGCCGAAGCGACGGGAGTAAGCATCTGCATAGAAGAAATGCCCAAACATCCCACAGGTACAAAAGGTACAGCAGGTACAGCACGCAAATTTCCCCCACACACGGCGCGTATAATAAGGTAGGGAATGACAATATCTCCGAAGAAAGAGAAGGGGAAGAAGAACTATTGCCGGGCAGTGAACCGCAACATCAATTGCCCACTTTTCCGAAAAACAACTGGCCGGAATTCTTGCAACGTATCATAAAAGCCGGGAGCAGCCCAATACAACACGACATCATGTTATTGGGAGCGCTCACTGCCCTGGGTGCTTGTATGTCGCGCCACGTGCGATGCCTATATGCGGCAAATACCATCACCCCAGCCTCCAATGTTTCGTAGTGGCTCCTTCGGCTTCCGGCAAAGGTATCCTTTCCTACATCCGCTTACTCGTGGAACCTATCCACGACGAGATCCGCAAAGAAGTGGCCATACAGATGAAAGCATACAAAAAAGAGAAAGCCGAGTACGATGCTATGGGGAAAGAACGAACCAAAAAGGAGGCTCCACAAATGCCCCCTAACAGGATGTTCCTCATTTCGGGCAACAACACCGGTACGGGTATCCTACAAAACATCATGGACTCCGACGGAACCGGACTTATCTGCGAAGCGGAAGCGGACACTCTCTCCACCGCCATCGGATCGGACCACGGTCATTGGAGCGACACCCTGCGCAAAGCGTTCGACCACGACCGCTTGTCCTACAACCGCCGCACCGACCAGGAATACCGGGAAGTGAAGAAAAGCTATCTTTCCGTCCTGATTTCGGGTACGCCGTCGCAGGTGCAAACTTTCATTCCGACGGCAGAAGACGGATCATACTCCCGCCAATTATATTATTACATGTGCGGAATCAGTAAATGGATCAGCCAATTTATGGACAACGAGATAGATTGGGAGGAGATATTCACCGCTATGGGACTGGAATGGAAAGAAAAGTTGAGCGTGATAAAAGCGCACGGCATTCATACCCTGCAACTCACGGATGAACAAAAAGAAGAAATCGACACCGTCTTTTCCGACTTGTTTGAACGCTCCAGTGTAGCTAATGGAAGGGAAATGTATAGTTTTGTGGCACGTCTGGCCGTCAATCTATGCAGAATCATGTCGGAAGTAGCCGTATTGCGTGCCTCGAAAGCCCGCAGCCCTACGACTTCAAGACCTCTCCCACCTCTCCTTTCACACCGGACAAGGAGATTCCTGCGGACAACCGCAAAGATGACATCATCACTCGTTGGGATGTATCCATTTCACAGGAAGACTTTCATGCTGTGCTTAGTCTTGCGGAACCTCTCTACTGTCATGCCACGCATATTCTATCGTTCCTCCCCAATACAGAAATCAGCCACCGTCCTAATGCCGATCGTGATTATCTCTTCCAGAAACTGGGTGATGAATTTACTCGTACACAGTTACTGGAAGAAGCAGTTGCCATGGGAATTAAGGAAAACACAGCCCTCACTTGGCTGAAGCGTCTCACCAAACACGGAAAATTAATCAGTATGGACGGTAAAGGGTTGTATGCGCGTGCGTGTGTGTATGAGTGAACCGGAAAAAGTGTACCTACTGTACCTGTTTTACTTACGGATGCAGTAGTCATTTCAATTACCACATCCGTTTTGACTGAAACAATCGTTTGTCCTGCATAAAGCATCGCTTTAGGAGGTGTAAAGCTAAGCTTTAGACATCGTAAAGCGGTGCTTTATACACCATAAAGCGACGCTTTATTTAAGGCTCTCCTAAAGCATCCACAATGACTCTCACCTCCAACGGTGTGAATGAGCGTCGCTTTGATTCGTAGCCTAAGTCGTACAGGCGTTGTAGAAGTCCGGGACACAAAGAGATCCATTTCTTCATTTTTCGATAGGCAGCGATGTCAGTTAGTTGCGGAGATAGAGTTGCGCCAGTTCCATGCGCCCGTAAGCACGTATTTTAAATTCACTCATGATGGATATATTTCTGATTTACTGTTACAAAAATAACAAAAAACGACTATATAACCAACGTTTTTCCATTGAATAACCGACTATAATGACAAATAACCGACCGCTACCAGACACAACCGTGCACAGCTGATTTCCGGGAGATCCGGAGTAGTATTTTTGTATCGTCGAAAGGGAAAAGAATCCCCGGACAATATGTTTAACCCTTTAATTTATTGTTTTATGATTCGTTACAAAATTTATCAGAACCAGCAGAAGAAAGGCTTGAATGCGGGTAAGTGGTTCGCCCGTGCAGTAAGCGACGAGACGTTTGATTTGGCAAAGCTTGCCGAACATATGTCGAAGCACAATTCACCGTATTCCGGTGGTGTCATCAAAGGTGTGCTTTCGGATATGGTAGATTGCATCAAGGAATTGTTGCTAGACGGCAAGTGTGTGAAAATTGATGATCTTGCCATTTTTGGTGTGGGTATTCGCAGTAAGGCAGCCGATACGCTGGAAGAATTCTCGTTGGAGAAGAATATTAGCGGCATGCGTCTGAAAGCTCGTGCCACCGGTAATCTGTCTACCACGAACCTGAAGCTCAACAGCCAGTTGAAGCAGCAGACGGAGTATCAGAAACCGACAACTGCCGGCGGAGGTTCTGATTCAGGTGACACCCCTGATCCGAAACCGGACGGAGGCGGTGAAGCGCCTGATCCGGCTGCTTAAAAGGTTCACCACGGAGGACACGGATTTCCACAGATTATATTGAATTGGTAGTTGCTAAAGTAGTCGATTATTTATCTGTGTGAGTCTGTGTAGATCTGTGGTAAAAGAAAACTATTATCAATTTATTTAAAACCTGTTATTATGAGTAAATCATCATCTCCCCGCTCTGTATGGAGCTTAGTTCTCAAAATCGTTATCACTGTAGCCACCGCCATCGGAGGTGTGTTCGGAATACAAAGTTGCATGTAACTCCATGCGGACTATTACATTAATTATCATTCATTGCAGTGCCACGCCGGAAGGAAAGTCCCTTTCGGCGGAGGCTTGCCGACAGGATCATATCTTGCACCGTGGTTTTCGTGATATTGGCTATCATTTTTACATTACTCGTGATGGGGAGATCCACCGGGGACGTGCGTTAGAAAAGGTCGGGGCACACTGCCGTAATCATAATGCCCATTCGGTTGGTGTTTGTTATGAGGGAGGACTGGATGCGAACGGGAAGCCGAAAGATACGCGTACACTGGAGCAAAAAGGAGCTTTGCTCGCTTTGTTGAGGGAGTTGAAAAGACAGTTTCCGAAAGCGTTGATTGTGGGACACCGGGACTTGAATCCAATGAAAGGATGTCCGTGCTTTGATGCGGTGAAAGAGTATTCTCAAGTAATTTCTTGTCAAAAGTAGCTTCTTATAGATTTCCACCACAGCCTTATTGTATAAAAAATACCAACGATCTTCACAGACAGTTGGTATTTTTTGGAAATGCAGGGATTCATGTTTGTCACATGAATCTAGGGACCTACATTTTTCCATCTCATTGTAAATGTTCAATTATAACATAGCGTATTAAAAAGCACTTTCAGTACTTCTTATTCATTGTTTTTCATCGTTCAACGAGTATAAGCTCCATCTTTAGCCTCAAAGATGACAGATGGTTCAATCACTTCCACAGTATGCCATGCACCCTTAGGTATCTGACAGCCATACTTGGCTTCTGTAGGATTGAGATGGATACGCTGTACTTCTCGATACTCAACCTTACGAGCTACATCTTGTACACTCATCCCCTTCTGAAAATCATCCGTATCCTTCTCATACGAAACGACTTCCTCATAAATTACTTCGTCCAACTTACCACACAGGCAGATTACTGTTTCGGCAGTATCTTCATGCCGATGAATGGGCACAACTGTACCCGGAAGTAACGCGTTAAGCATTCGCTGGCTGGTATCAGCAGGTGAGGTACGCAAATCGAAGTTCTGACGCAAACGTGGATTCTCTTTAGCTTGCTCAAATAACTTATCTAAAAATTCTTTATCAAATTCCATAATCGTTATTGTTTCAATGATATGAGATATTCTTCATGTAAACGATAGTATTTTTTCATGAACAATATGTAAGCAATAGCCAATACAACTGATACACCCACCAGATATAACCAATGAGCAAACACCGTATCGGGACAAAGATAGACAAATCCTAGAGAAATCACTAACTGCATAACCGTATACAGCAATGCAACTTTTACATGACCTACTTTCAACTCATTAGCCATAATCTGATAAGCATGCTTACGATGCGCCTCACCCAAATTTTCGTGCAACATAATACGATGTACAATAGTCAGACAGCCATCCACACCATATATCAACAGAAATATCAGCCAAGTAATATCCGTTGTCTTGATCATCACATTACCTAACAGAAACAGTATAATAAAAGCAATACCGATAGAGCCGACATCCCCTGCGAAGCATTTCGCTTTACCCTTCGGACGGAAATTAAAAATACAAAACACCAATGAAGCAAGAATCGTTGATATGATCAAACTCTGTTCTACAAAAACACCATTTATATTCACCAGTGCCAACGGTATCAATACAGCCAAAGAGTAGCCTGCTGTGATACCATTGATTCCATCCATGAAGTTTATCACATTCGTGGCACCGACATAGACTATTAGTGCCAGTAATATTATCCACCACATTGACCAATGCAATATGCCGAGCTGATAGAATGCCATTGTGGCAGCTGCAAACTGAGCGACCAATCTTACAGAGTCCGGTAATGAATGGATGTCATCTACAAAGCTAATGCCTGCTACTAATGTCAAGCCGACTAGAAACCAAGGATATTGAAATCCGAAGAAGGCACTCCAAATCCATATACCAATCAAGAAGATTATTCCGCCACCACGTAATACTATCGTAGAGTGTGATGAACGTTCGTTGGGTTTGTCGATGATGTTACATTTATCCGCAATACGGAAATAGAGGAGTTCTGCTATGAGAAGCAGAATAAAAATAATAATGTATGTTATCATATGAATCAGTTTTGTCTGAATATATCCGGAATGATCTTATCCTTATTTATAACTCATGTGCATATTAAAAAATTATAGCTTTCAAAAATCTCTATATAGCACACTGTAAATAAACCCCAATAATTCGTTTCTTCTTCCGCTTCAAATTTTATAATTCGTTAGTACATCCAACGGTTCCCAACCAAGTTCTTTACGTGCTTTCTCATTACTAAAAGTGAGGTTCTTGGTCATCTTTTCTAATTTATAGCTATTGATAGGAGCTATTGTCCCTAAAAGATCACCGGCTAAAGCCATACACTTAGCCATCCACATTGGAATACAGATAGGTCTACTTTTGCCTAGTTGCTCTGCTATCGACTTGCTAATCTGACCAAAAGTCGGTTGGAATGTATCACACACATTATAAACTCCTCCTTTCTCAACCAAAGCAGGCATGATACGAGCAATATCTTCTGCCATCAAAATACTCTTCACAACCTTGCCTCCGGCGATATTCATATAAAACCTTTCTTCACACCATTTACCATAGTACCAAGATTACCCGGAGCATCTTTACCAGCAAGAAGTGAAGGACGAAGAATTCCGAGAACCACATTATGCATCCCACACCATTTAGTCAGATACTCCTCAGCTAAAATCTTACTTTTAGCATATGGAGTTTCCCCTTCCAGCGGATGTTCTTCGGTAATCAATTCACCAGACTCACAACCATATACAGCCACAGTACTGATAAAAACCAGAGCCTTAGGGGGACCTACTTTCTCTAGCGCATCACACAAATGAACCGTACCGGTATAGTTCACATCAAAAAATGCCTGTTTTTCAGCTTCAGTCTTAGGTACAACATGAGCCTTACCACAAGCATGCAATACCACATCATAATGTTGCTCCAGACGAGGAACCTCCTTTGCCAAATTCGTTTTAACCATATCTTCAGAAGTGATACCACAAGTAGTCACTTCATACATTTTGTCCAATATCGGACGGATATTCTTGCCAAGAAAACCCGTACCACCGGTAAACAGTAATTTATCCATTATATAGCTTTCAAGAATTTATCCAGAATTACACTTTCAGAATACATACTCTCAGCCAGAACTCTTGCCTTTCGGCCCATTTCAATCAAAGTCGTTCTGTCCCATTTTTCAGGCCATCCACAATAACCAATACCTTCCTCACGAATCAATAAATCTATCTCACTACCTTTAGGTCCAAAGAACAAAACAGGACGACCTGACGCCAAAATGTTGTAAGTCTTACTTGGAACACCCAAACCGTACATGCCCTCCTGAAGAGTTACGAGAGCAATATCACAGGCAGCTAATACCTCATTCTGCTGAGAACGGAAATAAGGACCATGAAAAAAAACATTTTTCTGCTTTCTCTCCTTGAGCTTTTTCTCCATCGCTCCTGTACCATAAAAATGTAGTTCTACATCCTCCGGTAACATATTCATCACCTTGTCCCATCCTTGCACACGCCCAATATTACCGGCATATTCAAGAATTATCTTACCTTCCGGAAATGGCTGTGGCTTGATACTGTCAATGTCAGCCCAATTTTCAATAATGGTAATCTTAGAATTTCGCCCTTTACCAACCTTCTGCTCTAGCACAGTTGCCATATCACGCCCAAGAACAATCAGTTGATCGGCTTTCGTATAAGCCTTATCAAAGATGTGCTTGAACAAACTGTACATGGGTAGTTTCAAGCCAGCGGGACGAGTATTTTCAGGAAAAACATCATGTACAAGGATATTCAGTTCAAATCCTATTTTTTTCTTTAGTCTCGCCATTAACGGAATCATAGGAGCCGGATTCGTCACCATCAGCACCTTATCCCCGGTACATACATGTTTGCGTACCAAAGCTATCATTCTTTGACTCATTAAGATGAAAGAAAGAGCCTTGCCCTTTGTGGTATTCTTATCCAAATCAGCACCTAACGCACGATGTATCTCAATGCTCTCGTGAATCTAACTTATTGTTTGCGTCAAGTTTCTTTCGCTTGTCATATATCTCAGGACCACAAATTACTCCCACGGTGTATTTCTGTACCATCACATTAGCAATCTCGCCAAGGATATAGCTCGTAGAAGTTTCATCTGGTGGGAAAAGTTCGGTTACTATCCAAGTCGTTGAGTTATGTTATCCATTATTTATATCCTTTTAGTTTTTCTATTCACAAACAGAAGTAAGCACCTAATACCATCCACCCTCCTGTAAGCATTCAATTAATGGCATCCCCCTTAGTTTTGATCACTTTAAAAATGCCCAAACCAAGGGTTTTGTTAATTAAAACGTTTGAATTTCGACGTAACTATCTATTTTTCCACAACACCCCTGAACAGCCTCTCTACAAAGCAATTTCATAAATATCAAAAATAAAATTCAGCTATCTTTTAATATTTATTTAGAGATAAAACAGGGTAAAAATGCTACTTTATCCATATAACTGCATGGCTGAAATGTAAGACAACCGACCCACTCCCTAATATACCATTAGGAGAGAATTTGTTCATACCACAACTTTCTATAATCGAAAACATGAAAGCGTAATCAAGAACTGAATCTTTACTTTCTATATTCAAACAGTTCTTAAAATTCATCATGATATGTCTCATCATCTGCTCTGTCAGATCATTCTACAGTTCCAAATTACCATCCTACAATATCCTTTACATGGCTAACCATTCCGTTTGGATATATTTCAGGCTTTCCTGTTCAGGCTGCCTAACCTTTTATATTTGCCCCCCTCACACTTGTCCCTAATTCGACTATGATCGGCTTGCTTCTCTGCAGCCTTTCCGCACGTACTTGCACAGCATCATAACCGGCTCTTTTGCAATCATGCTCTATCGCAAAGAGTTTTCCGATTTCATCTATAAACCAGAGAAAAACGAAACAGTTTTCTTCCAGTGACTTAACGAACTTCCGACGTATATGAATCAAGCAACCGAACGGTGCTGGTTGGGATGGAGCTCATCATTGTCATATATCTTATTACCCTGTGATAAAAAAGTCTATGAAGTGATCTAGAAACCGATGGATGGCCTTAAGACCACGATTACCGTGTTCATATATGAACCATACAAGCTTCTAAACATTAGCCATAATACCCCAAAAATATCGTTTTGAATACCACATACCATTATTCTTTTCTACACCGACCAGGCCGGATGTCTCATCCAGCGTCCAGTTGTGCGCTTTACGAGTGGCATTCTCTCAAGCATCTTCCATATCTTGCGTACGTGAGTAATTCTTATGGGCTATGACGCCAATGCCTTGTCATCCATCTTCCCCCCATGTGAGGCTGTTTCTTTACAAATGAGTGAGTCCACGGCTTTTGCCAAGCACATAATAGCTTGCCACCTCATAAAAGTGTTCTTCATAACTTTCCGAGATGCAAATCAGTTCACGATATCACCAAGTTTCAATCTTGCCGTTATACTTCACAAAGGAATCGTTCTTCGACAAAGTAAAATAGTCATACAATTTATAATAGACTGGGACTGCTGCATATTTTTTATTTCGATAGCTTGTGCGTTGTGAACGCCTGTCCAATTCTGCTCTATTCTTCTCGAGAGAAAAACGATCATCAACAGAAATTGATGCACTCAGATTGTTCCCGACATTCTTGTCCGACCACTCATCCTTTTCTTCCTCATGAGTTGGCTTATGACCGAGCTTCAGCAATCTTTTCTGTTCGGCATTTCGCTTATAGCACTGCCCGTTACGATATTGAACAAGCCGCTTTGCCTCGTTCTCCGAGAGTTGACACTTCTGCAACATTTCCATAAGAGCAGCTAGCTTCTGATTTCAAGGAGAATGTCAGATTATCGGACGCTTTCTGATGCTCATTGTTCTCTTGTATTATCCTGCGGACATTTTCACAATTGTCCTCGCGCAACTGCCAGAGTTCAACTTACACCGATCGGCCTGTTCTTTCATTTGTTGCATATAGAATGATGGCATCATAATCGACTTTCTGTTTCTCTTTTCATTCTTTTCCATTGCTACGACTTTTTGAAATTCGTAGTAAAGATAACTCAGACAATCTCGAGAACTGTACGGAGAAATAGATGGTTACCGTTTTCTTATACCATTTATAGAATATATCATAATATCCTATTACATCCTAATATCCACAAGTGTTTTTAATAAAGCACTATAGTTCAATAGATTATTGCAATTTTCAAATCACCTACTTGGGAGAAAAGTTTTCCTTGTAAATCTTTGACTTATATGATTATACAAAAACTTTACGGATTTATGATACATAAAAACTATTAAATTGAAAAAAACTCGAATATTGTTTCTACATAATACTGTACTAGAAATAGAAACTTTAAATCTCCACAGCTATACACATGAGGTATTAAGATCTTCATCTTTTAAGCCTAATTTGAATTCTTACAAATTGTCATTAATTTACTTTTTATTTTGTTGTTTGCTTTTTATTTCTTGTTCCATTATCTTAGCATCAACAAGGAAACGAAACCAATATGCTTGAAGGTAAGCATGTACATATCCAGCCTTTCCATCAAGAAACCCAAGTTTGAAATAATAACGATACCAAAAATATAGTTTTGCTCTTAGGAACTTTGGCATTCTGTAATAAAAGCCATCACGAAGCTTACTAGTTTTTCTAGCTTCATGATACAATGTATTAGGATCTGCTTGACCAACAGTTCTTGTTGAAAAGTAATCAGCCACTTCTCTAGTTGCATACCAATTATGCTTATTAACCCAAGCATCAAGCCCCTTGAAATCATAATGCAGACAGTCATTCTCCAAATCAAGAATCCTACCTTCACTGAGTATAATATGCTCACCCATAGCTCTATTTTCATAACGCCCCTTACCGAATTTGAAAATAGTCAAGTTATAGAAAGGATACATACCACCATGCTTCAAAAATGTGCCCATAAATGCAATTAAAAACTTCATTACAAACCCATTCACATCATCATCACGATGTTCTTTACATGCTGCTACTATTTCAACAGCAAGTTTAGGAGTAACCTCCTCATCTGCATCAATACGATACACCCAAGTAGTCTTTATATCTACATTGTCCAAAGCCCAATTGAACTGTGCAGCATAATGATTGAATGGTTCGTGATAAAAAACCTCTGCACCTAAACTCTCTGCAATCTCTATTGTGCGATCAGTACTACCGCTATCGACTACACAGATTCGATCTGCAACTCCATTGAGAGATTTAATGCATCTTTCAATATTAACATCCTCATTTTTTGTGAGGATAATAGCTGTGATATCTGTCATAAAAAATTATTTATCATATTTACCTTCACCTACTTCTATCAAAAAATCCACAGTATCATTATAATATTTAATCAAAACTACTGAATTTTTTTATTTGAATCTTCATTTTTTTCTTGTAACTCTTTTCGCAGTTTCTCATCAGTTACAGCTTTTACAATTTGCTTCGCTGCTTCTTTTGCATTCTTTGGAGTATAATATAAGCATGAATCACCAAAAACCTCAGTATTAAAGAATAAATCAGTAGCAACTGTCGGCAATTGAAAATACATAGACTCAATCGTACTTGCAGAAAACACCTCCAAAACAGAAGGAAGATAACTTATTTTACACTTACGATAAAGAATAGCTAAATCTTGTTGTTTTAGATTACCATGATTTACAACTCTGTCTTGATATCCCAATTCTTTAATTTTTGTTTCGATAATAGGCAATACAGGTGAAGATTTTGGCAAAGTAATATGAAATCTATAATTCTTAATACCGTATGTATCCTCCAACTCTTTTAACACCTCGGGAATAATATCCAAGTTCTTGTGTTCACCACTACCAACAGCAGGAATTTCTACCCAACCAGACTCTTCTACTATTGGAGTATTATCCAGTGAGGCATATACAGCTGGTAATACATTATTTACAACTCGAATGCTATCTGGCACTTTCCCTAACTTGCAAATTAGTCCATTCTTTACCGCTTCAGTTTGAGTTACTATATATTTAACTCTATTTACAAGTTTCTTTTAAAAGCACAATATGAAGTTTCATTCTTACTTTTGTCTTAAAAGGAAGTGTACTCCATGCATATGGATTAGATGTAACAATCCATGGATGAACAAATCGAATAACCTCACGATGTTTAAAAAAATTATAACAAGGTCCCAAGATTGTATATATAACATCTGGATTTATCTCCTCTTCCAACTGCATAAGTTTATTCTGAACCGTTCTATATGTATGAAAAAAATCCGGCTGATTAGGATACACATGATAACGTCCTTTTGCATTTGCCTTAAATTCATCGTTCAAATATACGGTGTCCAGACATTCCGATACAGCATAATACCATTCTACATCTGAGCGAGGTATTTTCTGAGTACCCAGCAGGAAATTATGAACAACCTGCAAACCACCACCCACATTACGAGCATTCACTACGTTTATTAATATTTTCATTATTATCTAATTTTATTCAAAAAAAGATTGCTTTCTTTAAGATACGCACGATAGTCAAATTTTGTTTCTCCTGTTATGCGAGCAATTTGTTTCATAGAAGAAATTTGTTCTTTCGACAATGATAATATTCGATAAATACCTTGTTCTATACTGTTCACAGAATCATCATTAATGATTAGAGCATTTTTCCCATCAATGGCATAATAGCCTAAATCGCTTGTTAGGGTCATTAAAACTGGACATCCTGCAGCCATAGATTCTGCCATTTTAGTAGGGAAGCCTGCTGTATTCTTTCTAGAATGACTGCGAATAATAGCAGAAAAGTCTGAAATATGATAATAATATGGTACTAATGACTGAGGCACCTTTCCTAAGAATATTAAATTCTGTCTATATTTTTCCATCTCATCTATAGGACAATAATCTACTGCTTGTTCTTGTGAAACCCCTACTACTAAAAGCTGTATTTTACTTGTACTTTTAAGAACTCGCAATAATGCTTCTACCAAATTACCAAGTAAGTCTTTCTTGGCTGGTGTACCTGCAAAAATGATTCGAACACCATTATAATTATTAAGTTCTGGCATATCTCTTGCTGCAAAATTATTCCATTTCGAATCTTTTATATCAATTAGCGGTGGCAATATAAGATTATTGCTTCCTGAATAATACCTATTTAAAAAACGACTTATAGGAATTATATTTTTAAAGCGTTTCTGAATGTAACGCATATTAAGTTCACTCATCCAATAAATAGGACACCACTTTCCGCCAGGTGTTTCATTAGAATCCGGCCACTCTGTAAGATCGAGAACCAACTTTTTATTATGCTTCCTACAAATATTCTGCAAAAACATATTCATTTGTAATGTTGTATTATAAACAATCAATATATCGTATTCCTTTATTGTACTTCTTATTATCCTTCTGGCATTAGGATAAGGATATGTGTAACGTAAGATTCTTTCAGACCAAGAATGTGTATCAATGTCATTACTAATCTTATACGAAATATTATCATAAATATACCTCCCCTCTACACAGTCTTCCTCACGATATTTACCACCAAAACTTAGTACATGAATACTATGACCGAGGTCGCGAAAAATACGAATATTATTCAAAACTCTAGAGGCGGCTGCATCGCCCTCTGGAAATCTGAATAATCCTAAATATAAAATTTTCATTATAATCTAGTTCTATCAGTATGAATAAATAACTGTTTTAAGAAAGATAGGTGGCATCGTACCCAGTATTTTATTCTATTAATTAACAAACTTATTGGAGATTCTTGTTTAATCTGATTAAACACAATTGTCATTCTAGCATATTCGTAATACAATGAACTCAAAGGATGCACACATCCATTCTGCCATGGTTTGGGCTTTGAAACATAATGAACTATTATAGGGTTATTTTTATACTGTGCTACATTCTGTTTCTCCTTGATGTAGGCATTAATAACTTTACCATCTTTCTTATCACCTCTTAACACCAAAAAATAACTATAAACAAGAGATGTCATATTCCACATTGGCATCAAATGATATGTCTTATCATATAAAACAGCATTAAGTACATCTTGGTCGTGATACTTAATACGATTATGATTAGTTACTAAATATTCAACTAATTTATTAGCTATATTATTGTGACGCCAATACTCCATATTAATCACATTTACCCCAGCATTGAAATAACCATATTGGATTGGATAACCTAAACGTTCTGCTTCATATCCGGAACCAATTTGCGGGACTGCTGCTAAAGCATACTCGTTAAGATCAATTTCCCACAATTTCTGAATTGACTTATTAATGATAATGTCACAATCTAAATAAATAACTTTTTCAACATCTTGTGGCAGAATCTCAGATATCAACAATCTATAATAAGTGGCCCTACTTATGTGAGTAAGATTACTATCTGATGGCATAGGGAACTTTTCTACTATATTTGTATTTACTAAACAAATACGCAGAGTTCCTCCCAAATCCTCGACTTGTTTTCGAATTATGCACTCTTTCTCATATTTTAATCCTTCTGTAAGAAGATAAATGCTTACATTTCTATTATTTAACAATAACGAAGTTAGCATAATTGTACAATGCTGTACAAAATTGTCATCTGTTGCGCAAACGATTTTCATATATATTTTTATCTTTAGTTATTGAAAGAATAATAAAAAGAAAAATAGCCGTATAGGATAAACTTCTAAGTATAAAGCAATACTCTACTCTAGCCGCAAATATTGCATTGCCAGATAATGACATTAGTATTACCAAAGCATAAGGAGAGTTATGAGATTTATAAAGTTTTTTCAGAAAGTACCCTAACAAAAACATCAAAATAATAACACCGATCACCCCAAATGTATAATATATATCTCCAATGAGAGCTGTTCCCATACCTCCTTGAGTTGAATCCATAAAAGAATTAGTAAACATTGTCGAAGAACTTAAAGCTAAACTACTTCTAGGAATAAAAAGCAAAATAAAGGACTGCATAAAAGGAACAATGCTTGCAAGCTGAAGTAACATATTACTACCACCAGTAAATCCTTGTATATCGGCATAATTAACTAAAAATGAATTGGCACCGTTTGCAGAAACAAAATCATATACTAAAGTTAAAAACAAAGAATCTTGCTTAGCAACTCCATCTCCAGCTCTTGTCATCCCAATCATTATCATTGTAGCGTACCCTACTAATATAATAGCTAAAACTTTACAAGTTCTCATTTTTTTTATAGAAATTCCATACATTAAAAGCATCGGAATTAATAACTGTGCAGCACTAGACCTCAATCCGGATAAAAGAAGAGGTATAACCAATAATATTGAATTGACATAAAACAGAAAAGGTAATTGTTTTATTAATTCACGTAATGATGATGCATATTGGGAAACACTACTAAAATTTGTAACAATAGAAATTGTATATGCATACATTGCATATATCATATATTCCCCCCAATTACCATATCTCTGATTCAAGTCCGATGCCAAATCTGAATACAATGATATCAACCGACCTCCTCCCATTATATAAAAACATACAATAAAAAAAAAGCATAATAGATTTGAGTATAAACAGCTTCGCCTATTAAAAGATACATTGAACCACAAAGTATGGTTTCCCTGTTGTTTAGACAAGCATAACCCGAACATATACGAATTATATCCTATAAAACATAATATATAAACCTTAAGAAGATTATACTCTGTATCAACAAATGCTCTTCCCTGATAACTATCTAATAAGGGAAATACAAAAGGTGTAAGAAAAGAGCACAGAAAGAAAGCAATCGAAAAGAAGAATTCAAAACATAAAAGCTGATCACGTCTGTATTTATATAGATACACCATATTTTCAACAACGTATAACAATATTGTAACAGGAATTAACCATCTCCCATAATTACCAATGTCATTAGTAACGTATAATAGAGAATACACAATGATATTAATTAAAGAAAATATCTTCATATTTATTATAACAAATAAATAAACCTAAGAATAATTAGCATCCGATTTTATTCTTTATAAAAGAATAAGCTATCTTTCGCTCATTACTGGAAAGTAATAGCAATGCTGCGAATAGCAACGTTGAAAGTACAGATGCCATGCTAACAATCAAAAAACGAATAAAACCATGACCTATATAATAAGAAAATAGTATTGGTAAAAGAGGCGATAGTAATATAAATAAGAAACAAGGAAGTATAACCCTTTTTAAATAATCCTTATAACGGTAAGGATAGATTTGTGTAATAAATATAAACTTACAGGTTGATTAATAATTGAAATAAATAGACTTAATACAAAAACAAATATAGGACTTGTGCCAAATCGCAATGCCAGCCAAGAAAAAGGTAAAACCGATGAAACAACTATGCTTCTGTACAATTGGTATTTTTTCATATCTCCAACAGCTTGCACTACTTGAGATAGAGGAGAATTTAAGCAACAAACTAACAAATCTGCTAAAACAAGACGCGTAAAGATGCTTGTATATACAGGTACCGACTCACCTAACCATATACTTAAAACATAATCTGTCTCAAGCATAATAGGTAAAGATAATAGAAACAGGAATCCAAATGACATTTTTGACATACCATACATCAGAGAAGTTGTTCTATTAATATCTCCTAGTGCATACGACTCTACCATTTGAGGTCTAAATGCTATTATGATATTAGAAGAAAAACTCTGAATTGCAGACATAATTTGAGATGCTATACCTCGCGCAGCATTTACAACTGGGCCAAAGAAAGCATTCAATAACACATTCAACCCTGATTTTTCATTGTATAAGCAAACATATCAAATAAATTCCACATTGAAAAAGACATCATCGGCTTAAACAGCTTTCTTCCTACGTGCAAATCAAAGTGCAATAAACAAAAACGTTTCCTAACGTAGACAGCATAAAAAATAATATCTATTATACTAACACCTAATGTCAAAGTACCATAAAACAGAAGTTTATCAAAACTAATATATGGAAGTACTATCACAAGTGATAAACGTAAAAGAACATCTATCAATCCAACAAAAGCATAATAATTCATTCTCTCATTTGCCATGATTACAGCACTATAAGGTACCTGTAAAATAACAATAATTAGAGATAATATAGAAAATTGAAATACACAATTTGTGGCAAACATACGTCCAGAAGGTATCATCATCACATGATTTACATACCAAATTCCCAAAGACTCCAATAAACAAAAAGTTATAATAGATATAATAATTTGAATCATCCATGCAGAATTATATACATCATTCAGTGTGTCATTAGAGTTCTTTCCTCGCTCATAATTAAAGAAACGTTGTATTGCTATGCTCATACTATTATTTAAGAAAGCAAACATAGATACAAATCCTGCTACTACGTTATAAATACCATAATCCACTACACCTAATGATTTTAGCACTGCACGTGTAATATATAAGTTCGTTGCGAGTATCAATAGCATTCTTGTCAATAGAGAAACACTTGTTATTTTTAAACTATCCTTTATTTATTTAATAAACTATCCGACATTTCTATATATTGATTATGATAAATCTCTTCATTTTTGTTCTAAATAGTGTACAAATTTAGTTAGTAAACATATTTATATAAATGAAGATGAAACTATTCTAGATTTTATAAACTTACAAGACGTTTATGTTAATTTCAAAACTTAGCAAATTACAATCTTATAAACACACAAAATTTTTAAGCGTTGATTGAATTAATTTTGCATTTGAGGACTTTTTCTTTCGAACTTTTCCTGAATAGTAAATTTGTGAGACATTTACTTTTGTTAAATCAAAGGAATAGTCACTACAGTTATCATATATAACCGCTGCATGAGGTGCTTTTACTTCAAAATGGATATTATCATAAACTCCATATTCATTAACACGTACTCTGAAACAATATTGATTAGTTGGGAACATATCCTCAGCCACTACTAAAATATTCCTATACTCGTCATTAAAACCCAATGGCTCTTGAAAATTATTGGGATAATTCCTTGATAAACAAAACAACCCAACTACATCTGACTGAGCTGCTTTCTTCACATTTATATTAATATTTTCCCATATAAGCTTTTTTGTACGCGAAAAGAATGGTTTATTATTATATGTCTGAAATCCAATACAATAGCAATCTCCATTCGTTGCTATCGTGGATCCAAGCTCAGTGAATTTTACATTTAAATTTGAACAAGATTTGAACAAAGGATTAATACTATCACCTTTAGAATAGTGCGTATCACTCAATAAACAATGAAAAGGAGCGATATAAATATCTTTAGCTTCAATCTCAATATTTGAGTTGGTTATACCACAAAGGTATGCAGCTCGATGATGAGTTACAGAATGCACAAAAATATCTAGACTATCCCCCACTTCGATAGCCACTGGATACCCAGTTCTATTTGCTCTAATATTCAACTTTGAATTTTTCAACCCATAAGATCCACAAAGCCAAAACATTGAGTAACTTCCAGACTTAACACCATAACGAGCACCAACAATATCAGAGGAAATATCTATATTACTACAATCATTCTGAAGCAAAATGAAAGAAGAACCTACATAACCAATCTGATTCTCAATTCCTGCTTTATACCGTAATATTCCTCCCTCACAAATCTCCATGTAATCTTCATTAAGATTTTGATAGTTCAAGTTATTAATTTTAATATCATGACAATTAGAAAAGAAGAAATACTCCATCGTAAGTTTTATATCCCATTTTTGAACGGGATCTCAAATCATTAATAACAGCTTCATTCCCATTTATTTTCTTCTGTTTTACATCATTGTATTCATAAATAGCATGTGCATAACATTTGGTATCACTATCAACATTATATATCCTCTTTTTTTCCAACCATAATGTACATTTACCTCTACTTAAAAAAAAGTAAATCAAACATTGCTTGCAAAAGTTTGTATCGTCAGTATACTCACCAAAAGCTATATACGAAAATGAAGATAAATTAAATGAGCCAGTAAATTGAACGTTAGAAAATCTCACCCTAACCAAACCTTCAACCACTGTATTTTCCCCTTTTACAATTCCATTATTAAAAGAGCCTTTGCCAGTAAACTTAAGAAACGCTGTTTTCTGGAATTGATAAAGTCTTACCTTTCAAGTCAATATTCGAAGATACAATGTAAACAACGCTATCCTCAATAAACTGTTCTTGAACATCCGTATTATTCCCTATCTTTACCACCCTCACCCCAACAAAAACAAGGTAAAAAATATAAAGAAGAATAAAATACATACAAAATATCTAAAGGCCATCAATATATCACTCGTAAGTTATCATTTTATATTTACTATACTAGAATCTTTATTCGTGTAGTTTAATTTCTTCACCGATGATTTTTTTCTTAATTACTTTAGTAGGTATAGAGCGTACAATTCTTTGTTACCACTAGCCTACAGCCACAGATGTTCCTCTGTCAGTAGTTATATTCTTAAGTATTGTCACATTAGCATCACACTACACATCTTCTTTTGTCATCATTTTCAAAAAACTTATCAGCTCCCTTATTGTATCAAGAAATTTCCAACCACATAATAATGCTCACCTACAAGTTAGATTGGGAACAGAGACAAAATATGATTTGGTAATTTAAACTCTTATTATATACATTGATTGTACTATTAGGACCAATACAGTGATATTATAGGACTCCACTGATAGTGTAAGAACATGCAATCTTTCTTTTTTCCACTGTTTCATTGATAACCAGTATCCTAACACCGATATTTCAAGCTATACATCTTTAATAAATAGCCAACAGCTTTAACATTATATTATACACCATGTTTTAATCTAATTCAGTAGATAGATCAAACTACATACAAACTGTCCTGCTAAATAATTGATATTGAGTCTTGGCTATAATGTTTATAGTAATAACGCCAACGTAAGCCAATCTTGGATTGTAGCTCCCCCACTTACTCCACATATTCACTCTGAAGTTTCATGATCATATTGAAGTGGCAAAAGAATCTCGATCACCTATAAGCAGTCACTTTACCACTACACCTAGTTTCAATAAGAGCTTATTTTGAGAGAAATAAAAAAAATTCATCTAAGTGATAACTAAAACAGGCTGCCACCTGTTCACAAGTAAGTCTACCTCTCCGCTGCTGTCTTCTTAATCCGACGAAAAACATCACTAAAGTATTCTATTGATCCCAATCTCGAATATTAGCAAAGTAAGGCAACAAATAGGCAGAGCACATATCCGATTCCAAACTGCTAACAAAACAACTATTGTTATGGCACTTCGTTGGTCCTTCTAATATGACATTCGCATAATTTTTTAGAAAGGTCAAAACTTCCACCTCAAAACAATGGAACATACAAATACATTCCATAAGCACATATTTTTACTACTTTAAGAAATTCAGGTTCTTCCTCATCCCCAAGGTCCTTTACCAACTTAGCCAGATGTGATTTAATGAGACAAACAAATTATTAAAATTTCCTCCAAACCATCTTATTGACTATCCCTACATAGCTTTGGATTATTTTAATAACCTTTGTAGACACATTTTCATCCACATAGTCAGGCACAGGAATACCATGTAGACCGTCACGACAAAGTTCAACGGCAGTATCTACTGCTTGCAAAAGACTCTTTCGTCAATACCTGCAATGATAAAGTCTCCTTTATCAATTGCTTCCGGACGCTCAGTAGAGGTACGAATACAGATAGCAGGGAATGGATGGCCTACACTTGTGAAGAAACTTGACTCTTCAGGAAGTGTACCAGAGTCACTAACTACGGCAAAGGCATTCATCTGAAGGCAGTTGTAGTCATGGAACCCGAGAGGTTCATGCTGGATTACTCGTGGGTCTAGTTTGAAGCCGCTTGCAGCAAGGCGATTGCGTGAACGGGGATGGCAACTATAGAGAATCGGCATATCATACTTTTCTGCCATACGATTGATAGCATTGAAGAGTGACATGAAGTTCTTCTCAGTATCGATATTTTCCTCACGATGGCTGAGAGCAGAATGTACTTTCCTTTCTCCAAACCAAGACGTTGATGTACATCACTCGCTTCAATTTCCACAAGGTTATTGTGAAGTACTTCCGCCATAGGTGAACCCGTAACGTAAGTACGCTCTTTGGGCAAACCGCAATCGGCAAGATATCTTCGTGCATGTTCCGAATATGCCATATTCACATCACTGATGATGTCAACAATACGACGGTTGGTCTCTTCCGGAAGACACTCGTCTTTGCAACGGTTACCTGCTTCCATATGGAAAATTGGAATATGCAGCCGCTTCGCACCAATTACACTCAAACATGAGTTTGTATCACCGAGTACAAGAACTCCATCCGGCTTTGTCTGAGCAAAGAGTTTATATGAACAATTGATGATATTACCACAAGTAGCTCCCAAATCATCACCTACGGCATCCATATATACCTCAGGCTCTGCCAACTTCAAATCTTTAAAGAATATGCCGTTGAGATTGTAGTCATAATTCTGACCAGTATGGGCAAGAATCACATCGAAATACTTGCGGCACTTGTTGATGACAGCCGCCAAACGGATAATCTCAGGACGGGTACCGACAACGATGATAAGTTTCAACTTGCCGTTGTCCTTGAATTTTATATCTGAATAATCAAATTTAGGTTGTTTTTCCATATTATTTTTCTACTTTATCAAAGTATGTATCCGGTTTATTAGGATTGAATACCTCATTGCAGTACATCACTGTCACCAAATCTTCCGTATCAGAGAGATTGATGATGTTATGAGTATAACCAGGAAGCATGATGACAGACTGTTTTTTCTCTCCGCTCACCTCATAGTTAAGCACTTCGTCTGTTCCTTCCTTACGAAGCTGGATAAGGCCGTGACCACTGACTACAATGAACTGTTCCCATTTGGTATTGTGCCAGTGTTCACCCTTGGTTACACCTGGTTTGGAGATATTAATACTTACCTGGCCACAATTCAAGGTATGTACCAGTCTGTGAAACTGCCACGTTGATCTACATTCATTTTCAAGTCGAAGATCGCTTTTTCTTTTGGTAAGTAGCTCAAAAAGGTACTGTACAGACGTTTGGCAAATGAATCAGCCGGGATTTCCGGAATCATCAGTGTTTTAGGCATTTCCGCGAATTGATGTAATAAGTCAACGATTTCACCAAGCGTTACCTTATGGGTGACAGGGCAATAGCAATATCTGCCGTCAGTCTTCGGTTGTACGTCAAGCCCTTCGAACTCGCAATGATGTTCCTCCCCTTTCAGGGCATGAATCATTTCGTCCACAAGGTCATCAATGTAGAGCAGCTCAAGTTCTACACTCGGATCGTTGACCTGTATAGGCAAGTCATTGGCAATATTATTGCAGAAAGTGGCTACGGCACTGTTATAGTTTGGACGGCACCACTTACCGTAAAGGTTCGGAAAGCGATAGACCAAAACCTTGGCTCCTGTCTCTTTGCCGTATTGTAGAAAAAGATCTTCACCCGCCTTTTTGCTACGACCATATTCACTGTCACCAAAACGACCGGTCAACGAGGCTTGCGCACTGGAGGAAAGCATGACGGGACAAGTGTTATGATGTTTCTTCAAGGTGTCAAGCAATGTATTTGCGAAACCGAAGTTACCTTTCATGAATTCATCATTGTCTTTAGGGCGGTTCACCCCGGCAAGATTGAATACGAAATCGGCCTCTTTGCACCAATTATCCAGTTGTTCCGAAGTAGAGTCAAGATCGTACTCGAATACGTCACTAATCTTCAGTTCACCATAACAACGAGCCTTACCGTCCTTGATGTTATTAAGTTGGGCGCAAAGATTCTTCCCTACAAAACCTTTGGCACCGGTTACTAATATCTTCATAATTTTATTACTGTACGAAGTTGCCCTCACCACTCAACTCCTTCTTTATATAGTCCAAAGCTGCAATCTTGGCTTTGGTTTCTTCCACGTTAAGGATTCGCGTATTGTTTGAATTGAACTCTGTAAGCGTGTTACGCTCTGTCTCACCCTCTTTGAAATATTTGTCGTAATTCAATCCACGGTTATCTGCCGGTACACGATAGAAATTGCCCATATCTTCTGCCTTGGCACATTCTTCATTGGTAAGCAATGTCTCATACATCTTCTCACCATGACGAATACCGATAACTTTAATGTCTTCTTTCTTGCCACCAAAAAGTTCACAAACAGCCTCTGCCTGAGTCTGGATGGTGCAAGCCGGAGCTTTTTGAACGAGGATGTCACCATTCTGACCATGTTCAAAAGCGAAGAGTACGAGTCAACAGCTTCTTCAAGAGACATTATAAAACGTGTCATTTTAGGCTCAGTCAGAGTAACAGGATTACCATTGCGGATCTGCTCTATCCACAGAGGGATTACAGAACCGCGAGAACACATCACATTCCCATAACGCGTACAGCAAATTTTGGTCTTATCTGAGTAACGGCTCTTAGCTACAGCAATCTTCTCCTCAACAGCTTTGGTGATACCCATAGCATTGATAGGATAGGCTGCCTTATCCGTAGATAGACATATCACAGCACCAACGCCAGCCTCGATAGCAGCTGTCAATACATTGTCAGTGCCAATTACATTCGTCTTTACAGCTTCCATTGGGAAAAATTCACAACTCGGAACCTGCTTC
>ENA-OQIG01000284-OQIG01000284.1-human-gut-metagenome-genome-assembly--contig:-NODE-284-length-30307-cov-6.118191_pt1 | contig 30307 bp, 31 predicted proteins | sample MGYA00242576_ERZ504741 | MGnify/ENA primary metagenome ERZ504741 (study PRJEB26092, sample SAMD00036436) | human gut metagenome | host: Homo sapiens | study: EMG produced TPA metagenomics assembly of... | reverse complement strand
TGGATATCAAAGTCTCTTCACGCGTGTTGCCTGCCCCGTCTCAGTGGGCTTTCCACCTAGATTTGTGGCAGAGTCCGTTTGCCGTGGCACGTTATTATCAGGTTCCGCTCTGGAGTCAGGCACACATAGATGCCATGCGTCCTGTGATGAAGATGCTGGCGAATGCCGGACAGAAGATTATTACGGCTTCCATCATGCATAAACCTGGAACGGACAGACTTATGACTACTTTGAATCGATGGTCACCTGGACAAAGAAAGTGGACGGCACTTGGGCTTTCGATTATGATGTGTTCGACAAGTGGGTAGAGATGATGATGAGCGTGGGCATCGACAAGCAGATCAATTGCTACTCGATGGTTCCGTGGAAGTTGTCTTTCCAATATTTCGATCAGGCTACAAACAGTATGCAGTATGTGAAAACCGCTCCGGGCGAAAAAGCTTACGAAGAGATGTGGGTGGCTATGTTGAAGTCATTCTCTAAACATTTACGTGAGAAAGGTTGGTTCGATATTTGTACCATTGCCATGGACGAACGCCCGATGGAGGTTATGCAGAAAACATTGCAGGTGATCCGCAAAGCCGATCCTGAGTTTAAAGTATCGCTGGCGGGTAACTTCCACAAAGAACTGGAAGCGGATATCTACGACTATTGTATTCCTATCGGAGCTTCTTATCCGGCGGAGGTATTGGCACGTCGTGCACAAAACAATCTTCCTACTACCTATTATACGTGCTGTACGGAAGCTTTCCCGAATACCTTTACCTTCTCCGATCCTGCCGAGGCTGCCTGGATGAGTTATTATTCTGCCAAAGATCATCTTGACGGCTATCTGCGTTGGCTTATAATAGTTGGCCGAAAGAGCCGCTGCTTGATTCACGTTTTGAGGCCTGGGCCGGTGGAGACACTTATCTGGTTTATCCGGGAGCACGCTCTTCCATTCGTTTCGAGAAATTGATCGAGGGTGTTCAGGCTCACGAAAAGATAACGATCCTTCGCAAGGAATTTACGGATAAGAAAAACAAGACCGGATTTAAGAAGCTGGAAAAAATGCTCTCTACATTTAACTTGAGAGACTTCCCTGAAGTTCCGGCTGCCGAAACAGTGAATAAGGCGAACAAAATACTGAATTCGTTGTAGAATTATTGACTGTACTTATATGATACCGCATGCAGAAACGCGTAGCTGGGAGATCCATGCGGCACGTTGTTGCATGCGGATTTTTATATCTTTATATTTCAAAAGTAAGAAAGCATGAAAAAGAAAATACTTTTTGTTTGTTTAGGCAACATTTGCCGCTCTTCTACGGCAGAAGCGTGATGCTTCATCTGATTAAAGAAGCCGGCCTGGAAAAAGAGTTTGTGATTGATTCAGCCGGTATATTGCTTATCACCAGGGGGAACTGCCCGATAGCCGTATGCGTGCCCATGCCGCCCGCAGAGGATATGAACTGGTACATCGTTCGCGTCCTGTCCGTACGGAAGATTTTTACAACTTCGATCTTATAATCGGTATGGATGATCGGAACATGGACGATCTGAAGGAGAAAGCACCCTCTCCGGCAGAGTGGAAAAAGATCCACCGGATGACGGAATACTGCACCCGTATCCCTGCCGATCACGTGCCAGACCCTTATTATGGAGGTGCGGAGGGCTTTGAATACGTGCTCGACATACTTGAGGATGCTTGTGCCGGACTCCTTACTTCTTTAACTCAGGATAGCTGATGCGTGTGTGATAAATCGTTTTCAGTTTTTCTTTGAATACAGCTTTTATCGTCGCGATGTCTTTGAATGTGATCGGGCATTCTTTGAAATACCCCTCTTGTACTTGCGAATCGATAATCTTATCTACCAGATTACTGATGCTCTCTTCGGTATACTCCGGCAAGCTGCGTGAGGCGGCTTCTACGGAGTCTGCATCATCAGTATGGCTGTCTCTTTCGAGAACGGATTGGGACCCGGATACGTGAAAACTTCTTCGTTCGGTTCTTCGCCCGGATGTTCGTTTTTCCAGGATATGTAGAAGAACTTGGTCTTTCCGCGCCCGTGGTGAGTACTGATAAAGTCCTTGATCACTTTAGGCAGATTATGCTTGTCGGCCAGTTTTAATCCGTCCGTCACATGGCTGATAACCACCTGGGCACTCTGTTCATAACTTAAATTCTTATGGGGGTTCACTCCGGACTGGTTTTCGGTAAAGAAAGCCGGATTTTCCATTTTGCCGATGTCATGATACAATGCTCCGGTACGTACCAACTGGCTTTTGGCTCCGATACGTATCGCAGCTTCAGCAGCCAGATTGGCCACTTGCATGGAGTGTTGGAAGGTACCCGGAACAGTTTCGGACATTCTTCTCAACAGATCATTGTTGATGTTCGATAATTCTACAAGCGTAACATTCGACGTGAAGCCAAAAGTCTTCTCAAGCAGGAATAGCAGAGGATAAGCGAAAAGCAATAGTACACCGTTAATAATGAAGTAGATATACATACTTACGTTCAGCTTCGAAAGATCGTTTTCACTGATCAGCTCAAAAGCGAAATAGATAGCTGCATACGTCAGTATGACCAGAAGGGCCGTGCGGAACAACTGCGAACGTTGTGACAGTTCTCTCAAGCTGAAGATAGCTACCAGGCCGGCGGCTATTTGTGTCAGGATAAATTCGTGGGGATACCTTAGGGTGATGGAGCAGATCAGTATGGTGATGACATGTGTCAGGAATGCCGTACGCGAATCGAGGAAGACCCGGATAATAATCGGGAGCATGGCATAGGGCAGGATGTACACATTGAATATATTGTTTGTCACCATAAGCGCCGTGATGACACAATAGAACACGATCAGGGCGAAGAGTAACGATAAACTGCCTTTGCGTTCATAATAATCTTTGCGGAACAGTTCCAGGTAAAGCATAAAGCAGAGTATCAATATGCCGACAAACAAGATTTGTCCGCCCAAGATCAGTCGCTTCTGTCCGATGGATTCGCTTCGCTTGATAGATTCCTTGCGCAAAGATTCCAGGATGTTATAGGTTTGTTTGTTGACTATCTCTCCACGGTCAATGATTTTCTGGCCGCTTTGTACTACTCCGTTTGCCCAGGAGTAGTTGTCGAGCAATTCTTTCCGGGCTGTCTCCGTACGTACAGAATCGTAAATGAGATTGGGGGTAATGTACTCGTTGAGTGCACATTGCCGCAGGATGTCTCTGTTATAATGGGCGGTATCACCCGATATAAGATTCTCGTAGGCTCTCTTTACGGTATAGATGCCGTCGGTCGTCCGTTGGTTGGCCAACTTATCTTCAATCACCATGACAGAAGAGATGCTGTCGTGGAGGAGGGTCCGCATCTCTTCTGTCGATACGACTCCCGATTGATAGATGGCTTTCAGGCCTCTCTCGATGTATCGGATGTAGTCCGTCGAAGGCAATATGCCTTTCAGATGGGCATGATAATTCTCTTTCAGTTTGGCGAGGGCACTCTTCTCCACTTCTTTGTCCAGTTCAAAGTAAGGCTGGAAAGAAGCCAGAAGACTGTCTTGTTCCCGTTTTACTACCGCTTCGTCTTTGTAGATCGGAAAATCGAAAGTTCCATTAACTGGCCATACTTCCATGGTTTGTTAATGTCAAACTGATAGTTAAACTTCCCGTCACGGGGCAGGAAGTAAACAATGAACGCCACAGTACCGACGAAAATCAGCGCTTTATATAACAAATCTTTGTATGAGAAACTATTTTTCTTCTTCCAGTGTTCCATAACCCTTGAATTTTTTGCGAAAAGTACAAAAAAAAAACAATAGTGTGGAAAAAAAAGGTTTAATTTTGCCACGATTTACCTATACTAACCCAAATTATGGCAGAAAGAAAAGTAAGAGTTCGTTTTGCTCCGAGCCCAACAGGAGCATTGCATATAGGTGGTGTGCGTACCGCTTTGTATAATTATCTGTTTGCCCGCCAGCATGGGGGAGATTTGATTTTCCGTATCGAGGATACGGATTCCAACCGTTTCGTTCCGGGTGCGGAAGAATATATTCTGGAGTCTTTCAAATGGTTAGGAATACAGTTTGATGAAGGTGTAAGTTTCGGAGGAGAATACGGACCGTACCGCCAGTCGGAACGTCGTGAAATATACAAGAAGTATGTACAAGTGTTACTTGATAACGGAAAGGCCTACATCGCTTTCGATACTCCGGAAGAACTGGATGCCAAGCGTGCTGAAATAGCTAATTTCCAGTATGATGCGTCTACCCGTGTGGGAATGCGCAATTCGTTGACGCTCCCGAAAGAAGAAGTGGAAGCGCTGATCGCTGACGGAAAACAATATGTGGTACGTTTCAAAATAGAACCGAACGAGGATATCCATGTGAACGACTTGATTCGTGGCGAAGTGGTTATCAATTCGTCTATCCTTGATGATAAAGTTTTATATAAATCGGCCGATGAACTGCCTACTTATCACCTGGCCAATATCGTAGATGACCATTTAATGGAGGTGTCACACGTGATTCGTGGTGAAGAGTGGCTGCCTTCCGCTCCGCTGCACGTGCTGCTGTATCGTGCATTCGGCTGGGAAGATACTATGCCGGCTTTTGCCCACTTGCCTTTGCTGCTGAAACCGGAAGGCAATGGAAAACTGAGTAAACGTGACGGTGATCGTTTGGGATTCCCTGTATTCCCTCTTGAGTGGCATGACCCGAAGAGCGGTGAGATTTCTTCCGGTTATCGTGAATCAGGTTATCTGCCCGAGGCTGTTATCAATTTCCTTGCTCTGCTGGGATGGAATCCGGGTAACGACCAGGAAGTGATGTCTATGGACGAGCTGATCCGTCTGTTCGACCTGCATCGTTGCAGCAAGTCGGGTGCAAAATTTGATTATAAAAAAGGTATCTGGTTCAATCATACTTACATTCAGCAGAAATCTGACAAAGAGATAGCCGAGCTGTTTGTACCGGTGCTGAAAGAGCATGGAGTAGAAGCTCCTTTCGAAAAAGTGGTGACGGTGGTTGGTATGATGAAAGACCGTGTCAGCTTTGTTAAAGAACTATGGGAGGTATGCAGTTTCTTCTTTGTGGCTCCGACGGAATATGACGAAAAGACGGTTAAGAAACGCTGGAAAGAGGATTCGGCTAAATGTATGACCGAACTGGCGGAGGTATTGGCCGGAATTGAAGATTTCAGCATTGAAGGTCAAGAAAAAATAGTAATGGATTGGATTGCCGAGAAGGGTTATCATACAGGTAATATTATGAATGCTTTCCGCCTGACACTGGTAGGTGAGGGCAAAGGTCCTCATATGTTCGATATTTCCTGGGTGTTGGGAAAAGAAGAAACATTGGCTCGCATGAAACGTGCCGTAGAGGTTTTGAAATAAGGATCCGGAGGTATGTTTTACGATCTGGCAATAGGAATTTACGACCTTCTGGTGCATTTGGCTGCACCATTCAGTCGCAAACCCCGGAAGATGATGAAGGGGCACTGGGTGGTGTACGATCTTCTTCGCCAACAGGTAGAGAAAGACGAGCGTTACATTTGGTTTCACGCCGCTTCTTTGGGGGAGTTTGAGCAGGGACGTCCTTTAATTGAGAGTATACGGGAGCGATATCCCGATTATAAAATACTGCAAACGTTCTTTTCTCCTTCGGGATATGAAGTCCGGAAGAACTATAGAGGAGCAGATATTGTTTGCTATTTGCCGTTTGATAAACTTCGTAATGTGAAGAAGTTTCTGGATATCGTGAATCCTTGTATGGCTTTCTTCATTAAATATGAATTCTGGAAGAACTATCTGGACGAATTGCACAAACGTCGTATTCCCGTTTACAGTGTTTCGTCTATTTTCCGCAAAGATCAGATTTTTTTCAAATGGTACGGAGGGACTTATCGAAATGTACTGAAAGATTTTGATCATCTGTTTGTGCAGAATGAGGCTTCAAAGCGTTTTCTTGCCAAGATCGGTATCACAAGGGTAACGGTAGTGGGAGATACCCGCTTCGACCGCGTCCTGCAGATTCGGGAGCAGGCAAAAGAGCTGCCGTTGGTGGAGCAGTTTAAAAACGGTGCATTTACTTTTGTGGCAGGAAGTTCATGGGGGCCGGACGAAGATCTTTTCATCGAATATTTTAATAGTCATCCTGAGATGAAGTTGATTATAGCTCCTCACGTAATCGATGAAAATCATCTGGTAGAGATTATAGGTAAATTGAAACGTCCTTCTGTACGCTATACCCGTGCAGATGAAAAGAATGTCCGGAAGGCGGACTGCTTGATAATCGATTGTTTCGGTTTGCTCTCTTCGATCTATCGTTATGGGGAAATTGCTTATATCGGTGGTGGTTTTGGAGTCGGGATTCACAATACGCTTGAAGCGGCTGTATATGGCATTCCGGTAATTTTCGGACCCAAATACCAGAAATTTATGGAAGCTATGCAACTGATCGAAGCCGGGGGAGCCTATTCCATTAAGGATTACAATGAACTGAAAACATTGCTCGACAGACTTTTAACCGATGAAGCATTCCTGAAGAAGACCGGCACGAATGCCGGTAATTATGTCATTGGTAATTCCGGAGCAACGGAGAAAGTACTGCATATGATAAACTTTTAAGTTTCATGTTCGAAAGGAGATAAATAAAATAGAGGGTGTTTCATAACTCACTACAGATTACACAGATTTACACAAAACGATTTTTAATCTGCTGATAACCGATAATATTTATCTGTGTAAATCCGTGCAGTCTGTGGTGAATACGAGTTTTGAACACCCTCTATTTTGTATATTATGTAGAGGTGGAATTATTTATACCAGTCAGAATACATCAGGTAGTTGTGAGCTATTTTCTGGTTCAGTTCTTTAGCTTGTTCCGGATCTACCTTCTTTATGAACTTGGCCGGTACACCTCCCCAAATACTTCCCGGTTCGATGATGGTATTGCTCAGTACAAGTGAGCCTGCGGCAACGATTGCGCCTTCGCCAATGACTGCATGATCGAGCAAGGTCGATCCCATGCCGATCAAAGCATAGTCCTTTACTGTTGCACCATGATTGTCACATTGTGCCCTACCGATACATAGTTACCTATTTCGATGGTTGATTTTTCATAAAGAGTGTGTAAGACACTTCCGTCCTGTATGTTCACTCCATCACCCATGCGGATTGAGTTTACATCTCCTCTCAACACGGTGCTGAACCAAATGCTACAATTCTGTCCCATTTTTACATCGCCGATGATGGTGGCGTTATCGGCCAGAAAACAGTTTTCTCCAATTCGGGAGTAAAACCTCTTACTGATTTTATTAAAGCCATAGATTGTTGTTTTATACTTATTTCAAATTCAGCCGCTGACTTGCATAAATAACTATTTTGCAGCCAGTAAGGACTGAGCTATTTTTCCGATTTGTCAGATTGCTGCTGTAGCTTCTTTCAGCCATGCCTTTTCTTCTTCGTTCAGCTTGGGAGACAGCTTTTCGTATACCTGCTGGTGGTAATTATTCAACCAGTCGACCTCATCGGCAGTTAATAACTCTTTGATGATTCCCTTCTTGCAGATAGGCAGAGCGTAATTGTTTCGAACTTCAGGTATTCACCGAACAGGCCTTCACCGGCGCTGCATACCAGTGTCAGGTTTTCCGTACGGATTCCATGACTACCGCCTTTGTACACTCCCGGTTCATTTGAGGTGACCATTCCGGGTTGCAATACAATGGGGTTTTCGTTCATGCGAATGCTTTGCGGTCCTTCGTGTACACTTAAGAAATGACCTACACCATGACCTGTACCATGTAGGAAGTTCATTTTATGACTCCATAACGGCATGCGTGCGAGGACATCCAGCTGTGCCCCTCTGGTACCTGAAGGGAATACGGCCATCGCCAGTGCGATATGTCCTTTCAGAACCAATGTATAATCTGTTTTTTCTTCTGTAGTCAGTTCGCCTAACGCAATGGTACGTGTAATGTCCGTAGTACCATCCAGGTATTGAGCTCCTGAGTCGAGGAGAAGAAAACCTTTCGGGTGCAATGTTGCGTTGCTTTCCTCGGTTGCCGAATAGTGTACAATAGCTCCATGTTCTTTGTAGCCTGCGATGGTATCGAAGCTTTCGCCTACATATAAATCTTGTGTCGCACGAAATGCGTGCAATTTACGGTCAATGCTTAATTCTGTTTCTGTTCCGGAGGGAACAGCCGACTCCAGCCATCTCAGAAACTTGACTAATGCTACGCCATCACGTTGCATGGCTGCATGAATGCCTTTGATTTCTTGTTCGTTACGTATGGCTTTCAATAGAGCTACCGGCGCTTCTCCCCGTATAATCCGGCATTGGGGATTTACCGAAGAGAAAACAGAATAGTTGGTTTTTGCAGGATTCATTAAGATACTTGAACTATTGAGATCAGATAAGTAAATCTCTGTATCTGAATAGTTTTGTATCTCTATCTGTTGCTCTTCTAAATAATTCCGTACCTCTTCTGTCACTTTCTCCGGTGCAATGAATAATACTGCTTTTTTTTCTGTTATAAGCAGATAGCTCACTACTACCGGATTGCAATGTACATCATTGCCACGCAGATTCAAAGTCCAGGCTATTTCGTCTAAAGCTGACAGCATCACGCTTTCTGCGCTTTTCTTTTTCAACTCTGTACGAATGGCTGCAATCTTTTCAGAGCAACTTTTGCCGGCGTATTTGATATCGTATACAAAAGCGGGAGACTCCGGCATGGGCGGTCGGTTTTCCCAAAGCTCGTCCATGGGGTCGGGACAGAACACAATCTGAATGTTCTTTGCTGAAAGTTCCGCTTGCATACTTTCTACTTGTTCAACAGAGAACATTTTTCCATCGATACCTACGGATTCGCCCGGCTGTAGCTTGTCGGAAAGGAATTTTGTGATACTTGGAGTTTCCGGTAACATCTCTTTGTATAGATCGATACCGCTTCCCTGCAATTGCTCTGCTGCCTGTAGAAAATATCTTGAGTCAGTCCAAAGTCCGGCTTTTTTTCAGTAATCACTACCGTACCTGCCGAGCCGGTAAATCCTGATATCCACTCTCTTGATTTCCAGTGCGGTGCTACGTATTCGCTGAGGTGAGGATCTGTGCTGGGAATGATGAATGCTTGAATGTTGGGTTTAAACCACATGCGTAATGCATGTATCCGTTTCACTGATTGACTGTTTCATATCATTATATATTATTATATCGTTATACTCTCCAAAGATAACTACTTTCTGTACCTTTTGCATTGATTTTGAGAAATAATTGCCGAAAGTTTTGTGAATAAAGAAAGTATGTGTAATTTTGCGGCGCAATTTGACTGCGGAAATTTTAAACCATAACATATTTAATAATAACAAAATGATTGTAGTACCTGTAAAAGAAGGCGAAAACATTGAAAAAGCGCTGAAGAAGTTTAAGAGAAAATTTGAAAAAACTGGCATCGTTAAAGAGTTGAGAAGCAGACAACAGTTTGATAAACCGTCTGTAACTAAAAGACTTAAGAAAGAACGTGCAGTTTACGTGCAAAAACTTCAGCAAGTAGAAGATTAATAATTCGTAATTTCCTTTGAATTATTGAATTCTTTTCATACATTCGTTGCAGAATTATAGATGTAGCGATATTATGTTAACAGATTCTTTTCTTGATTATCTCCGGTACGAGCGGAATTATTCTGAGAAAACCGTACTGGCTTACGGCGAGGATATTTCGCAGTTGCGGGAGTTTGCTCAGGAAAGGATGGAGAAGTTTGATCCGGCGGAGGTGAAGCCAGAACTGGTTCGTGAGTGGATTGTTTCACTGATGGATCAGGGGTATACTTCAACTTCGGTAAACCGTAAGCTAAGTTCTCTCCGGTCATTTTATAAATATCTTCTCAGACAGGGAGAGGTGAGCGTCGATCCATTGCGTAAAATAACAGGACCGAAAAATAAAAAGCCACTTCCCTCTTTCTTGAAAGAGAGTGAAATGAATAAATTGCTGGATGATACAGATTTTGGTGAAGGGTTTAAAGGTTGTCGGGATCGTCTGATTATTGAGATGTTTTATGCTACGGGCATGCGTCTCTCTGAGTTGATCGGTCTGGATGATAAGGATGTGGATTTCTCTGCTTCTCTTCTGAAAGTAACGGGGAAGAGGAATAAGCAGCGTTTGATACCTTTTGGCGATGAGTTGAAAGAGACGATGCTTGAGTATGTTGATATAAGAAACGAAATGATTTCCGGAAGGTCGGATGCCTTTTTTGTAAGAGAGAATGGTGAGCGGCTTTATAAGAATCTGGTCTATAATTTAGTGAAACGGAACCTTTCGAAGGTGGTAACGCTTAAAAAGCGTAGTCCTCACGTGTTGAGACATACTTTTGCCACAACGATGCTGAATAATGATGCGGAGTTGGGTGCGGTGAAAGAGCTTTTGGGTCACAGTAGTCTGGCGACTACGGAGATTTATACGCATACCACTTTTGAAGAACTTAAAAAAGTGTATAAACAAGCTCATCCACGAGCCTAAAAAAGGAGGTAAGTATGGAAATTAGAATTCAATCGATTCACTTTGATGCAACAGAACAATTGCAGGCTTTCATTCAGAAGAAAGTGTCTAAGTTGGAAAAATATTACGAAGATATAAAGAAAGTGGAGGTGTCATTAAAGGTAGTTAAACCAGAAACTGCGGAGAATAAAGAAGCCGGCATTACGGTGCTGGTTCCGAATAATGATTTTCATGCAAGTAAAATATGCGATACTTTTGAGGAAGCAGTCGACTTGTGTGTGGAAGCATTGGAAAAACAGTTGGTTAAATACAAGGAAAAGCAACGAAATAAATAAAAATATCGCAAATATTTTGCGGGAAAGAAATAAATAACTAAATTTGCAGCCGTTTCGCTCGCGTTAGGACGTGACGGTTGCATTTTTTAAATAAAAACGCCTCTTTAGCTCAGTTGGCCAGAGCACGTGATTTGTAATCTCGGGGTCGTTGGTTCGAATCCGACAAGAGGCTCAAGAAAAAGAAGAACCTAAATAAGTGGAATCGGGAGTTTTATTATCTATTTCAATGTTTGGGTTTCGTGTAAAGGCAAATACCAGAGTGGCCAAATGGGGCAGACTGTAAATCTGCTGCTACGCCTTCGGTGGTTCGAATCCATCTTTGCCCACAAAGAAGACAGAGTGAAAACTTTGGCAAATGCGGAAGTAGCTCAGTTGATAGAGCATTAGCCTTCCAAGCTGAGGGTCGCGGGTTTGAGCCCCGTCTTCCGCTCTCTTTTTTCGCTGTTATAGCTCAGTGGTAGAGCACTTCCTTGGTAAGGAAGAGGTCCCGGGTTCAAATCCCGGTAACAGCTCTGTAAGATGTAAATGCTGATTATTAATCAAATAAATAACAAGTAAAGCTATGGCTAAAGAGAAATTTGAACGTACCAAACCGCACGTAAACATTGGTACAATCGGTCACGTTGACCACGGTAAAACCACTTTGACTGCTGCTATCACTACTGTGTTGGCAAAGAAAGGTCTTTCTGAACTTCGTTCTTTCGATTCTATCGATAATGCTCCTGAAGAAAAAGAAAGAGGTATTACTATCAATACTTCACACGTTGAGTATGAAACTGCTAACCGTCACTACGCACACGTTGACTGTCCGGGTCACGCTGACTACGTAAAGAACATGGTTACTGGTGCTGCTCAGATGGACGGTGCTATCATTGTAGTTGCTGCTACTGATGGTCCGATGCCTCAGACTCGTGAGCACATCCTTTTGGCTCGTCAGGTAAACGTTCCGAAGCTGGTTGTATTCATGAACAAGTGCGATATGGTTGAAGATGCTGAGATGTTGGAGCTTGTTGAAATGGAAATGAGAGAATTGCTTTCATTCTATGATTTCGACGGTGACAATACTCCGATCATTCAGGGTTCTGCTCTTGGTGCATTGAACGGCGTAGAAAAATGGGAAGACAAAGTAATGGAACTGATGGAAGCTGTTGATACTTGGATTCCACTGCCTCCGCGCGATGTTGATAAACCTTTCTTGATGCCGGTAGAAGACGTGTTCTCTATCACAGGTCGTGGTACTGTAGCTACAGGTCGTATCGAAACTGGTGTTATCCATGTAGGTGATGAAATCGAAATCCTCGGTTTGGGTGAAGATAAGAAATCAGTTGTAACAGGTGTTGAAATGTTCCGCAAACTTCTGGATCAGGGTGAAGCTGGTGACAACGTAGGTCTGTTGCTTCGTGGTGTTGACAAGAACGAAATCAAACGTGGTATGGTTCTTTGTAAACCGGGTCAGATTAAACCTCACTCTAAATTCAAAGCAGAGGTTTATATCCTGAAGAAAGAAGAAGGTGGTCGTCACACTCCATTCCATAACAAATATCGTCCTCAGTTCTATCTGCGTACTATGGACTGTACAGGTGAAATCACTCTTCCGGAAGGAACTGAAATGGTAATGCCGGGTGATAACGTAACTATCACTGTAGAGTTGATCTATCCGGTTGCACTGAACATCGGTCTTCGTTTCGCTATCCGCGAAGGTGGACGTACAGTAGGTGCTGGTCAGATTACTGAAATTATCGACTAAAACCAAATATTAATCAGTTCCCGGTAGTAATATCGGACTGATTATGTACAAACGGGAGTAGCTCAGTTGGTAGAGCACCGGTCTCCAAAACCGGGTGTCGGGAGTTCGAGCCTCTCCTCCCGTGCTAATATTTATGAAATGAAAAAGTAGTAGCTTATATTAAAGAATCTTACGACGAACTTGTTCATAAAGTGTCGTGGCCTACGTATTCAGAACTAACTAACAGTGCGGTAGTTGTTTTATATGCTTCCCTGCTTATCGCATTGGTAGTGTTCGCGATGGACTTCTGTTTCCAGAATTTTATGGAAAAAATAATTTATCCACATTAAAAAGAGAGGAATTACGATGTCTGAGATTGAAAAGAATGGTACGTTTTGCGTGCTATTAGCGGAAAAGAAGCTAAGGTGAAAGAGTATCTTGAAGCTGATATTAAAAACAGCGACCTTGGCGAATATGTGTCTCAGGTATTGATTCCTACCGAAAAGGTATATCAGGTTCGCAATGGTAAGAAAATTGTGAAAGAAAGAAGTTATCTTCCTGGTTACGTTTTGGTGGAGGCTGCTTTGGTTGGTGAGGTTTCTCACCATCTGAGAAATACTCCTAATGTGATAGGTTTCTTGGGAGGTTCCGATAAACCGGTTCCCCTCAGACAGTCGGAAGTGAATCGTATACTTGGTACAGTGGATGAACTGCAAGAAACGGGTGAAGACTTAAATGTTCCGTATATTGTAGGCGAAACTGTAAAGGTTACTTTTGGTCCTTTTAGCGGATTCAGTGGCATCATTGAAGAAGTTAATAGTGAAAAAAAGAAACTGAAGGTCATGGTAAAGATATTCGGGCGCAAGACGCCGCTTGAATTAGGCTTTATGCAAGTGGAAAAGGAATAACGCAGAATTGTTACGCTGTGGTTGTCCTTCGTTTAATGTTATATATAAATTAATAAAAAAATGGCTAAAGAAGTTGCTGGACTAATCAAATTACAGATTAAAGGAGGCGCGGCAAACCCATCACCTCCCGTTGGACCTGCATTAGGTTCTAAGGGAATCAACATCATGGAGTTTTGCAAGCAATTCAACGCCAGAACCCAAGACAAAGCAGGTAAGATTTTACCTGTTATCATTACTTACTACGCAGATAAGTCTTTCGATTTTGTAATCAAGACTCCTCCCGTTGCCATTCAGTTGCTTGAAGTGGCTAAGGTAAAGAGTGGTTCTGCTGAGCCTAACCGTAAGAAAGTTGCCGAGATTACTTGGGAACAGGTTCGTACGATTGCTCAGGACAAAATGGTTGACTTGAACTGTTTTACTGTGGAAGCTGCCATGAGAATGGTTGCAGGTACAGCTAGAAGTATGGGTATCGCTGTAAAAGGGGAGTTCCCGGTTAATAATTAATAAACTTCAATTGTAATGGGTAAACTGACAAAAAATCAAAAGTTAGCTGCAGGAAAAATTGAAGCAGGGAAAGCATACTCACTGAAAGAAGCTGCATCTTTGGTAAAGGAAATCACTTTTACTAAGTTTGATGCTTCATTAGATATTGATGTACGTTTAGGTGTTGATCCACGTAAAGCAAACCAAATGGTGAGAGGTGTCGTTTCACTTCCTCACGGTACTGGAAAGCAAGTACGTGTATTGGTACTTTGTACACCGGATGCTGAAGCTGCTGCAAAAGAAGCTGGTGCTGACTATGTTGGTCTTGACGAATATATTGAAAAGATCAAAGGTGGATGGACTGATATTGATGTGATTATCACTATGCCATCTATCATGGGTAAAATTGGTGCACTCGGTCGTGTACTCGGTCCTCGTGGATTGATGCCGAACCCGAAGAGTGGTACCGTAACTATGGATGTTGCTAAAGCTGTAAGAGAAGTAAAACAAGGCAAGATTGACTTCAAAGTTGATAAGAGCGGTATTGTTCATACTTCAATTGGTAAGGTTTCATTCACTGCAGAGCAGATTCGCGACAACGCGAAAGAATTCATCTCTACATTGAATAAGTTGAAACCGACTGCAGCCAAGGGTACATATATTAAGAGTATTTATCTTTCTAGTACAATGAGTGCGGGTATCAAAATTGACCCGAAATCAGTAGAGGAAATCTAATAAAACAGAGTAACAATGAGAAAGGAAGATAAAAATACGATTATTGAGCAGATTGCTGCTACAGTACAGGAATATGGTCACTTCTATTTGGTAGATACAACAGCTATGAATGCTGCTGCAACAAGTGAATTGAGAAGAGCTTGTTTCAAGGCTGACATCAAATTGATGGTAGTCAAGAATACATTGCTTCATAAAGCACTTGAAAGCATTGAAGGTGATTTCTCTCCTCTTTACGATTCTTTGAAAGGTACAACAGCTGTGATGTTTTGCAATGTTGCAAACGCACCTGCTAAACTGATCAAGGATAAATCTAAAGATGGTATTCCGGGACTGAAAGCCGCATACGCAGAAGAAAGCTTCTATGTTGGTGCTGACCAGTTGGATGCTCTCGTGGCTATTAAGAGTAAAAATGAAGTTATTGCCGATATCGTTGCCCTGTTGCAATCACCGGCCAAGAATGTTATTTCTGCTCTTCAATCAGGTGGCAACACCCTTCACGGAGTTCTCAAAACTCTTGGTGAAAGATAATTATAACACATTTTATTTAGTAAATTAAACATTAAAATCATACAAAAAATGGCAGATTTGAAAGCTTTTGCAGAACAATTAGTTAACTTGACAGTAAAAGAAGTTAATGAACTTGCAACTATCCTTAAAGAAGAATATGGTATTGAACCTGCTGCTGCAGCTGTAGCTGTTGCTGCTGGTCCTGCAGCTGGTGCTGCTGCCGCAGAAGAAAAATCTTCTTTCGACGTAGTATTGAAGAGCGCTGGTGCAGCTAAACTTCAGGTTGTTAAGGCCGTTAAAGAAGCTTGTGGTCTTGGCTTGAAAGAAGCTAAGGACATGGTAGACGGTGCTCCTAGTGTAGTAAAAGAAGGTTTGGCTAAAGACGAAGCAGAATCATTGAAGAAAACATTGGAAGAAGCTGGAGCTGAAGTTGAACTTAAATAACATTAGCCTGGTTATCAGGTAATTCGGTTAAGAATCCTTCACAAGAGGATTCTTAACCTTTTTGTGTATATATTTAAAATTAAGTTCTCCAAATTCATTGACAGATGTCTTCAAATACTGTAAATCAAAGAGTTAATTTTGCTTCGACTAAGAATCCGCTTGAATATCCGGATTTCCTGGAAGTACAATTGAAGTCATTCCAAGACTTTCTACAACTAGATACCCCACCTGAGAAGCGTAAAAAAGAGGGATTGTATAAAGTATTTGCCGAAAACTTCCCAATTGCCGACACAAGAAACAATTTTGTTCTTGAGTTTCTGGACTATTATATTGATCCGCCGCGCTATACCATTGATGATTGTATAGAGCGTGGGCTCACATATAGTGTTCCATTGAAAGCGAAACTCAAGCTTTACTGTACAGACCCCGATCATGAGGATTTCGATACAGTGATTCAAGATGTGTTCCTTGGTCCTATACCTTACATGACTGACAAGGCAACTTTTGTCATCAATGGTGCTGAGCGTGTAGTTGTGTCGCAGCTTCACCGTTCTCCGGGCGTATTCTTCGGTCAGAGTGTACATGCTAATGGTACAAAGTTGTACTCAGCCCGTATCATCCCGTATTAGATCATGGATTGAGTTCGCTACCGATATTAACAACGTAATGTACGCTTATATTGATCGTAAGAAGAAATTGCCTGTTACTACGCTGTTAAGAGCTATCGGCTTTGAGAACGACAAGGACATTCTTGAGATTTTTAACCTGGCTGAAGATGTGAAGGTTAATAAGACTAATCTCAAGAAGGTAGTAGGTCGTAAACTGGCTGCGCGTGTCTTGAAAACCTGGATTGAAGATTTCGTTGATGAAGATACCGGTGAAGTTGTTTCTATTGAACGTAATGAAGTCATTATCGACCGTGAAACAGTAATCGAACCGGAACATATAGATGAAATAATTGACTCGGGCGTTCAAAACATCCTTATTCACAAGGAAGAACCGAACCAGTCCGACTACTCTATTATATATAATACCCTTCAGAAGGACCCGAGTAACTCGGAAAAGGAGGCTGTGCTTTATATCTACCGTCAGTTGCGTAATGCAGACCCTGCCGATGATGCCAGTGCCCGTGAAGTTATTAATAACCTGTTCTTCTCTGAAAAACGGTATGACCTTGGTGATGTAGGTCGTTATAGAATCAATAAGAAATTGAACCTGACGACAGACATGGACGTGCGTGTCCTCACTAAAGAAGATATTATCGAGATCATCAAATATCTGATTGAGCTGATTAACTCAAAAGCAGATGTAGATGATATCGACCACTTGAGCAACCGTCGCGTACGTACTGTAGGCGAACAGTTGTCCAATCAGTTCGCTGTCGGTTTGGCACGTATGTCACGTACCATCCGCGAACGAATGAATGTTCGTGACAATGAGGTGTTTACTCCGATTGACCTGATCAATGCGAAGACTATTTCTTCTGTGATCAATTCATTCTTCGGAACTAACGCATTGTCACAGTTTATGGACCAGACAAACCCGTTGGCTGAAATCACTCACAAACGTCGTATGTCTGCTCTTGGTCCTGGTGGTTTGTCTCGTGAACGTGCCGGATTTGAGGTTCGTGACGTTCACTATACACACTACGGACGCCTTTGTCCGATTGAAACACCGGAAGGTCCGAATATCGGTTTGATTTCGTCACTTTGTGTGTTTGCCAAGATCAATGATCTCGGCTTTATTGAAACTCCTTACCGTAAGGTAGATAACGGAAAGGTAGATCTGTCTGAGAACGGACTCGTTTACCTGACGGCTGAGGAAGAAGAAGCTAAGATCATAGCACAGGGTAATGCTCCGTTGAATGATGACGGTACATTTATCCGTAATAAGGTTAAGTCTCGTCAGGATGCCGATTATCCGGTTGTAGAACCTTCGGAAGTAGAGTTGATGGACGTTGCTCCTCAACAGATTGCTTCTATCGCTGCATCTTTGATTCCCTTCCTTGAACATGATGACGCTAACCGTGCGTTGATGGGATCGAACATGATGCGTCAGGCTGTTCCTTTGCTGAGAAGCGAAGCTCCAATCGTAGGTACAGGTATTGAACGCCAGCTGGTACGTGATTCACGTACTCAGATTGCTGCCGAAGGTGATGGAGTGATTGATTTTGTAGATGCTACTACTATTCGTATTCTATACGATCGTACAGAAGATGAAGAGTTTGTAAGTTTTGAGCCGGCATTAAAAGAATATAGAATACCGAAGTTCCGTAAAACGAACCAGAATATGACAATCGACCTTCGGCCAACTTGCAATAAAGGTGATCGTGTGACGAAAGGTCAGATTCTGACAGAAGGTTATTCTACTGAAAATGGAGAACTCGCTTTGGGTAAGAATCTGTTGGTTGCTTACATGCCTTGGAAAGGTTATAATTACGAGGATGCTATCGTGTTGAATGAACGTGTGGTTCGTGAAGACTTGCTGACTTCAGTACACGTAGAAGAGTATTCACTCGAAGTTCGTGAAACCAAGCGAGGAATGGAAGAGTTGACTTCTGATATTCCTAACGTGAGTGAGGAAGCCACTAAGGATTTGGACGAGAATGGTATCGTACGTGTCGGTGCACGTATTCAGCCGGGTGATATATTGATTGGTAAGATTACACCGAAAGGTGAATCTGATCCTTCTCCGGAAGAAAAATTGCTTCGTGCTATCTTTGGTGATAAAGCCGGTGATGTGAAAGATGCTTCTTTGAAAGCATCTCCTTCTCTGAAGGGGGTAATTATTGATAAGAAACTGTTCTCACGTGTCATCAAGAATCGTAGTTCTAAGTTGGCTGATAAGGCGTTGCTTCCGAAAATTGACGATGAATTTGAGTCTAAGGTAGCTGACTTGAAACGTATCTTGGTAAAGAAATTGATGGTATTGACAGAAGGAAAGGTATCTCAGGGCGTGAAAGACTACTTGGGAGCTGAAGTCATAGCTAAAGGCTCTAAGTTTAGTGCTTCTGACTTCGATTCACTTGATTTCACCGCGATTCAGCTGAGCGACTGGACCAATGATGATCATGCGAATGGTATGATTCGTGACTTGATCCTGAACTTTATCAAGAAGTACAAAGAACTTGATGCTGAACTGAAGCGTAAAAAGTTCGCTATCACAATCGGTGATGAACTGCCTGCAGGTATCATTCAGATGGCGAAAGTATATATTGCTAAAAAACGTAAGATTGGTGTAGGTGATAAGATGGCCGGACGTCACGGTAATAAAGGTATTGTGTCACGTGTTGTTCGTCAAGAAGACATGCCGTTCCTTGAAGATGGAACTCCGGTAGACATTGTATTGAACCGTTGGGTGTGCCTTCTCGTATGAATATCGGTCAGATTTTTGAGGCTGTTCTCGGACGTGCCGGAAAGAATTTGGGTGTGAAGTTCGCTACGCCGATTTTTGACGGTGCAACTTTGGATGACTTGAACGAATGGACAGACAAAGCCGGTCTACCACGCTATTGCAAAACTTATCTTTGTGATGGTGGTACAGGCGAACGCTTTGACCAACCAGCAACCGTAGGTGTTACCTATATGTTGAAACTCGGTCACATGGTTGAAGACAAGATGCACGCACGTTCTATCGGACCATACTCATTGATTACTCAGCAACCTCTTGGTGGTAAAGCTCAGTTTGGTGGTCAGCGTTTCGGAGAGATGGAGGTTTGGGCACTCGAAGGTTTCGGTGCATCGCATATTCTCCAGGAGATTCTGACAATCAAGTCGGACGATGTCGTTGGACGTTCTAAGGCTTACGAAGCCATTGTAAAGGGCGAACCCATGCCACAGCCGGGTATTCCGGAATCTCTGAACGTGTTGTTGCACGAATTAAGAGGATTGGGCCTGAGCATCAATTTGGAATAATGAACTAATGTGCCAATATGCCAATGTATCGATCAAGGTACATTGGCTGTGGCATTTCATAATTAGCATATTTTCTTATTGCACATTGGCATCAGCCAATCGGCACATTATTTAGTTAATTAGCATATTATATAATTATAAAAGTATGGCTTTTAGAAAAGAAAATAAGATCAAGAGCAATTTCTCGAAAATCTCTATCGGTTTGGCTTCTCCGGAAGAAATCCTTGAGAATTCGAGTGGTGAAGTATTAAAGCCTGAAACCATCAACTATCGTACATACAAACCTGAGCGTGACGGTTTGTTCTGCGAGCGTATCTTCGGCCCGATCAAAGACTACGAATGCCATTGCGGTAAATATAAACGCATCCGTTATAAAGGTATTGTCTGCGACCGTTGTGGTGTAGAAGTTACTGAAAAGAAAGTACGTCGCGAACGTATGGGACATATCCAGCTTGTCGTGCCTGTAGCTCACATCTGGTATTTCCGTTCGCTGCCTAATAAGATCGGTTATTTGTTGGGACTCCCCACCAAGAAACTCGATTCTATCATTACTACGAACGCTATGTTGTCATTCAGCCGGGTGTGAAAGCTGAAGACGGTATCGCCGAATTTGATCTGTTGTCAGAAGAAGAATACTTGGATATTCTTGATACTCTTCCTAAAGATAATCAGTATCTGGAAGATACAGACCCCAACAAGTTTATTGCTAAAATGGGAGCCGAAGCGATCTATGATCTGCTTGCCCGTCTCGATCTTGATGCATTATCCTATGAGTTGCGTCACCGTGCCGGAAATGATGCTTCGCAACAGCGTAAGAATGAGGCTTTGAAGCGTCTTCAGGTGGTAGAATCATTCCGTGCATCACGTGGACGGAATAAACCTGAATGGATGATTGTACGTATTGTACCGGTAATTCCGCCCGAACTTCGTCCGTTGGTTCCGTTGGATGGAGGGCGTTTCGCTACATCCGATTTGAACGATCTTTATCGTCGTGTGATTATCCGTAACAATCGTTTGAAACGATTGATTGAGATTAAGGCTCCCGAGGTGATTCTCCGTAACGAGAAACGTATGCTTCAGGAATCTGTCGATTCACTGTTTGATAATTCACGTAAATCCAGTGCAGTTAAGACTGATGCCAACCGCCCGTTGAAGTCTTTGTCTGACAGCCTGAAAGGTAAGCAAGGACGTTTCCGTCAAAACTTGCTGGGTAAACGCGTTGACTATTCGGCCCGTTCGGTAATTGTTGTTGGCCCGGAGTTGAGAATGCATGAATGTGGTATTCCTAACTGATGGCTGCCGAACTGTACAAGCCGTTCATTATCCGTAAGTTGATCGAGCGAGGTATCGTAAAGACTGTGAAGTCTGCTAAGAAGATCGTGGACCGTAAGGAGCCGGTGATCTGGGATATTCTTGAACACGTAATGAAAGGTCATCCAGTATTGTTGAACCGTGCTCCGACACTTCACCGTTTGGGTATTCAGGCTTTCCAGCCTAAGATGATCGAAGGTAAAGCTATCCAATTGCATCCGTTGGCATGTACAGCGTTCAATGCCGACTTTGATGGTGACCAGATGGCTGTTCACTTGCCTTTGAGCAATGAGGCAGTACTTGAAGCACAAATGTTGATGCTGGCTTCTCACAATATTCTGAATCCTGCAAATGGTGCTCCTATTACCGTTCCTTCACAGGATATGGTGCTTGGTTTGTACTATATCACCAAACTCCGTAAAGGCGCCAAAGGTGAGGGACTCACATTCTATGGACCCGAAGAAGCGTTGATAGCTTACAATGAAGGCAAAGTAGATATTCACGCTCCGGTGAAGGTTATCGTAAAAGACCTTGACGAAAATGGAAATATCGTTGATGTAATGCGTGAGACTTCAGTAGGTCGTGTGATTGTGAACGAAATTGTTCCGCCTGAAGTCGGATACATCAATACTATTATTTCAAAGAAATCATTGCGTGACATTATTAGTGCTGTAATCAAAGCTTGTGGTGTTGCTCGGACTGCTGACTTCCTTGATGGAATTAAAAATTTAGGCTACAAGATGGCTTTTCAGGGTGGTCTGTCATTCAACTTGGGTGATATCATTATCCCGAAAGAGAAAGAGACACTCGTTCAGAGAGGTTATGAAGAGGTAGAGCAGGTGATTAATAACTATAATATGGGTTTCATCACCAATAATGAACGTTACAACCAGGTAATTGATATCTGGACACATGTAAACTCTGAATTGTCTAATATCTTGATGAAGACTATTTCTTCAGATGATCAGGGTTTCAACTCTGTGTACATGATGCTTGATTCCGGTGCCCGTGGTTCTAAAGAGCAGATCCGTCAGCTCTCCGGTATGCGTGGTTTGATGGCAAAACCGCAGAAGGCAGGTGCTGAAGGTGGTCAGATCATCGAGAACCCTATCTTGTCTAACTTTAAAGAGGGACTTTCTGTGTTGGAGTACTTTATCTCTACTCACGGTGCCCGTAAAGGTTTGGCCGATACCGCTTTGAAGACTGCCGATGCGGGATACTTGACTCGTCGTCTGGTTGACGTTTCGCATGATGTGATTATTAATGAAGAAGACTGCGGTACGCTTCGCGGACTGGTTTGTACTGACCTCAAGAACAATGACGAAGTTATTGCTACTCTGTACGAACGTATCCTCGGACGTGTATCCGTACACGATATTATTCATCCTCAGACCGGTGAATTACTGGTTGCCGGTGGTGAAGAAATTACAGAAGATATCGCCAAGAAGATTCAGGAATCTCCGATTGAAAGCGTTGAGATTCGTTCGGTATTGACTTGCGAATCGAAGAAGGGTGTTTGTGCGAAGTGCTACGGTCGTAACCTGGCTACGAACCATATGGTTCAGAAAGGTGAGGCTGTCGGTGTAATCGCTGCCCAGTCTATCGGTGAACCGGGTACACAGTTGACATTGCGTACATTCCATGCTGGTGGTACGGCTGCCAACATTGCGGCCAATGCAAGTATTGTTGCTAAAAATAATGCCCGTTTGGAATTTGAAGAACTCCGTACGGTAGATATTGTGGACGAAACTGGTGAGGCTGCCAAAGTGGTAGTAGGTCGTTTGGCTGAGGTTCGTTTCATTGATGTCAATACAGGCATTGTACTTTCTACCCATAACGTTCCTTACGGTTCTACACTTTATGTAGCCGATGGTGAAGTGGTAGAAAAAGGTAAACTGATTGCGAAATGGGATCCATTCAACGCTGTTATCATAACCGAAGCTACCGGTAAGATTGAGTTTGAGGGTGTCATTGAAAATGTTACTTATAAGATTGAATCGGATGAAGCGACCGGACTTCGAGAAATTATTATTATTGAGTCTAAAGATAAGACTAAAGTACCTTCGGCTCACATCCTGACCGAAGACGGTGATCTTATCCGTACATATAATTTACCTGTAGGTGGACACGTAGTGATCGAAAACGGCCAAAAGGTGAAAGCAGGTGAGGTAATCGTTAAGATTCCGCGTGCTGTGGGTAAGGCTGGTGATATTACCGGTGGTCTTCCCCGTGTTACTGAGTTGTTTGAAGCACGTAACCCGTCGAATCCTGCCGTCGTATCCGAAATCGATGGAGAGGTTACTATGGGGAAAGTGAAACGCGGTAATCGCGAGATCATCGTTACATCTAAGACCGGTGAAGTGAAGAAATACCTTGTTCCGCTGTCTAAGCAGATTCTGGTACAGGAGAATGACTACGTTCGTGCAGGCACTCCATTGTCCGATGGTGCTACGACTCCGGCTGATATTTTGGCTATTAAAGGTCCTACGGCTGTACAGGAATACATCGTGAATGAAGTTCAGGACGTATATCGTTTACAGGGTGTGAAGATCAATGATAAGCATTTTGAGATCATTGTTCGCCAGATGATGCGTAAAGTGACTATTGACGAACCGGGCGATACACGCTTCCTTGAACAGCAGGTAGTGGACAAACTCGAGTTCATGGAAGAGAACGACCGCATTTGGGGTAAGAAAGTGGTTGTAGATGCCGGAGATTCTGAAAACCTGAAAGCCGGTCAGATTGTCACAGCCCGCAAGTTGCGTGACGAAAACAGTATGCTGAAACGCCGTGACCTTAAACCGGTTGAGGTGCGTGATGCTGTTGCTGCAACTTCTACCAGATTCTTCAGGGTATTACTCGTGCCGCATTGCAAACTTCAAGCTTCATGTCTGCCGCTTCTTTCCAGGAGACAACTAAGGTACTGAATGAGGCTGCTATCAATGGTAAGATAGATAAGTTGGAAGGTATGAAGGAGAATGTAATTTGCGGTCATCTGATTCCGGCCGGTACAGGTCTTCGCGAGTTTGACAAGATCATTGTAGGTTCTAAAGAAGAATACGATCGTATTCTGGCTAATAAGAAGACAGTGCTTGACTATAATGAAGTAGAATAATACAATTCAATTGACTATAGCTGAAAAAGAGCAATTGCCGTAAAGGTGATTGCTCTTTTTTTAGTTTATGTTACGTTACCGGATGAAGCGATTGGTCAATTTGCTTTTTGACATTAGCCAAACGATGGCGTAACATGTCAGGAATACAATACAGGCCATACAAATAATTCGTACAGTATATGGCAGCAACTCTGTATCCAGTAAATCGTAAGCAATGAATACAAATACATAATGGCTCAGATAAATGCCGAATGCGAGTGATGCCATGTGTGATAACCTGTGGTTTGAAGGTACCTTTATCTTCTGTACGATTACAAAAACCGGGAAGGTCATCATAAATACGTTGATACCTGCAAAGTACCACACAATTTCCAGATAAGCATAATTCCCGGGAAGTAATTTTGTGTGATGACGTACCATAAGATGTGATCAGGTATCCTGTCAGAAACATTGGGATGGTAATACTCAATAGTTTCTTCCAACTCCATTTCAGTGGATATTTTGTGAGATAATAAGCTAGCAGAAGATATCCGATAAAACCGGAGAAATAATAAAAGGTACCATAGTCATTCCAGTCACATACTCCCCATAGACCCATATTCCCGTAATTGCCCTGATAGCCTAGTGCTGGAGCGAACATTTTTACATACGGAGCAATCAGCTGATTCCCCAAATGCCTAAGAATAATTTTAGTTCCTTCTTTGAAACTTTTTCCAACCAACCGCTGATAATAGGCATTATCAAATATAACCCAATCAACATATAAAGATACCACAACGGGACTGTGTCAAAATTGAAATTAAATATAAATGTATATAGTTTGAACCATAAAGCTTCAAGACTGTGATCTGGCATCGAGATCAGTGGATTTTGAGTATCGGGATTGATATAGTTCAGATATATGAAATACAAAACAGGCAAGACCAGTGACCAGAAAATCATTGGAGGAATCAGGCGTCCTATCCTTTTCTTATAGAACGCTGCCATGTCGGTTTGTACGGGTAATAGCAATACCCCGGTCATCATAACAAAAATGGGAACACACGGGCGCATCAGGCTTCCCCAAAACACTCCTGTTAAGAACGATTCCCGATTGGCATCAAATTGGCCGATAAATGCATCGCAACTATGCGAGAAAACAACAAAGAAACAGGCGAGTACCCTTAACAGGTCAATCCAACCTATATTCTCTTTCTTTTTTAATTCCATGATATAATTGATTTAAATGTGTTAATGTGAAAAATGTACAATTTGTGCTGCTGTCATTATTATTAAATTCATTCTATTGCCTTTACTTTGTTCAGGTTGGGTAATGTGTTCCCCCCGATAGAAGCCGGTTTACTTTGGAGCGTCTTGGTTGAATGCGTCGGAAGCCTTGTTTTTGTATTGTGTATACCGTTCACGGAATGATAATGGCAATCGCCTTCTATGTTTGCGGTGAAATTTCTGATATGTGTTCTGGTGAATGATTTCTCTCCACTCGGACGGTTCCATATTACTTTTATGGAGTCCGATAATTATTCTGATAGAATGGTGTGAAATAATATATTTTTCCAAGTTGTTGCAAACTTCTCACTTGGGCTGCTATAGTGTAATGTTTCCGTGTCGAGTGTGATGCCTCCTTCATACGAAAAAGAAGTCGGGATCCTTTTTGCATTCACCGTCCGGTGAGATTGTGTGATGATTTCCCCTTCTGTGGACGAGGAGTAATTGGAATAGATTTCTTCCAGTAGTAACAGCTGTTTTTTAGTAAGCCGACAGAGCGCTCTAAGGAGCATGGGCAACAAACAGATTCCTTCGTCCGATATTTTAAATTGCTTTTTTATACTGTAATTAATATTTTTCATAGGCCTTAAGATTTTCTTTTGGACAAAGATAATCTCTTTTACCAAGTGTTACAATGTGTCTATTCGAAAAACAGATCAGATTTTACTGTTTTCAGCGTCCGGTTTATCAATAGTCGTTAATTCCCTCTTTATTTACCGAACATTCCTGTGCCTGCAGCGTTCCTATATCAAAACAATATAAATCAAGCATTATGAATTTTATCTGGTACATTTTGATAGGTATCCTTGCCGGTTATTTTGCCGGTAAGATAATGCGTGGAGGAGGATTCGGCCTTTTGGTCAATCTCTTATTAGGGATTATAGGCGGTGTGCTGGGCGGTTGGGTGTTTGCCCTTCTGGGACTGGCAGCAACCGGAATTATCGGTAGTCTGATTACTTCGGTTGTCGGCGCGATCTTATTTCTCTGGATAGCCTCCTTCTTCAGCCGCTCCCGATGAGGGAGTATTTCTCGCAATGAGACAGTATCGTTTATTGTGGTTATATAAAAATTAATAGTTTATGGGAAGTGGAAATGCAAAATTCCTGGTAGGACTTGGAATCGGTTCTGCCATCGGTGCGCTGGTTTATCATTTTTCGCGCACGGCGAAAGCTAAAAAACTGAAAAATGATGTGTTCAATGCTCTTCATGAAATAGAGGCTGATGCCGAACTGGCAGTAGTCGAAGCAAAAGACAAAGCCGTGAAGGCTGGTGCCAAAGTAGCCGGAAAAGTAGCTGATAAAGCGACTGAGGTGAAAGAAAAATTGACACCTAACTCTTGATAGTGAGCGGTAGATAATGAACGGTGAACGGTAAATTGGAATACACTAATTAATGTATTGAGTTTATCGTTCGCTGCTTATTGTTGATTACCGCTTTTAATATAGCCTGAGATAATTTAAAATCCATTCCTGTTTTTTCTTCAAATATCTGCTTTTTCCAGATATTGATTAAAAAATGCTTTGGATTCAAATAAAAAATTGTTTCGTATGCCTTGCATTCTATGGAAAAGAGTGCAAGGCATTTGTCTTTACTATAAAACATAATCTGTATCTTTGTAGCAGAAGAATTAGAATCAATCAATAATAAAAGATATGGAAAATCAAAATCCCGATAATCAATTACAAATAGAATTAAAAGAGGAAGTGCTCAAGGAACCTATGCGAATCTGGCTATCATTACACATTCAAGTTCGGAGTTTGTACTCGACTTTGTGCGTGTATTGCCCGGGTTGCCAAAAGCAGGGTACAGTCGCGTGTGATTCTTGCTCCCGAACATGCCAAACGTTTGCAAAGGCGCTTGAAGAAAATATAGCTAAATATGAACGTGCATTCGGTCCTATCCGATTGCAGGAAGACGGAGTGGATACTCCTCCCATATTAGATATAAAAGGAGAAGCCTGAAAATAAAAAGGGTGTAGCCATCCGGTGCGATGGGTGTAGCCATTCGAGAGGGAGGGTGTAGCTTAATGTACGGATGGCTACACCTAAAATCTTTCTGATGAAATGATTTTCCGGAAATAAGCTCTTAAAATTAAAAAAAGATGTAGTGCATTGATTATTCAAATATTATTCGTATTTTTGCAGCCCAAAATGTATAGTTACGAAATTAATATAACAATAATATAAATTAAAAAACAATTTAAAATGCCTACAATTCAGCAATTAGTAAGAAAAGGACGCGAAGTGCTGGTCGAGAAAAGTAAATCTCCGGCCTTGGATTCTTGTCCTCAAAGACGTGGCGTTTGCGTGAGAGTATATACTACTACTCCGAAAAAGCCGAACTCTGCAATGCGTAAAGTAGCTCGTGTGCGTTTGACTAACCAGAAAGAGGTGAACTCTTACATTCCGGGAGAAGGACACAACTTGCAGGAGCACTCAATCGTACTGGTTCGCGGTGGTCGTGTGAAAGACCTTCCGGGTGTACGTTACCACATCGTTCGCGGTACTCTTGATACAGCAGGCGTAGCCGGACGTACTCAGAGACGTTCTAAATACGGAGCTAAGCGTCCGAAACCGGGACAAGCAGCACCGGCTAAGAAGAAATAGTCCGGAGTGATTCCGAATTCGATTTATTTTAATTAAAAGTAATAACTTTCGTTTTAGTTTGTTGGAATAAGCTATAAAGGTTGAGTAAATTCCCCGGAGGGGGAGTTGAAGACGTCAAGAAATAGACAACCAAGAACAAAAACATTATTTTTCGAACAAATGAGAAAAGCAAAACCAAAAAAACGCGTTATCCTTCCGGATCCCGTGTTCAATGACCAGAAGGTTTCTAAATTTGTAAACCATCTGATGTATGATGGAAAGAAGAACACTTCTTATGAAATCTTTTACGCTGCACTGGAAACAGTAAAAGCAAAACTTCCTAACGAAGAAAAAACTGCTCTTGAAATCTGGAAGAAAGCGTTAGATAACGTAACTCCTCAAGTTGAAGTAAAATCACGCCGTGTGGGTGGTGCAACTTTCCAGGTTCCTACCGAAATTCGCCCGGATCGTAAAGAATCAATCTCAATGAAGAACCTGATTCTGTTCGCTCGCAAGAGAGGCGGTAAATCTATGGCTGATAAATTGGCTGCTGAAATCATGGATGCATTCAATGAACAAGGCGGTGCTTTCAAACGTAAAGAAGATATGCACAGAATGGCTGAAGCTAACCGTGCATTTGCTCATTTCAGATTCTAATTACTATAAGAAATACCTATTTGATTAAAAACTTAAAGTAAAGGAAAAAGAAAATGGCAAAGAATGATTTACATTTGACTCGTAATATCGGTATCATGGCTCACATCGATGCCGGAAAGACAACAACTTCTGAACGTATCCTGTTCTACACCGGATTGACTCACAAAATCGGTGAGGTACACGATGGTGCTGCAACAATGGACTGGATGGAGCAAGAGCAGGAACGTGGTATTACTATCACTTCTGCCGCTACAACTACTCGTTGGAAGTATGCTGGTGATACTTATAAAATCAACCTGATTGACACTCCGGGACACGTGGACTTTACTGCTGAGGTAGAACGTTCACTTCGTATCCTTGATGGTGCTGTTGCTGCTTACTGTGCTGTAGGTGGTGTAGAACCTCAGTCGGAAACTGTATGGCGTCAGGCTGACAAATATAACGTACCGCGTATCGCTTACGTTAACAAAATGGACCGTTCGGGTGCTGACTTCTTTGAAGTTGTTCGCCAGATGAAGGCTGTTTTGGGTGCAAATCCGTGTCCGGTTGTTATTCCTATCGGTGCAGAAGAAAACTTCAAAGGATTGGTTGATCTGATCAAAATGAAAGCTATCTACTGGCACGATGAAACAATGGGTGCTGACTATACCATAGAAGAAATTCCAGCTAATCTCGTTGACGAAGCCAACGAATGGAGAGATAAAATGCTTGAAAAAGTAGCTGAATTTGATGATGCGTTGATGGAAAAATACTTTGATGATCCTTCTACTATTACAGAAGAAGAAGTATTGAGAGCTCTTCGCAATGCAACTGTTCAGATGGCTGTAGTTCCGATGTTGTGCGGTTCTTCATTCAAGAATAAGGGCGTACAGACTTTGCTTGACTATGTTTGTGCTTTCTTGCCTTCTCCGTTGGATGCTGAAAACGTAGTTGGTACAAACCCTGATACCGGTGCCGAAGAAGATCGTAAACCGAGCGAAGACGATAAAACTTCAGCTTTGGCATTTAAGATCGCTACTGACCCGTATGTAGGACGTTTGACTTTCTTCCGTGTATACTCTGGTAAGATTGAAGCCGGTTCTTATATCTACAACTCTCGTTCAGGTAAGAAAGAACGTGTTTCTCGTCTGTTCCAGATGCACTCAAACAAACAGAATCCGGTAGAAGTGATTGGTGCCGGTGATATTGGTGCCGGTGTAGGTTTCAAGGATATTCACACTGGTGATACACTGTGTGACGAAACAGCTCCGATCGTTCTTGAGTCAATGGACTTCCCGGAACCGGTAATCGGTATTGCTGTGGAACCGAAAACTCAGAAGGATATGGACAAACTGTCTAACGGTTTGGCTAAACTGGCTGAAGAAGACCCGACATTCACAGTGAAAACTGACGAACAGACAGGTCAGACAGTTATTTCCGGTATGGGTGAGCTTCACTTGGATATCATTATCGACCGTCTGAAACGTGAATTCAAAGTAGAATGTAACCAGGGTAAACCTCAGGTTAACTACAAAGAGGCTATCACTAAGACAGTTAACTTGCGTGAGGTTTATAAGAAACAATCTGGTGGTCGTGGTAAGTTCGCTGATATTATTGTGAACATCGGCCCGGTTGATGAAGACTTTACTCAAGGTGGTCTACAGTTCGTTGATGAAGTGAAGGGTGGTAACATTCCTAAGGAATTCATTCCTTCAGTTCAGAAAGGTTTCCAGACTGCAATGAAGAATGGTGTGCTGGCTGGCTATCCGCTGGATTCATTGAAAGTGACTTTGGTCGATGGTTCATTCCACCCGGTTGACTCTGACCAGTTGTCTTTCGAAATCTGTGCTATCCAGGCATATAAGAA
>ENA-OQIG01000283-OQIG01000283.1-human-gut-metagenome-genome-assembly--contig:-NODE-283-length-30425-cov-19.994389_pt1 | contig 30425 bp, 27 predicted proteins | sample MGYA00242576_ERZ504741 | MGnify/ENA primary metagenome ERZ504741 (study PRJEB26092, sample SAMD00036436) | human gut metagenome | host: Homo sapiens | study: EMG produced TPA metagenomics assembly of... | reverse complement strand
GTGCACGCCGATCCATGGTGGAACGCCGCCGCGCAGAACCAGGCAACCGACCGCGCGCACCGTATCGGCCAAACCCAGGACGTGAACGTATACCAGATCGTGGCCAAAGACACCATCGAGGAACGCATCCTGAAACTGCAGGAAAAGAAAAACAAGCTGGCGCGCCAATTCACCGACGGCACCGCATCCGGCGGCGTCGGCACGCTCAGCAAGGACGATCTGCTCGGCCTGCTGTCATAACATGCCCGCTGTCGCGGCGTGCGCAGACTGCGTTCCGAATCGCAAGACGAAAACGGAACGCAGGTTGCGCATATCGCATGGCGGGCGTATATATGGACAAGCAAGTTTCAGGGAAGGTGAAAATCCTTACTGGCGGTAACGGCACGACCGGCATTCATAACGGCCCCATACCGAAGCCCGCGACCCGCGAAAGCGGCTGATCCGGTGAGAATCCGGGGCCAACGGTTACAGTCCGGATGGAAGAAACGGAGCTCAACATGAGTGTATCCTCTCCTAGCAATACCTCCAATACCGCAGCTGATCAGGCCGCAGACAAACCGATGACCCGTCCGGACAACGCGCACTCCACAGGCGTCGCCGACTCCGGCCGCTGGTCCACCAAACGCATCGCCATGTACGCGCTGTTCGTGGCGCTGTCCATGGCCGTCAGCTTCATCGAATTCCCGATCATCCCAGGCGTGCAGTGGCTCAAATACGACCCATCCGGCATCGTCTGCCTCGTCGCGGGCTTCGCGTTCGGACCGGCCGCAGCCGTCATCGTCAGCGTGCTCGGCTTCGTGCCGCACCTGTTCACCAACCCATGGGGCACCCTGATGGCCGTGCTCGTGGCATTGGCCCTGTCCATGCCGGCATCGCTCATCTACAAAAAGAACAAGACGCGCAAGGGCGCGCTGATCGGCATCATCGTCGGCGCTGTCGTGGCGCTCGCCGTCGCCATCGTCGGCAACATCATCGTCACGCCGTTCTACGCGCACATGACCACCGCGCAGGTCGTGGCGCTTATCGTGCCGGCGCTCCTGCCGTTCAACGCGTTGAAGTTCACCATCCACGGCGTGGTCACGTTCCTGATCTACAAGCCGATCTCCAACCTGCTGAACCGTTGAGCTTCGTTTGTTTCCCATTGAAATGAACATGGAGGGACCGTCCGCATCCACCGGAGGGTTCCTCCGTCTTGTTTTCCCCGAGAATTCCATACAGTGCTGGTGAAGGAAGATTTTATGGTTACGACCAATGCGCCGATCATAACGCTACGCGATGTGCGATTCACCTATGATGGCGGTGCGACATGGGCGCTTGACGGTGTGAGCCTTGACATCCGCCGTGGCGAACGCATCTGTCTGACCGGACCGAACGGTTCGGGCAAATCCACGCTGTCACGTGTCATCGCCGGACTGGTGGCTCCCGATGAGGATATGTCGTATTGTCAGGCAATGTGGTGTTCGACGAGTCCGGCGCGCACGCCGACGAGTATCGAACCGCCCGTTGCGGCATCGGCGCGGTGTTCCAGCATCCCGAAGACCAAATCGTCACCACCGTCACCGAAGATGACGTGGCGTTCGGACCGGAGAATCTTGCGATTGAACATGATGAGATCGGACTGCGCATCTCCGGTTCGCTGGACGCCGTGGATATGAGCGACTATCGCGCTTCCGATCCGACGCGCATGAGCGGCGGACAACAACAACGCATCGCCATCGCCGGCATGCTGGCGATGGATTCCGACGTGCTCGTGCTCGACGAGCCGACCGCCATGCTCGACCCGCAAGCGCGCCGACATCATGCGGGTGCTGGACGAACTGCAGGACCGCGGCACCACCATCATTCTCGTCACGCACCATGCGGACGAGTTGGAACATGCCGACCGTGTGATTCAGCTGGAAGCAGGCCACATCGTAGGCGATGGCCCCGCCGACGAGCGGCTTCGGATGCCGGTTCAATCGGTGGGCCTGCCGAAACGCATTGATGATGAGTCCGCCGAAACGCTCATCGAAGCACGCGACATATCGTATCGTTACGTGGACGCCGGACGTGACGTGTTCAACCACCTGTCGTTCAGCATCGGCAAAGGCGAGACAGTGGCGTTGATGGGACGCAATGGCGCCGGCAAAACCACATTGGCGCGCATGCTGTGCGCGTTGGAGAAACCCACGACAGGCTCGATCGTCATCGACGGCATCGCCGTGGCCACTGCGAAGGCGAACGGCGGAACGAAGCCCCTCAATCGCAAAAACCGTGCGAGGCTGCGCCGTACGGTCGGCTACGTCATGCAGCATCCGGAACGGCAGCTGTTCGCCGACACCGTGGCCGAAGACGTCGCATACGGGCCTTCCAACCTGGGATTGGATGCGTCCGAGGCGATGGAACGCGCCATGCAGGCCATGCGGCTGCTGCATATCGAACATCTGCGAGACCGTTCGCCGTTCGACCTGTCGGGCGGCCAGCAGCGACTGGTGGCGATCGCCGGCGTGATCGCATGCGAGCCGAAAGCGTTGATTCTGGACGAGCCGACCGCAGGTCTTGACGAGGAGGCCGCCGCACGCGTGCACGGGCTCATCCACGAGCTCAAATCACGTGGCGTGACCATACTGCTCATCTCGCATTCGCAGGATGAAGTGGACGAGCTTGCCGACCGTACCATCATGTTGGGCAAGCCGGCGAAACGTGCGGACTCTAAGGAATCCACGGAATCCACAGTGAAAGCCACCTGCGAAGCGGAACCGGATACGGAACCATCCGTGGACGCCGCCGGCTCGGACACCGCGACCGTGGGGGAGCGGCGGACCCTGTTGGAACGCCTCGATCCGCGCGTGGGCATGCTGTCCGCATTGGCGCTCATGTTCTCCGCGTTCGCCATCGGCTCATTCTGGCAATTGCTGCTTGCCGTGGTGTTCGCCGGCGTGATCGCCGCGGCCGGACGCATCAATGTAGGCCGATTGGCCGCTTCCGTGCGCGTGTTCCTGGCATTGTTCGTTTTCTGCGGCCTGCTGAACATCTTCTTCGTACGCACCGGCACCACGGTGGCGAGCCTCGGGCCGATTCCCATCACCGATGACGGCATCCGCATCGCCATACTCTACGCATGCCGGTTCGCCGTGGTCATCGTCATCGGAGCGATGTTCCTTGCCTCCACCACACCGACCGCCATGACCGACGCGTTCGAATCATTGCTGTCACCGTTCGCCAGATTCGGCCTGCACACGCAGGAGACGGCATTGGTGATGAGCCTCGCCCTGCGTTTCCTGCCGACGCTTGGCATGGAAACGAAAGCGATCATCGACGCGCAGTCGGCACGCGGTGCAGCGTCGAAACAGGTTCGTTCGTAGTGCGCATCAAAGCGATGGTGGCGGTCGTCGTGCCGGTCTTCGCCGCAGCCATCCGTCACGCCGACAACTTGAGCCTCGCCTTGGACGCGCGCTGCTATGAGGAAGGTGCGACGCGCACGCATTGGCGTGTCATGCGCGTCACCGGCATGGACGTGGCCGTGGCGATCGTGGTGCTTGTCTATCTCGTCGCACTGGTCGTGCCGGGCGTGCTGTTATGACCGGTGCGTTGCGGGCGGATGGGCAAATACCGTCCTCACGCTAGGCTTGAGCGGGTATTTGTAGATAGGAATGGAACACATATGGCACTTACCAAAAAGCAGGTCAAGCAGCTGCGCGGCCTGGCCACCAAACTCAATCCGCTCATCCAGGTCGGCAAGAACGATCTGAGCGAAAACGCCGTCAAACAGGCGGACGAGACCATCGAGAAGCGCGAGCTCATCAAATGCTCCGTGCTCGACGGTTCCGGTCTGACCGCCAAGGAGGCCGGCGAAGGTCTCGCCGAACAGCTTGGCGCGGAACTCGTGCAGGTCATCGGCAACCGTTTCGTGCTCTACCGTCGTTCCCAGCGTGACGACGTGGAGCACATTCGTCTCGTGCGCGAATAGCGATCCGAACGTTATATGAAGCGGCCCGCCCTCCGAAACCAATCGGAAGGCGGCCGCTTCATATGGAATAAACAATCGGAAGAGAGCGTGCCGGAGAATCAGCTCTCCTGATCCCATTCGGCTTCCACGTGTACTGCATGTCGTACGCGCTGGACCAGAACATGTACTCGTTCTCAACGCCGGTCACAAAAATATCGACCAGCTCCTGCTTGCGTTCCTCGCTCACCTCGGCGGCGAGTTTTTCGATATGCTCGATCAGCCAAGCCGAACCCTGCCAGAACTCGTCGGTCTTGTACATGTCCACCCAGCTCTTGTACTGGTTCACATCGAGCGTGTCGGCGAATTCATGGGCAAGACGATATCCGTAATCCGCATACACCAGGCGCAGGGGAGCACGGCCACGAGAATGTCGAGGATGTCCTTGCCATAGGCGATGGAAAGGATGTTCGACGTGTACGCGCGGGCGAACGCCGACTGGCGCACGTTGTTCATCTGCTCGTCGGTGATGCCGTAGCTGGCCAGATACGTGCGGTGCACGGTCGACTCCACATTCAACGCGCCGTTCTGCACGTTGAGCATGAACGCCATGATCTCAGGATCGTCTGTTTTGGCCAGTCCCAAAGCATGCACTCTGGCGTAGTCGTTAAGATAACGGAAATCCTGCAGCAGATAGAACGCGAACTTCTCGCGCGGCAGAGTGCCTTCGCCCAGTTCGCGGATGAACGGCTGCCTGTAGCCTTCCTCCCATACGAGGTCGGCGGCTTTGCGCAGCCGCTGCGCGAATGGGGGAAGATTGGTTCGCGTGACGCCCTTCGAAGCGTCGAACGCGGAATCGGAATTGGTTACGGAAATCACATCAGCCATATGGCCATGCCTCCCTACGCTGGTGTCAACCATCAGGTTCAAAGGTTCGGACGTCCACGCCCATCTCAATCCGTCATACGGATTCCCCTGCATACGCGGTTCATTATGGCAAACAAGTTCGTGCCGTGCAAGGTTCTGTCCATATTTGTCGCGGATTATGCCCGTGCTCGGCTCCATATCGAACATGGCCGATGTGTGGTTGAGGGCCGGTGCAAGAATGGAACGTATGACTGAAAAGCAAGTTGCGAAGAAGACCATCGAAAAGCTGGCTATCGTCGTGGTGACCTACAAGCGCCAGCAGCTGCTCGCCACCCTGTTCGAATCCATCGAGAAGCTTACCGTCGCCCCGTGGCGCATCATCGTCGTGGACAACGAGCACAGCGACAAGACCCATGGCATGGTCGAAGAATTCAGCGCCAAACTCACCGCGCAGTGGGGCACCACCGTGGCCGACCTGTCCGGCAACGAGAACCGCGTGGTCTACGCGCCGCAGACCGACAACCTCGGTGGTGCGGGCGGTTTCTCCGCAGGCGTGAAGAAGGCGTACGAGCTGGGTGCCGAATGGTTCTGGGTCATGGACGACGACGTCGCCGTCATGCCGGAAGGCATCGAGCGCTTGGCCAAGTGGACCGATCGGCACGACGTGATTCAGGGAAGCCGCTACGACTATGATGGCGGTCCGTTCTACTGGCAGTACGATTTCATCGTCCCGCTCGGCATTCCGAACCCGATCGCACCGGCTGCGTTCGGCCCGGCTGGCTATCGCGTGATGGACACGTTGTGCTTCGAAGGCGGCCTGTTCCGCCGTAACATCGTCGAGAAGATCGGTCTGCCCGACCCGCGTTTCTTCATCTATTGGGACGACACGATGTACGGCTATCGTGCCAGCAAGGTCACCAATCCGATCGTCGTGCCCGACGTGGTGCTGCGCCGTACGCGCGAGATCGGCAATTGGGACATCGCCGGCGTGCGCCAGCTCAACTCCACTTCCGACATGAACCGCTACCACATCATGCGCAACCGCGGCTACATGGCCCGATACTTCATGACGTACGGCGATTACCGTCCGCTGTTGTTCGGTCTGGGTACGGTGCTGACCGCGGTCAAGGAAGTGATTCGACTGACGATGGTGGACCGCGAGCATTTCAAGACCGGCATCGTTCAGATCGCCAAGGGATGGTGGGATTCGCGCAAGCTGCTGCATGATCCGGAATGGCAGCCGATGCCGCCGCTGAAGTAACACCGTGGCCCACGCGTTTCCCAACGCGCGGCGATCACGCGATTGACGATTCGTCCCACGTCGGAGCCTCTACCGACGTGGGACGAATCGTTTGCAAAACAGGCGATGAAATATTTACTCGGTTAAGTATTACAATTTGTGCAATCGTTCTCACCATTTGTGCATGTCGCGCGCGATTTTGGGCATGTTGCGAGTTACCATAATACGTACCGGTTCGAATACACCCGTAACATACCTTGATAGAGAGGTTGAAGATGATTGAGACTGCACAGGCATTCGGCGTTGACATTGGTGGCTCCGGCATTAAGGCCGCCCCGGTTAACCTCGAGAAGGGCGAGTTCGCCGAACCGCGTCTGAAGATCCTCACCCGGAGGTGTCCACTTCGAAGGCCGTCGGCGAAATCGTTCGCCAGCAGCTCGAGCATTTCGAGGTTCCGGAGTCCGCTCCGGTCGGCATCGCCTTCCCGGCTCCGATTCATGTGGGCGAGAAGCTTGGCTACATGGCCAACCTGGACCAGTCCTGGGTCGGCGTGGACGTCACCGAAGTGTTCTCCGAAGCTTGCGGTCGTCCGGTCACCGTGGTGAACGACGCTGACGCCGCCGGTCTTGCCGAGCAGCAGTTCGGCGCCGCGAAGGGCCAGGATGGCCTCGTCATCGCCACCACGCTGGGCACTGGCATCGGCACCGCGCTGATTTTCAACGGCGAGCTCATTCCGAACACCGAGCTCGGCCATCTGGAACTGCTCAAGGGCAAGGGCGACGCGGAGAAGTACGCCGCATCCTCCATCCGCGAGAAGCTCGACATGGGCTACAAGAAGTGGGCGAAGCGCCTGACCAAGTACTACTCCCTCATGGAGTTCTACTTCGACCCGCAGCTGTTCGTCGTCGGCGGTGGCGTGTCCCGCGTCTCCGAGAAGTTCCTGCCGTACATCGACATCAAGACCCCGATCGTCGCAGCCAAGCTGCACAACGAGGCCGGCATCATCGGCGCCGCATACTACGCGAGCACCAAGCAGAAGTGATGTGTTGACCGATTAGGTTGTCAAAAGGCCGTCCGACGAATCGGACGGCCTTTTTCGTTGTTCCATGTGCCGCAGATGGAAGACGGCAGTCCATGGAGTAGGGTGGAGAGCATGCGTTTTTCCTCAAGAGTCGACATCAGTGAGCTCAATCCCATCGCCAAGGCGGAAGCCACCGCCAAAACAGCCGGCAGACCGCTCGGCAAGCTCAACGACTCCAATCCGACACGGCACGCGCTGGCTCCGGATCTTGTGCCGGACATCTACTCCGCCGACCCGCGCGGCCAACGCTACGCGCGTGAGGCGCTGGCCGCGTTCCTTGACATGCAGGAAATCGGCCATTGCTCGCCGGACGACCTGTACATCCTCAGTTCAACTTCCGAAGCCTACTCGTGGCTTATCAAACTGCTGTGTGATGCCGGTGACGCCGTGCTCGCACCGAAACCCGGCTATCCGCTCATCGAATCGATCGCACGCCTCGAATGCGTCGACATGATCGAATACCAACAACGATTCGACGGCTCCTGGTATATCGACGTGGCCGAACTGAAAACCGCGCTGGAAGGCCCGGACGGCAATCGCATCCGCGCGCTGGTGCTCATCAACCCCAACAATCCGACCGGTTCGTACGTCAAACCGTCGGAACGCGAGGCGATCGTCCGCCTGTGCCGGGACCACGACGTGGCCATCATCGCCGACGAAGTGTTCTACGATTACGATTTGGAACCATTCGAAGGCAACGCACGACTCGCGGGGGAGCGTGGCGCGCTCACATTCGCGTTGGACGGTTTTTCGAAAATGCTCGCCGCACCGCATGCCAAAGTCGGCTGGATCCAGGTATCAGGTCCCGCCGAAGACGTGGCGGAAGCCAAGCGTCGTCTCGACGTGATCGCCGACGACTATCTGCCCATGAGCGAGATCGTCGCAAAACAAATTCCCGCACTGCTTGAAGCGGCGCCATCGCAGACCGCGCGCGTGCAGGAACGTGTGCGCGGCAATCTCAAAGCACTGCATGCCATGCTCGACGCGGATGAGCAAGGTCTTGTCAGCGTATTGCGTGCCGAAGGCGGATGGAACGTACTGCTGCGCGTGCCCAGCGTGCTCGACGAGAACGAGCTGGTGCTGCACATGATCGAACGCCACGGCGTATCCGGACAGCCCGGCTACTTCTTCGACATGACCTCCAACGGCTATCTGGCCATCTCACTACTGCCCGAACCGGACGATTTCCGGCATAACGTGCACGTGGTGATCGACACCGTCAACGAACTGATCGGCTGAACGGACTGCCGAGTCCGAAATCTCTTCTACGCCCTGTCGCCCTTCGCCGCCTCATACTTCGAACGAACCAAATCCGTGTAAAAATCGACCGCCTCACGAGGCGCGCCGTCGAACACCACACGATGGTCGTCGACAACGAGCACGCGGCCGATCGCATATTCCGGACGGACGATCAGATCCGTGTCATGCGTGGCGAACACCACCTGCTTGTCATAGCTGAACAGGGCCTTCGCCACGCGCGCCGACGCCACCTCGTCCAATCCCTTGGTCGGCTCGTCGGCGACGATCGCAGCGGGGGAGAAGCTCAACGCGGCCGCGATCGCCAGCAGATGCCGCTTCTCGCTATCCAAAGCGGAGGCCGGCTCGCGGGCCACGGAAGCCAGATCGAAATGCGCGAACAGATTGCCGATGATCGCCTGACGTTCGCTTTCCGGCACCTTGTGCTTCTTCAACGGCAGGTCGATCGCCTCACAAATCGAAGCCGCCTTGTAGTAGGCGTTCGGAATCTCTTCGCGCCGCACGCGGCCGACCAGATCCTCGACATGCTTCAGATCGCGTTTCACGGCGGGGTCGTATGCGGTACCGTCCGCTTCGATGCGGACCGTTCCGGACGTGGCGGTCAACGCTCCGTCCAGCAACTTCAGCAGCGTGGTCTTGCCTGCGCCGTTCAAGCCGATTATCGCCACACGCTTGCTGTCAGGTGTGATATCAAGCGTGGTGGCTTCCAAGCCGATATTGCCGTCCTCGTACATGTGGGCGGCCTGGTCGAGATGGAACGTGACGGACGAAGCCGGTGTGGAATGTTTACCGGCGAACAGCGAATCGAAGAAACCCATACCGCCGATTGTAACGAACCGCAGGCGCAACCGCGCGCAGGTTCACCGGCAGTTCATCCGAATCGTCCGTGCCCGCATGCGTGGCGGACGCCTTGTAATCGGCGAACAGGCTGCCGAAATCCAACAGTCGCGTCACACTGCTGGTTTCGGCATCGAGTTTGACGACTTGGTCCTGCACGGCGTTGTCGTCGCGGCCCAGTTCGGTGGTGAGCAGCACGATGTCGCCTTTGGCATCCGACGTGCGGCCCGAGGATGGTTGCGTGGCGGCGAAAGCGGTTTCATGGTCGGCGACCCCCGGAACATAACTCAAAGCAACAATGATGACAATCGTTATGATTGCCGATGAAACTCAGAGCAAACCGGAAAAACTGCTATATGAATCAGGAAAGAAACCTGAATTTTTACTGGATGTAGCTTATGTCGGACGTCAACCCAACATGAACCAGGACTGCACGTCGAGATAGAGGGCGGGATTGTTGCGCAACATCTCATCGTCACGCCCGGGCAGGAACAACGACATCAGCGCGACAACCAGCGTGAACAGCAGCAGCGCGAGGAATCCGGCACGACATACCCAATGCAGACGCGGCTTGCCGCAATCAAGCACGATCAGCAACGAAGGCAACGCGGCCAAGGCAAACAGCCATCCGAAATCGGCGATGTACCGCCATCCCAAACCGGCCATGCGGGAGTCAAGCACCACAAGCAGCAATCCCAATGCCAGGCTGGATGTCAACAACAGCCATGTGTTCGTGCGCCCGGCCTTGCGCATACGCCGGTAGAGGAACGGGCAGGCCAGCGCGGCCAACGTCAACGGAGCTATCGTGAATAAGCCGCCAGGCATTGCCTCGGTAAATCCCCAAGTGGGAAGAGGCGCCGGACTGACGGCGAGGAACGGAAACGCATCCGTGAACCGCAACGGCAGGAACAGGTAATATGAGACGGTCAGCGCAAGATTCGACAATGGCTGCCGATAACTGGTCATATCCGTGACCGTCATCTGATATGAGGTGCCGAAGTCGAGCGGTGATCCGAACCGGACCACGTTGTACGCCAGCAGAGGAACGATCACAATCAACGCGGGAAGCAATGCGGCCAACGGCGCGCGCATCAGACGCCAGACCGACATATGGGGAATGAGGAATCATTGGAGGCGTGACGGAAAATCGACTGAATCTGCGGCCAGAATATTACGAAAGCCAGCAACGCCACGAGAATGAACTGCGGACGGCACCCCAGATTGGCCGCAATGCACATCGAGCCTGCAGCCAGATGGGGCAACGACAACGACTGCGTGCCATCAACCTCACGAATCCGATTGCCTGACGCCGGCACCCGCTTGGCGGCGCCCAACCACAGCCACAATCCCAACACGCTCAGAAACAGGGAGGCGGCGATCGGCACCGAATAGAAATTCGTCCGATACCACAGATACAAACCATTGGAAGCCAACAGCATGAACACGCACAGCATACTGACCGCAGCCAACGGCGCATTCGGACGAATTCGGGATATCACACGAATCACCAGCAGACATCCGAATACCAGAAAACCAAGCATCAGCAGCGGCACGGCCGCACCGCAGGGCATCATCAGCCCGCCATCGACGAACAACGATGTGACCGCCCGATACGGCAGGAACAACAACAACGCGGGAACCACACCGAAATACGAATACCAGTGCCCCTGATAGAACGCGTAATCCCAATACACTGGCTTACGCCATCGGCAAGCATCCGCTGCCGGGTGGCCACATCATACGGATCCGCCGCGTCACGCAACGCATCCGGCACATCCAAATCCAACCACGCGTGACCATCAAGCAGCGCCCTTGCCACGTAATCGTACTGGTCGAAATCATACGTGTACGTGCCTTTCGTATGGAAGCTCAACGGAGCCGCCTCCACCAGCTGCCACACCACAACGGCACAAGTGACCACAACAGGCACCGCCAGCAGCGCCCCCAGCCACGCACGCTGCCTCACACTCGTCGTATCCAACGGCATCCGCCACAACCGCGAACCAGGCCTCCACACCAGTACCATCGCCAACACGGCCACCATCACGCCGATACGCAACGGATTCAACGCGAACGGTACACGCACATTCGCACGCACCGCATCAAACGGAATCAGCGAACCCTTCGGCTCGACAATCCGCACGCACACCGAACCACCTGCAGCCGCCGCATGCACATACAGCGAACGTGGCGAAGACACCGACACCGAACTGACCGTACCGGCCTGCGATTGACATCAGGACGGACGCGAACCGTGCGCAACACCTGCTCCGATTGTCTGGCTGCCTTATCCAACGCCTTCGAAGACACCGGATCCATACGAACATATTCCGACGAGCCATCCGCATCGACCTGCATATATGCCTGCGTCGGATCGGTGACCTTCAACAACCCCTCGTCAGTACGTTCGAGCCCAGGGCCCAGCACGTTGTACGCGGCGGCGGAATCACCCGATGCGGCCAAGGAACGCCAAAACGGCATATTGCACAACACGCACTCGACCGCCACCATCACCGCGAAAGCGACTACAATGGCTGCGCACATACGACGACGTGCCTGAAAACGCTGCTTCGAAAAAGTCACGTCATTATTCTAATAGCTTCATGTCGCGTTGGATTGAAAGAATGGCACACATGTCTCACCGCACACCATCAGACCCGGCCAGCCAACCGGAACATAACCGGACCATGCTCGAACGCGTCAGGCAAAATGTGCGGCGACTCGTCAACCAGGCCACGCCGCGCCACATCCACGCCAACCCCTTCGGCAAGGCGCTTGACAAGCCCGACGACATCGTCGACGAACTGACCCGCAACGCCATCCGGCTTAATCCGCTCATCAAACGACACGTCATCGACGGATTCGAAGGCGTGCCCGGAGGATTCCGCCTCGGATGGGCCCAACTGCCGCAGACCCACGGCCATGCCTTCTCCATCGGATTGTTCACCGACAGCGACCACTTCGCCCAAATCGCGCTCGCGGACGGCAAAGCGCGTGTCTTCGCCGGCACCGATCCGGACATGGACACGCAGGAACTCGAACCGCGGTTCGTCTTCGTCAAAGAGGAAACCCTTACGTTGGCGGACGGTCCAAGACTCGGCCATGCGGCCAGCCGCAATCCGAAAACGGTGCGCGCCACGCAAGGCGGCGTCGTGGGACGCATGCCGGGCGGTCGCATGATGTGGCTCGCCTCATGGCTCAAAACCGGCAGCCGTTACACGCTTGAGCAAATGCGCGCCAACCTGCCAGCGAATATGCGGTTCGACCTCGAATACCGGGACGCCATCACCATCGCGTTCTTCGCCGCCTACATGCTGCCACAGATGAACGGCCTGCTCGTCGGCTTCGGTTCCGGCAACATTTTCCGCAGGCTCAACCGCGAAGCGCCCATAGGCGCCATCCGACGGTCCATCAGAGACACCATGAGCGCCCGGTCGCATGGCATGCGCGCCTCCGGCCTGGAAGACTACTTCGCCGATCTGATGCGCGAAGCCCACGCGCTCGATACCGATCAAGGGCTCGAAGCTGTGCACGGAGCGGAACCGCTGCGCCTGTACACATCCAGCTATTCCGGATGCTACTTCTTCGCATGGGATTCCTCCCTGCCGTTCTCGGCAGTGCTGTGCGCCCTCAACATCGAGGCAACCTCAACCGCTTCGCCGCCGTCAGCTCATGGCTGGAACGTAACGCACGCATCGGCGCTCTCCCCACGGAGGACACGGTGACGCGTGCCGAAGCCGCGCAGATCGACTTCGCCCTGCTGGAGAATCCGACGCTGATCGCGTTGAAACCGGACGACCGGTTCGGCGCGATCCTCGACCCGAACCGGGAAGACGGCATCCAGGCCGCCAGCCGACTGGCGGATATCGCGGCCGACTTCCGGCGTGAAGTCGCCGAATCAACCAAGGACAACGTGTTGGAAGGCGATTTCGGCGCCGACGGAGGTTCCGAATGGGTGTACCGGCAGACCATGTCCCGTCTGCTGCGCAGCCTGCGTCTGCCATACCGTTTCGACGTTGACTTCCGGTGCGACCTCAGCGACGGCGAAGTCGCAATCGGCTTCACTTCTGCTGGAGTGTCCATGATGCCGTTCACCCGATACGACGTATCGCGCCGCGCGTGGATCGACCTGACCGACGTCGAACGCACGCGTATGAGCGTCGATTACAATCTGCGCGTCGGACTCATGATGGCCGCGCTGAGCTTCGGAGCCGATCCGAATGTCAAACGCGTGTCGATGCACATCGATTCGATTGGTCTGGAAGAGGCCGTAGCCGAACAGGATTCCGCCATCAGCGAGTTGATGAGCGAGGCGTTAAGCGCCTTCGAACGCATCCGTACCGGAGACATGAGGCCATCCGGATCCAAAGCCGCTCCAAAGGACGGCGACTACCATGGCGATCCGGCTCGGCCCGTCACTCCGAGAACCACCGATATCTCATCCGAATCAATCGATTCCGACGATTCGGCTGGCTCGGATAGCGTTGGCACTGGAGACGATACGGTGGACGGCCAGTTCGAAGACCTGATGAAAGACATCGACTTCGACGAAATGGCGTTCGCGGTACCGGACGGACGCGCCGATGATGACGACGCCTCCATGCGGGACGACGCCAGCGACAAAACGGAGTACGACACCTACCTCGATGATGATGACGACGATCCGATGGCGCAGCTGCGCAAAAACCCGACCGTACGCAACTTGGTGACCGTCACCTTCACCCGCGACGAGTTCCTGAAGCGGCTCGACACTGACGGATTGGCCCATCCGACCGCCACATACCGCATGTTCGACGCCGAAATGGACGTGGACGGCAAAGGCGCGCTCAAACCCATCGATGCGGCCTTCGACCTTCGTGACAGCCGATTCTCACCGGCGGGAAGCCAAGAAGAACCCGAACTGTCCGACATTCGTTTTGATGACGGCACGGCGCAGTTGTTCGGCTGTGAGAACATGATGGGCCTGTCCATCCAGCGTGTCGACCTGTTGCAGCGCGCCGTGGGGGAGTTCCATCGTCTTGCGCAAAGCGACGGACTCGAATCGGTGGCCAAAGCCAAACAGGCCATGGACATCATCAATTCCATATCCGATCCGGAATTGACCGAATTGGCACCGCAGGTCACCAGCGCGCTGATCGACGGCGAAGACACGCCCGACTTCTCATTCGAACTGGCACAATCCCTCGATGACGAACGTCTGAAGGCACGAGACATGCTGTTCTCCGGAGACGTCGAGCGGGCCATCGAATCCGCCCAGTCCACACTCGAACGCATGGACCGGATCTTCGCTGAAAATCCGGGCGTGCCGCGGTACTTCAATTCATATGCGGAACGCGTCATCTACAACCGCATGTTCGCCACCGAAGGCGAAAGAACGGTGCTCATTCCCGACAACCTGTTCTACATGCATATGGAGCTTGCCGACCTGCTCGCCCAAGTCAAAGGCGTCGATGCCGCGCTGCCGCATCTGAACGCATGGTGCGTTACGCCCCCGCATACCCGCTGTCGCACCTCAAGCTCGCCGTGCAGCTGGGGCGTGCCGAGGACTGGGATCCGGCACGTGCGGCATGCCTCAACGCGCTGAACGTCGCGCTTGACCGGGAAGACGCCTCATTTGCCTACTATCGCCTCGCCTATGCGGAATGGATGTGCGACCACTTCGACCTTGCCGCCGCCTCATACATCATGAGCGAGGAGATCGCCCCCGGACGTATCGCCATGCTCGAAAGCGAACTGCAGGAACTGATCGGAAGAGCGCAATCGCAGTGCATTCCGGTGCCGACCAACGTGCAGGAAGCCATCCACGTGCTCGCCGACGCCGGACTGCCGGTATGGCCGAACACGCCGGTCGCGCCCCTGATGCACCAAGCGGCCCGCGTCTGCGTGGACAAAGGCATGTTCGTGCCCGCACGCACCCTGTCGGTGGCCGCGATGCGCATGGATTACGAAGACCATGACGGTGCCGACGTGGTGCAGGTGCAGTTCCTGCGCTCTCTGAACAACTAACAAAACGGTCGAACATTTGTGCGATAATCGGTGCTGGCGTGGACATCCGCGCGGCATGGCGGAAATGATGGGAAAGCGGTGACAATGACGAATCGTGATGATTCCGAACAGTTGGCATGGGATTTCGACGCGCCGGAGAGCGACGGTAGTTCCGCGGCCGTCGTGGCCGATGAGGGCTGGCTTCGCTGACTCCGGGCAGCGAACGTTGGATTGCCGCGTTGCAGCCGACCGATGCCGACGCCATGCGCCTCGACAAGGTTGATGTGGCTTCGATGAGCGCCGAAGCCGCGGCCAGGCTGTGGGCGCGCGTGGCCGCATGGGTGGAATCAGACCAGATCGCATACTATATCGACGATGCCCCCGTCTCATCCGACGCGGCATATGACGCAAGATTGCGCTGCCTGCAATCGCTTGAGGCGCAGTTCCCATCACTTGACTCACCGCAGTCACCGACCCATCGTGTGGGCGGCACGTTCTCCAACGACTTCGCTTCCGTACGTCATCCATCGCGCATGATGAGCCTCGATGACGTGTTCTCCATCGAGGAGCTGCGCGAATGGTACGACGGCGTGCTCAGGGGATTGGATTGGCCCGAATCGAAGCCACTGCCCATGACCTGCGAGGTGAAAATCGACGGTCTTGCGCTGAACCTCATCTACCGCAACGGCGTGCTTGAACAGGGTCTGACCAGAGGCGATGGCGTGACCGGCGAGGACATCACTCTCAACGTGCGCACCATCTCCACCATTCCGCAGAACCTTGCCGGACCGGAGGAAGACATTCCCGAATTCGTGGAGATCCGCGGCGAAGTGTTCATGCGATGGGACGATTTCAACAAGCTGAACGCCGAGAACGAGGACGCCGGTCGCGCGCCATTCGCCAATCCCCGCAACGCGGCCGCAGGTAGCCTGAGACAGAAGGATCCGCGTATCACCGCAACCCGTCGCCTGAGCTTCTACGCGCACGGCATCGGATCGCTGCGTTGGGGTGCGGGGCACGCCGGCAACGGCCATGATGTGGTCAACGACCAATCCGAAGCCTACGAATTGTATAAGAAATGGGGTGTGCCCGTCTCTCCGCACAACCGTGAGGTCACGTCGTTCAAGGAAATCCTCGACATGATCGACTATTACGGCGAACACCGAGGCGACATCGAACACGCGCTTGACGGCATCGTCGTGAAGGTCGACGATTTGGGATTGCAGCGTTCCCTTGGTGCCACATCGCGTGCGCCGCGCTGGGCCATCGCCTACAAATATCCACCGGAAGAAGTCAATACCGAGCTGCTTGACATCACTGTGCAGGTGGGGCGCACCGGACGTGTGACTCCGGTGGCGGTGTTGAAACCCGTGTACGTGGCCGGTTCCACAGTATCCCGTACCACGCTGCACAACCCCTTTGAAGTGGAACGCAAAGGCGTGCTCATCGGCGACACCGTGGTGGTGCGCAAGGCGGGAGACGTGATTCCCGAGCTCGTCGGTCCGGTGCTGGAGCGACGCAAGGGACGTGAGGGCCAGATCCGCCGGTTCGTGATGCCCACGCGTTGCCCGAGCTGCGGCGCGGAACTCGCTCCCGCCAAAGAGGGAGACAAAGATATACGCTGCCCGAACGTGGAATCCTGCCCGGCGCAGCTGACCGAGCGGATCATCAATCTGGCGTCCCGTAAGGCGTTCGATATCGAACATCTGGGCGACCAATCAGCCATTGCGCTGACGAATCCCGAAGAGGACAGGCCCGATTCCATCGACACGTATGCGCCGAACATCACCGAAATCGTGGTGAAACCCGGTGAGGAGCCTGAACCGTACGAGCCGGTGGCAGGACTGGAACTGCCGCCCATGCAGACACCTGTGCTGTCCAGCGAGGCCGGGCTGTTCTCGTTGACGTCCGCAGACCTCAAGGATGTGCGCGTCTGGCGCGAGGCCCCAATCATCGAAATCCACGAGACCGTCGGGTCAAACGGCAAGATCAAGAAAGTGCGCAAACGTGTGGGCGGATCCGGATTATGGCATCAGGTGCCCGCATTCTGGACCGCGCCTACCGCCGCCCGCAAACGCAAGGAAGCCGACATCGACGAGACCGCGGAATATCCGCAATACGTGGTGCCGGATGACGCCGTGGTGATCCGCGAGGAAATCAAGGTATCCCGTGGAGGCACGTCCAGCGTGCAGCCGGTGTACATTCGTCCGGCGGAAAACACCCGCAAGATGCTCGACGAAATGGACAAAGCCCGCCATGCCGACCTGTGGCGCGTTCTGGTGGCCCTGTCCATCCGCAGGCTCGGACCGCCCACCGCACGCACCATCGCCAGCGCGTTCGGTACGTTGGATGCCATCGAACATGCCAGCGTGGACGAATTGTCCCAAATCGACGGTATTGGTCCGGAAATTGCGGAATCCGTAGTCACATGGTTCACCGCGGCCCGTGAGCCGGGCAATTGGCGCGGTGCCGTGCTTGACGCATGGAAGGCCGCCGGCGTAGGAGTCGGACAAGCCCAAGCCAGCGGACTACCACAGACATTGGCAGGCAAAACGGTCGTGGTCACCGGCTCGTTGGAAGGATTCTCCCGCGATTCCGCCAAAGAGGCCATCGTTCTGCGCGGAGGCAAAGCCGCAGGATCCGTCAGCAAGAAAACCGATTGGGTCGTCGTAGGCGAGAATGCCGGCTCAAAAGCCGCAAAAGCCGAGGAACTGGGCATCCCCATGCTCAACGAAGACCAATTCAAACAGCTGCTCGACACAGGAACAGTTGAATAATCGCCACACCATCTGGCAAGCCGTGCCGCGAACCGCTACTGTGGTACGCGGCATAAGGAGGAAGCATGAGCGACGAGCACACCATCGAAGCGCGCATCTACGAACGGCTAAGCAAAGTGATTGACCCCGAACTGGCAGGTCCGTCACCGACTTGGGCATGATCGCAGCCATTGACGCCACGCCAGTGGCAGGCGAAACCAACACGTACGACGTACGGGTGCGGGTCGAACTGACCGTGGAAGGCTGTCCGCTGTCGCAGACCATCACCAACCAGATCAACGGCGCGGTCGCCTCCTATCCTGATGCCACGTTGATTCCCAGCATCGAAGTCGGCTCCATGAGCCAAGACAAACTCACCCAGCTGGTGGCCGGCCTCAAAGCGGAACGTAAACAGAACCCGTTCAACAAACCCGGCATCAAAACCCGCATCTTCGCCATCGCCTCCGGCAAAGGCGGCGTGGGCAAATCGTCTGTCACCGCCAATCTGGCAGCCACATTCGCGGCGCTCGGCTACGATACCGCCGCCATCGACGCCGACATCTACGGTTTCTCGCTGCCTAGGCTATTCGGCGTGCAATCACAGCCCACGAACCTCAACGGTATGCTCATGCCCGTCACCGCATGGGGTGTGAAACTGATCTCCATCGGCATGTTCGCCGGCGCGGACAGAGCCATCCTATGGCGTGGTCCAAGACTGCAACGCTCCTTGGAACAATTCCTATCCGACGTATGGTGGGGCGAGCCGGACGTATTGCTGCTCGACCTGGCGCCCGGCACCGGCGACATGGCGATTTCCGTGGCACAGGCACTGCCGAACGCCGAACTGGTGGTGGTCACCACACCGCAGCCATCCGCCTCCGACATCGCGGTACGATCCGGCCTGGTGGCATTGCAGGTGCCGATGAAAGTTCGCGGCGTCGTGGAGAACATGAGCTACTACGAGCACAAAGGCGAGAAGCTACGTATCTTCGGCGAAGGTGGCGGCGCACGCGTATCCGAACAGCTGACCCACAGCCTCGGCTATGAAGTGCCACTGCTCGCACAACTCCCATTGGAGCCTGAACTGCGCGAAACCGGCGAAGCAGGCCGGCCCGCAGTCCTGACCAAAGAGGGCGCGTTGCGGTCGGACGGTATCGGAGAAACATTCAAGAATCTTGCCGAATCGCTGATGAGACTGCCTCAATAAAATCACCATACGGTTGGAGCGTTCCTCCAAAACAACACATCGGAATGCGACTCAGCCACGGAATACGGAATCCGTTATGAGACAAAACCGACGTAAATCGTGGGTCCTGTGTAATATCAGGCGCAGACACGGGGGCCGAATGGCTGAGAGGAAGCAACCGCTTCAACCGTATGAACGTATACCGGGTAATGCCGGCGCACGGACGTCTCTCTATTTCCCGTGCCTTGACGAAAAGAGAAAGGCACATATCCCATGACTGAAGAAAACCAGTCTTCCGCAGTTCGCAAACACAACAACAAGTGGCGCGTGGTCGATATCGTCGTCGCAGCATCATCGCCGTCGCATCCGGCGTGATCTTCTGGGGCTGGGACATCGTCTGCACCGCGCCGCTGGCCCTCTTCGAGGCGGTGACTCCAGGCTTCGAAGGCCTGCTTAACGCTTTCTGGCTGTTCGCAGGCCCTCTGGCCGCCATCATCGTGCGCAAGCCTGGAGCCGCACTGTTCGCGGAAACCCTCGCGGCCGCGCTCGAACTCACCATGGGCAACCAGTGGGGCGTCGGCGGCTCGCTAATCGTCGGCATCGTGCAGGGCCTCGGCGCCGAAATCGGTCTTGCCATCTTCGCCTATAAGAAGTGGGACCTGCTGTCCACCACGATCTCCGGCGCACTTGCAGGCGTCGGCTGCGGCCTGTACTACTGGCTTACCAATCCGGCTTGGAGCGCGCTACGCGTCAGCATCTACCTGATCGCCTCCGCCATTTCCGGCGCGGTGCTCGCCGGCGCGGTGATGTACCTCCTGCAGGTGGCCATCGCCAAGACCGGCGTGCTCGACCGCTTCGAATCCGGTCGTACGCAGGAACTGGTCTGATTGTCCGATGCAAGCAAATCCCGCATCACATCAAGGTGGTGCGGGATTTCTTGTGATGGCGCATCGCATGACAACGGCATACGAAACAACAGCATGACAATCAGAAGAAAGAACGACGAATGACCACTGACGTTCAGAACACAACAGCGGCCGGCGTGACCGCACATGATTGGGGATGGAGACACGCCTCACGTAAGGATTTCGCGCTACGACACGTCGACTTCGACATCAAACCGGGGGAGCGGGTACTGTTGCTTGGCGCTTCCGGCGCAGGCAAATCAACCCTGATGTCCGGTTTGGCTGGCGTGCTCGGTGGAGATGACGAAGGCGAGCAGGAAGGCGAGCTGCTCATCGACGGCGTCGACGCCAGACAAGCGCGCGGACGTTGCGGCTGGTGCTTCAGGACCCGGACTCGCAGACGATTCTCGAACGTGCCGGAGACGACACCGCATTCGGCTGCGAGAACCTGAACCTGCCGAAAGATGAAATCTGGAACCGGGCACGAGCCGCCCTTGACATCGTCGGGCTCGACTACATGGCGTTCGACCGCTCCACACGAGGACTTTCCGGCGGGCAACGTCAGCGCCTCGCCTTGGCGGGCGTGCTGGCCATGCACCCTGGCCTGCTGCTGCTTGACGAACCGACCGCCAACCTTGACCCGGACGGTGTCAAGGAAGTGCACGACGCTGTCCGCCACGTCCTCGAACAAACCCATGAGACGCTGGTTGTGGTGGAACATCATATCGACGTGTGGCTCGACCTGGTCGACCGCGTCATCGTGCTGGGCAAACCCGAAGCCGATTCGAACGTCGGCGGCGTAATCGCCGACGGCACTCCAGACGAAGTGTTCGGCCACATGGGTCAGGTGCTTGCCGACGGCGGTGCGTGGGTGCCGGGCCGCACCATCGAAAGCCACGCGCCCAAACCGGAACAAATCCGGCAACCGCAGGATGTCGTGCTTTACACGCGGGATCTGAGCTTCGGCTATGATTTCCCGCTCGGCGAGCATATCGACCTCGAATTCCATTCCGGTGAGGTGACCGCGTTGACCGGCAGAAACGGCGTGGGCAAATCCACACTTGGACTCACTCTCGCAGGACTGCTCAAACCGATGGCAGGACGTGTATGCATGGCGGACGATCTGGTACCTCCCCATCGCGAAAACAATGTGATCACATGGAAAAGCCGCGACTTGCTGGGACGTATCGGCATGGTGTTCCAAGAGCCGGAACACCAGTTCGCCGCATCCACCGTGCGAGACGAGGTGGCCATCGGCCCCAAATCCATGGGCAAAACCGACGAGGAGGCGTATTCCATCGCCGACAGGCTGTTGGAACGCCTGAATCTTTCCCGCTTCGCCAAAGCGAATCCATTCACCCTATCGGGCGGTGAGAAAAGAAGACTGTCCGTGGCGTCCATGCTGGCTGCCGCGCCAAAAGTGCTGGTCATGGACGAGCCGACATTCGGACAGGATTTCACCACGTGGACCAGCATGGTCCAATTGATCGCCGGTGCGCGCGACCAAGGTTGCGCGGTCATCATGATTACGCACGATGAGCCGCTCATCGAAGCGCTGGGCGCACGCCGTATTTTGGTCAGAGAGGGGGAGTGACATGCTCGAAACCAACAAAAACAGTGGGCGCGACGGCAATGAAAAGCTCGAAACCATTACCGTGGTGCCACACAAGGAACGTCGTAACGAAACGAAGCCGGCGTCACCGTCATGGTTCGTGGCGAAAATCAACCCGGTAAGCCGTTTCATCGGTGCGTTGATCCTGTGCATTCCGATGTTCTTCACCCTCGATGTCGTTTCGGCATCCGTGGCGTTTGGTTTGGAAATGCTATTGTTATGGATCGGCGGAGTGGCTCCCTGGACGGTCTTGCGCAAGACATGGCCGGTATGGATAGCGGCCACAGGCAGCTTCGTTTCCGTGGCGTTGTACGGCAAGACATCCGGCACGGTGCTGGCCAATCTGGGCGGCATCATCGTCATCTCCCAAGGATCGCTCTATCTGGCGTTGGCCACATTCCTACGTGTCGCCGCAATCGCCGTGCCGGGGGTGATTCTGGCTTTGGGACTCGACCCGACCGATCTGGCCGACGGACTCGTGCAGATTCTGCGCCTGCCGCAACGTTTCGTATACGGCGGCCTTGCCGGCATGCGCATGTTCACGCTGCTGCAGGACGATTGGCGTGCACTCGGCCAGTCACGCCGCTCGCGTGGCCTCGGCGACGGCAGCACCATCAAACGCGTCTTCTCGCAAGCATTCAGCCTGCTCGTCGTATCCATCCGACGTGGAACGAAGCTCGCCACCGCCATGGAAGCGCGCGGATTCGGATCCGACGCGCCACGAAGCCAAGCGCGCGAATCGAAACTGCATGCGGTCGACTGGCTGTTCTACGCCATCTGCATCGCGGTGCCGGCAATCGCGTTGGCCACCGCATACTACACCGGCTACTGGCATTGGGCGTTCAGTAACGTGTCCAACTAATGGATGATGATTCCCCAATCGGCAGCTAAATGATAAAGCTCTCTGTCATACGTTCCAATCGGAATCGTATGACAGAGAGCTTTATTCTATTTCGGCAAGCCTTACACGGCTTCTTACTTGGCGAGCTTATCCAGCAGCAACGCTTCGGTGATGACGTTGTTCTTCAACGCCGGCAGGCTGATGGACTCGTTCGGGCTATGCGCGTTGGCCTTCGGATCCTCCGGACCGGTGACCAGCACCTGCGCCTTCGGGAAGATGCGCTGCAATTCCGGAATGAACGGGATGGAACCACCCTCGCCCTTGTTGACCGGAGCCACACCGAACGCTTCCTCCATGGCGTCCATGGCGTCCTTGGTGGCCTCAGCGTTCGGATCCATGGCCCAGCCCATGCCGTTGTCGAGCTTGTCGACCCACACTTCGGCACCGAACGGCGCATGCTCCACCATGAACTTGGCCAACGCTCCTGGGCCTCTTCCGGGCGCTGGTTCGGCGCGGTGCGCAAGCTCAGACGGAACGTGGTTTCAGGAGAGATGACGTTGAAGGATCCTTCCACCGGATGCGCGTCGAACCCGATGACGGTGACGCTGGGCTTCGTCCACAGACGCGCGGCGAGCGAACCGGTGCCGGCAAGACGATACGATTCGACGATGCCCGCGTCGGCGCGCACAGTCGCCTCGTCCATATCACGCTGCAGGCCGCCAACCGGTTCCTCGGACGCAACGCCCGGCACGGCCAAATCGCCATTGGCGTCGTACATGGAGGAAATCAACATCGCAGCCAGCGTGTTCGCGTCAAGAATCGGGCCGCCATACTGGCCGGAATGCACCGGATGTTCCAACGCCTTGACATGCACATCAATATCGGTGTTGCCACGCAGCGACGTGGTCAGCGACGGAATCTCAGCGGACCAGTTGCCCGAATCGGCCACAATGATCGCATCGGAAGCGAACTCGTCCCGGTGCTCTTCGATGAACGGAATGAAGCTCGGAGAACCCATCTCCTCCTCGCCTTCGATGAACACCTTGATGTTCACCTTCAGATCGTCTCCAAGCGCTTTCAACGCACCGGAATGAATGGCGATTCCACCGCCGTCGTCCGCGGCTCCGCGGCCGTACAGACGCGTGTCGATTTCAGTGCCGACGAACGGGTCGGTGTTCCATACGCTCGGATCCGGCACCGGCTGCACGTCATGGTGCGCGTACAGCAGCACCGTCGGCGCGTCCTCGCTGACGTTTTTGGAACCGATGACCTCCCAAGCGCCCGGCGTGCCGTCGGGATTGTGCGACTGCACCACCTTCGTATCGACGCCGACCTCGCGCAGCAGGTCCGCCACGAATTGCGCGGAACGCTTCATATGATCGGCGGTGATGCCTTTCGCGGAAATCGACTGCAAGGCGATCTTCTGGTTCAACACGTCGACGATGCGGCTGAAATCAGATTCGACGCGCGTGCGGATCTCTTCGGCTCCTAAAGCTGTCATAATCCTTGATGCTCCCTATATATGCGTGTATATTACGCGGATTGAATATCGTGTGACGAATGTCCATTGTATCCGTTCTTTGCAGACCGTCCGACCGCAGCTTGAATCGCAGCTTGAACCGCAACGCAGACGGCACCGCGGGCGGCATCGAGCGTCGATACGTCACCTTACGCTCTATAGACATGAGTTTGTTTACCAAGAAGGAAGAGCCGGCGCAGGAGAACGTCGAGAGCAAGGCTGCACAGCCGACCTCCGGCAAGGGCCGTCCGACCCCGAAGCGCAAGGACGCCCAGGCGCAGAATCTCCGTCCGCTGGTCCCCAAGGATCGCGACGCCAGCCGTAAGGCGGCCAAGGCCCGCATCCGCGAACGTGAGAACGCCGAATACGATGCCATGCAAAGTGGCGACATCAACCACATGCCGAAGTCGGAACGTCTGCCGTGGCGCATCTACATCCGTGACTACGTCGATGCCCGCTTCAATCTGGGCGAGTTCTTCATCCCGGTCGCGTTCATAATCCTGATCGGATCCATGGTCGTCACCTACAAGTGGCCTGCATTGGCGTTGCCGCTCATGCTGATCATGTATGTCTACTTGTTCGCCGTGATTATCGACGTGGCGGTCATGTGGCACAAGCTCAAGAAGAAGCTCATCGAAAAATTCGGTGAGCAGTCCGTGGCCAAGGGCATGCGTTCCGGTTCCTATGCGTGGAGCCGTGCCATCCAAATTCGCCGTTGGAGGCTTCCGAAGCCTCGTTACCCGAAGCGTGGACACTGGCCGGAGTGATCGGTATCGAGAACCGCCGGTGATTTTTCAAGCCGTCAGCGAACAACTGACGGTTTTTCCATTACCATGGAAAACGATTGCTCGCATCGAACAAAAGCTCACTTCACGTGCGTGCAAACGAATCAATGAGGAACGAATTGGGATTCAATATGGTTCAACAGCATTTCGACATCGCTATCATCGGAGCCGGCCCCGGCGGTTACTCTACGGCACTGCGTGCCGCGGAACTCGGCAAATCGGTGGCGTTGATCGAACGTGACGGTACGCTCGGTGGCACATGCCTCAACCGCGGATGCATCCCATCGAAGGCATTGTTGACCGCCGTGCATAGCGTCGAAACCATCCATAACGCCGAACGCATGGGCATCAACGCCACGCTGCAGAGCATCGATTTCGGCAGATTGCGTGATTTCCGCGTCTCCACCGTGGAAACGATGACGAAAGGGCTGACGGGCCTGCTGGCGCATCGCGGCGTCACCGTATTCCGCGGTTGCGCGGCATTGCAGAACGCGCATACAGTACGTGTCACGCCGGCTGAGGGGGAGACGCAGGTATCGCGGTCCGTGGAAGCCGGCGTGTTCGAACCGGTTGAAACGGAACTTGCGATCGATGCCGACGACGTCGTGCTGGCAACCGGATCGCGTCCGCTTGCGTTGCCTGGAAATCCGTTCGCCGGCGCGCTGATCGATTCCACCCAGGCGTTGGAGCTGAATACCTTGCCTCCAGCGCGGTGATTATCGGTGCGGGTGCGGTGGCATTGGAATTCGCGTCGCTGTGGAATGCCGCCGGTTGCGAAGTGACACTGCTGATTCGTAAGGACCGCGTGCTGTCCACATGGGAACGCCGTGCTTCGATGACGCTGACACGTGAGCTGAAACGCAGGGGAGTGAACGTGATCGCACGCACCGCGGTGGACCGTGTCGACACTGGCGCGAACCTAGGGGCACTGTGCACTATCGGCAGGGCGATTCCGATGAGGACCGCATCGCTTACGGCGAAGTGGTGCTTGCCGCCATCGGACGTGTGCCCAATACCGACGCCGACTGGTTCCGCTCCAGCGGCCTGAAGCTCGACGAACGAGGATACGTGACCGTCGACGGATACGGACGGACGAACCTTGATGGCGTGTGGGCGCTGGGAGACATCACTCCAGGTCATGCGCTGGCCCACCGCGCCTTTGAACAAGGCATCACCATCGCTGAGAAAATCGACGGAGCCGATCCAAAACCCGTGATTGACGACACCGTGCCACAGGTGGTGTTCTCTTTCCCCGAAGCAGCAAGCGTCGGATTGACGCTCGACCAGGCAAAAGCGCGCGAAGACGTGGTCGAGCCGAAGGAGACGGCATACCCGATGCTGTCCAACGCGCGCATGCTGATGAGCGGTGAAGGCGGATCGATGACCGTCGTCAGCGGTGCGTTTGCGAACAATCCTGATATGCAGGTGGTGTTGGGCGTGCACATCGTCAGCCCAATCGCCAGTGATTTGATAGCGGAAGCCGAACAGTTGGTCGGCAACCGTGTCCCGCTTGCCGATGCGGCACGGCTCATCCACCCGCATCCCACGTTCAGCGAGACGCTCGGTGAGGCGTTGCTGAAAGCGGACGGACGCCCGCTGCATACGAGATAGGCGGAGTAGAATAGCGCAGTCGCACCATAAATGGCATGGTTCCTGATAGACTATCGTCAGTGTGTGTAACCGAACCGTCAAGCGAGGAAGTCGATGGCAGATAAAGCAGAGAAAAAGAAGCAGAAGAAGCAAGGCACCATCAGCCAGATCATCCAGATCTTCAAATACACCCAAGCTGAGGATAAGGCGCTTCCGTGGCTGTGCGGTGGCGTGTTCGTGGCACCGATTATCGTGTTCGTCGTACTGGGCGTCATATTCAAGTGGCATGTGTTCAGCTGGATCCTGTTCATGATTCTTGCCGTCATGCTGGGCGTGCTGTTCGCCACCATGATGCTCACCAAGCGTGCCGACAAGGTCGCTACGCCAAGATCGAAGGTCGTCCCGGTGCCGCAGTAAGCGTGCTCGGCAACATCAGCAAGGCCGGCTTCAACTTCCCCCAGGAACCGGTGTGGATTGACCCGAAGACCAAGGACGCCATCTGGCGCGGTACCGGTTACAACGGCATCTATCTGCTGGGCGAAGGCGATTACAATCGCGTCAAGCGAGCCATGGATCGTCAGGAGCAGCGCATCAAGGGCGTGACCGCCGGCTCCGAAATCCCGGTCTACCGTATGTACGTCGGCACCGGCGCAAACCAGACCCGTCTCAAGGACGTGCGCAAGACGCTGCTCAAGTTCAAGAGCTACCAGCCGACCCATCACAAGAACAAGCTGATGGCCGCCATCCATCCGAGGACTCGTTTCGTGCTCACCAAGACCGAGCTCACGGTGCTCAACGAGCGTCTGCGTACCTGCAGCTGAAGAACGGCATGAGCGTGCCGAAGGGCGTCGACCCGATGCATCCGCAGCGCGTGAGCCGTCGCGCCATGCGCGGCCGCTGATGGTCATAGCACCCGCATGATGTCACGGAAGGTTCCGATCGTATTCATACGATCGGGACCTTTTTCATGCTGCCTGTCCATTAAATGAACGCTTCTGAAGGGGCAGACGTGGCTGTTCGTAACAATCGAATCGTGATTTTCCGCGAAATCACACCTCGAATATGTCATTACGAAACATTCTCGTAACCCAAATGGCGAGTGAGCGAAACTCGCGACCATAGACTAATAGCCTGTAAGTAACTTATTCGAAAGGAGCGGTCCCGTGACTGCACTTGAAACCAAGGCTGATGCTGAGGCCCTTATCAACAAGGAAGGCATTGAGTATGTCTCCGTTCGCTTCACCGATCTGATCGGTGTTCAGCAGCACTTCACCGTGCCGGCAAGCGAATTCCTGAAGGACGCCTTCACCGACGGCATGCCGTTCGATGGCTCCTCCGTGGAAGGCTTCCAGGCCATCAACGAGTCCGATATGAAGCTGGTGCCGGACGTTTCCACCGCATTCATCGATCCGTTCCGCAAGCACAAGACCCTCGACGTGGCATTCTCCATCGTCGACCCGCTGACCGACGAGCCGTACTCCCGCGACCCGCGTCAGGTTGCCGGCAAGGCCGAGGCTTACCTGAAGTCCACCGGCATCGCCGATACCGCTTCCTTCGCTCCGGAAGCCGAGTTCTTCATCTTCGACAAGGTACGTTTCGAGAACAGCATGCAGCGCTCCTTCTACGAGGTGGACTCCATCGAGGCTCCGTGGAACTCCGGTATCGACACCGAGGACGATGGCACTCCGAACATCGCGTTCAAGAACCGCGTCAAGAAGGGCTACTTCCCGGTTCCGCCGATTGACCACACCCAGGACCTGCGCGACGACATGGTCGCCAACCTGCAGAAGGTCGGCCTGATTCTCGAGCGTTCCCACCACGAGGTGGCAGGCGCTGGCCAGCAGGAGATCAACTACCGCTTCAACTCCCTGCAGCATGCAGGCGATGACCTGATGAAGTACAAGTACGTCGTCCACGAGACCGCTGCCCTCGCTGGCAAGGCCGCCACCTTCATGCCGAAGCCGATCGCAGGCGACAACGGTACCGGCATGCACTGCCACCAGTCCCTGTGGAAGGACGGCAAGCCGCTGTTCTACGATGAGAAGAACTACGGCGGTCTGTCCGACCTCGCCCGCTGGTACATCGGCGGCCTGATCAAGCACTCTTCCTCTGTGCTCGCCTTCACCAACCCGTCTCTGAACTCCTACCACCGTCTGGTCCCGGGCTTCGAGGCTCCGGTCAACCTGGTGTACTCCGCTCGTAACCGCTCCGCCGCCATCCGTATTCCGCTGGCCGGCACCTCCCCGGCTGCGAAGCGTATCGAGTTCCGCGCTCCGGATCCGTCCTGCAACCCGTTCCTCGCCTTCTCCGCACAGCTGATGGCAGGCCTGGACGGCATCCTGAACCACATCGAACCTCCGGCACCGGTCGACAAGGACCTGTACGAGCTGCCGCCGGAAGAGCACGCTGGCATCAAGCAGGTTCCGAGCTCCCTGGCTGAGGCCATGGACGCCCTTGAGGAAGATCACGACTTCCTCACCGCAGGCGACGTCTTCACCGACGACTGATTGACACCTGGATCAGCATCAAGCGCGGCGAGATCGACCAGGCTCGTCTGGCCCCGACCCCGCTGGAGTACGAGCTGTACTTCCACATCTGATAGTCGGAACCCCTGAGCCCTACTGCCGACTACGTTTCAGGGTTCAGTATAGGTACTAGGTGTACTTAAGGTGTACTTACGTCCGGAAAAGACACGACCCCCGCACGACTCGAAGGAGCCATGCGGGGGCCGTGTCGTATCCGTCGGGCCCGTCTATTGGGGCCGTTCGGGCAGGGATGAGATCCAGTCGTCGAGGTCACGCCGGCGGATGCGTTTGGTCGACGAATGGGCGTAGCAGGCGATGAGCTCGCCTTGGCGTATGGCCTGGCGGACGATCTTCTCGTCCAGTCCGGTCAGGGCGGCCGCTTCGGACACGCCCAATAGCGGGCGGTGCTCGATGGCACGTAGGGTTTCTCCTTGGGGCCGGCGTGGATGGTTTCCTCGAATCTGTCATGCCATGTGGCTATGCGTCGCGGGACCGGGCGCCATCGACGGGAAAGTCTTCTGGAACGCATGGAGGCCGGCATGGACGACGGCATCGAAAGAAAACCAACCAGACCGTATATCTCTTCCAACCCGGGCTTCTACCGCGAGGCCGGTCCCGTCGACTGGCTTCGCACGCAGGAGGGCGTTTGGCTCCGTTCCACGTTCCCGTTCAATTCATGCTGGACGCTGGACGTCTCGCGTATGGGGCCGCGCTGGCCGTGCCGCCGGTCCTGTCGCGGCTGGCGATGCTGGAACGCTACTACCGGGACCGTTCGGTCGGATTGCCGGCGCGTTGGACGCCCGCGGAGGCGCATGACAACGCGGTGGCGAACCTGCCCGCCACGGTCCGCGCCGTCGCCGCGTCGCTGCTGGTCGACAGGCTCACCGTGATCGACCGCGACGGCGGCGTCCTGTACGACGGCGCCGATCCGGACATGTTCGCCGGACAATGGGAGCGCGGATTCCACAGGCCGTTGTCCGCCGTGGAGACGGCCGACGCGCGCATGCGGCTCGCCAGGATCGGATCGTTGCGAAGCGTGCCGGGCGTCGGCACCGCATTGTCCGACCCGGTGGTGGCGTCCATCCGCCGGAGCCTCGACGACTTGGCTAGAACCCGCCACTGGCGGCACACGTCCGCGAACGCCGCCAACCGCTCGCGTTCGCAGAGCGCCGCGAATGTGGTCGGCATGATGGCCTTCGACCGCCTCTCGGCGCGTGCGCGTTCGGCGTCCAAGCCGTGCGGCCGTTCCGGCATCGCCGTGCCGTCGCATGCGGCCGACATCACATCCATGGCCCAGTCGTAGAGCGTGGCGGACGGCGACAGGACGTGACGCGGGGAAGCGTGGCCATGGCGTCGGCCATGCCCCGCCAGTTGAGCGTTTCGGCGGCTTGGGCGAACGCGTACCGCGTCTGCCGGTGGAGGAGATGGTCCGGCGCGTCGGAGTCGGGTTTGTACGCCTCGAACAGGCGCTGCAACGTCCCGTCGTCCGACGGCCGTCGCGGCGAACCGGCGCG
>ENA-OQIG01000282-OQIG01000282.1-human-gut-metagenome-genome-assembly--contig:-NODE-282-length-30449-cov-3.690753_pt1 | contig 30449 bp, 27 predicted proteins | sample MGYA00242576_ERZ504741 | MGnify/ENA primary metagenome ERZ504741 (study PRJEB26092, sample SAMD00036436) | human gut metagenome | host: Homo sapiens | study: EMG produced TPA metagenomics assembly of... | reverse complement strand
AGAAAAAAAAAACTTCCAGAAAGAAATCTGGATAATATGAAACAAATCAGTCGACTCTTATTTATTGACGACAAAAAGTTTGCTGTGGTTGATATTTTGATTAGGGCAGGATGGCTTAATACTCAAAGTATTAAAGATGTTGAATCATTAGATCAAACGGAAATAAAAGATGCACATATTATTTTCGTGGATATTCAGGGAGTTGGTAAAAAACTACACTTTCAAGATGAAGGGTTAGGTCTTACAATAGCATTGAAAGAGAAATATCCGAACAAGAAAATTATAGTTTATAGTTCTGAAGATCAGGGTCGAGTACAAGCTTTTCATAAAGGAATCGATATTGCAGATGCGCGATTAAGTAAATCTGCAGATCCTTATCAGTTTCAATCTATAGTTGAGCGCTTTTCTAAAGACATTCTTTCACTAGATTCCTGCGTTGAAAGAATCCAAAAAACTATATACAATGAGTTTGGGCAAACTATGCAAACAGAAGAAATAATTGAAAAAATAACCAAAATCTACAATCAAGATGATTTTTCAATTAAAAATGTATCAAAAATATTTAATTTGAGTAATGCAGGCTCTGTTGCTTCTATTGTTCAATTTTTTATAGCTCCATAAGTTATGATGTATTATTATATATGCATAGGGGAAGACTATGTTCTAAGTAATTTACCCGATGAGTTACAAATCCTAAGAGCAAAATGTGATGTATCTACAGAGAGAATACATTCAGATTTCTTAAATCAGATAATAAGGCATGGTAAAATAGAAAAAAATAAGTATTTTTATATATTTAGTCAGTTGTGATATCAATATGACTGCAAAGATATTCAAACGTTACCAAGAAGCTTTTTTATTCTGTGTTTGTGCTTGTATTGATCTTCTTGAGAAAATAAGAGAGAAAGAGTATCAGAAGACAAGAAGATTTAAACATAATATAACTACACTTGCTGCTAACATTTTACAAGAGATATACAAACTAGTTTCTCAAGACGAATTATTAAAAGGTCCAAAGCAATTAGAAAGAATCAAAGAAATAATACACTCTAACTCAGACGAAGCAGGGCTAACATTTTTGAAAATTCTTAAGAATGCTAATTTAATGAAAGCAGAGTTTGATGTATACGAAATATTTAATCTTGATTCTCCATATTTAGATTTCGCCAACCATCCTGCACACAAAATTATTTTACTAACAATTAATCCTTTCTGGTTGGAGTTCATTGAAAAGAAAATATACATCAATATTGATTCTTTTTCTGATACGATTTATGCTGACTATAAAACAATATCGGTTACTTTATGCCATATCTTTGAAAATGCAACAAAATATATTGCTAAAAACATGGAACTGCACATTTATTTTACTTCCGATGATAATTATATAAATATCATATTTGAGATGGTGAGCCTTAAAGTATATGAAGATGAGATACAGAAAATATTCCTTGAAAATTATTCTGGCATTTTGGCTAAAGAATATGATCTTGCAGGCAATGGATTAGGAATGTACATCGTTAAAAAGTTGGTAGAATTTAACAATGGCAAAATAACATTTTTAAATAATTGTAATGGAACAGCATTTAAATACGATGGTATAGAATATGAAAAAAATAAAATAATACTCAGTTTGCCCAAAGAGGAGAAAAAATAGCTATCTTTGTCTAAGTATTCTCCATGAGGAAAACTACCGCAAAAGCACGTAGCAAATTAGTGGGATAATTCATGGGATATGCTTGAAACTAAAAATATAAAGTTTTAAATATCAGCGTGGTAACTCTCTTAGGAGAATCCCAAGCGAAATTGAAACAATGAGATATTTGAAAATAGAATCGTTCTTATAGCAAGCAAAACGATAAAACATAATCGTGTGCTAAATCATGTGGATTTCCAAATGGAAGAAACTATAAAACGGTGATAATCAACAGAGAGAAGATAAAAGTTCTCTTGCTGGTGGCACCACTTCAAAATAAAAACGTTGTGAATCATCTTTCGCAACGTTTTTTATTTATCTCCACAAACTATATTAGTAACCTTTTTATGGTTCAAACTAGTACTTCAACAAAGTAGAAAATCCCGTAATAACCGAACTGAACTAAAGACATAACCGGAATTATATTTTTCTAACTGCTCACAGTCTGTCGATGCAGCCCATGCCGCTGACAAACACTGTATCTTTACGGAATTGCATGCCTCGATATCAGAAACCGCATCTCCTACATATATCATTTCATTCGACTTAAAGCCATAATATAATGATATGGCCTTCATTGCTTCTGATTTTCTGTTCTTTTCAGAAGAGCCGGTTTCTATTCGGTCAAAACACCCATCCATACCAAATTGTTTCAATGTAATATCACAACTTCTTATACCTTTTCCCGTAATAAGAACTACTATTACATTTCTTTCATGTAATTGCCCGATCAATGTTTTCATCCCTTCAAATGGCTTGGGACATAAAATGGCATGCATTTCTTCATAAATTACATAGAAATCATTTAATGCCTTCTCCCGACTATCACCGGAAACCACTTGATTGATCATACCTTCTTCATTTAATCCGAAGGTCCGCGCTATCTCGTCATCTGATAATTCATGATCTACATAAGGAGTAGTCGCCTCTCTGAATGCTGCTAAACATAGCGGAATAGTATCTCCTATCGTACCATCCAGATCAAAAGCTACCAGCCGGATCATAATTTTCAGATTTATTGATTTGACGAATCACCCTACATGGGTTTCCAACAGCCAGACTGTTTGCAGGAACATTTTTGGTAACAACACTTCCGGCACCAATAACACTTCCCTTACCAATAGTAACCCCGGGCAATATAATAACTCCACCACCGATCCAGCAACCATCTTCAACAGTGACCGGAAGTGCAAATGTATGACGGACATATCGAACTCCCTCCGGTGCCTCAACAGGTGTTAACCGTTCATTCAAATCAATGGGATGCGTTGCCGTATAAATCTGGACATTAGGAGCAATCAGTACATTATTACCAACTGTAATCTTATTGCAATCGACAAACACACAGCCTATATTTACCGTAACATTATCACCAATATGAATATTACATCCATAATCGCAGAGAAAAGAATGTCCTACGGAAACCTCTGTTCCGATACTACCGAACATTTCTTTCAGAATCGCATATTTTTCTTCTTTTTGTTCATAAGACAGTGAATTGTATCTCATCAACAAACGGTGAGTTTTTCCTTTTAGTTCTAGAAAAACCGGAGCATGGCAATCATACCATTCACCAGCCAAGCATTTCTCCATCTCTGTTTTCATTCGTTCCCTCCCATGCGGATTTATAAGAAAGTAACAATTTCATCCTTGTCCTTTCGGGTAGTAAAGTGATCAGGTTGCTCTTGGATATATCCCAATGATACAATAGCTACCGGATATCTTTCGGACGACAGCCTGAAATTAGCTTTAAACAATTCCGGATCAAAGTTGCACACCCAACAACTTCCCAGCCCTATTTCGGCTGCGGCTAAACAGATATGCTCTGTAGCAATAGCAGCATCGATATCCGCATGATTTTTGTTATCGGATTTACGTACCCATGCTATCGATCTATCGGCACAAACAACAATGTATACCGGTGCCCGTGCGAACCATTCTCTATTATAACATTGCCGTAAATTCTGTTTTTGTTCTTCACTGACCACCACCATGAAATGCCAAGGCTGATAATTAACTGCAGAAGGAGCTAAACGGGCACATTCAATGATATAGTCGATTTTATCCTGTTCGACCTGTCTGACTTATAATTCTCACCGAGAAACGTTTTTTTGTAAGTTCTAAAAAGTTCATATCTTATCAATTTTTAATATTTAAAGCAAAGTTATACCATTTTTAGGTCTATTATTATGTATTACTTTTCGTTATATCGGTAAAATTACGTTTTTTAGACTATATTTGTCTTATGAAAAGAGAAAACTTACATCAACCGTTTGAGATTAGTTTCAGTGAGTTTGACGAGTCAATGCTAAAAGAACACGACCATACTTTTTTTGAGTTGGTCTACATCTTATCGGGTACAGGTATCCAATGGATTAACAATAATAAATTTTCTTATCACGACGGACACCTATTTATGATAACTCCCGGAGACTCACATTCATTTGAAATACATTCCACTACTAAGTTTATCAATATTAAGTTCAATGATATCTACATTCATTCCGCTGTTTTCGGTACAGAAAACATAAAACGATTAGAATTTATCTTACAGCATGCTAACCACCAACCTGGCTGTATTTTACGAAATCGAACAGACAAACTACTCGTAAAACCTATGATTGAAGCCATCATCAGGGAATACGTCAATAGAAACTTATATAGCAAAGAAATCATAACGCAACTGATAAACACCATAATAATAGTCGTTGCACGCAATATCGCCATGTTTCTGCCTGAGCAAGTCAATGAATGCTCCGAAGAGAAATCACTCGGTATACTGCAATATATCCAGACCTACATTTATCAATCCGAGAAAATCAAAACGAAAACTATCAGTCAACATTTCGGCATTTCAGAGAATTATTTGGGACGTTACTTTAAAAAACACACAAACGAAACAATGCAACAGTACATACTGAATTATAAACTGAAACTGGTAGAAAACAGATTATTGCATAGTGAAATGAGAATCAGTGAGATTGTAGCAGAATTAGGTTTCACCGATGAAAGCCATTTAAATAAACTATTTAAAAAATACAGAGGTTGCAGCCCCACAAATTTCAGAAAGAATAATGCAGTATAGCCCCAATAATAAGTTATACAAGTTTCAGACGCCCTATTCGTCTGATATGCCCGATATCTTCTCCTTCTTTACATTTTCCTTTTGTTGCTCTCTATACTGTCGCGGAGGCATGCCATACCTTTTTGAGAACAGTTTATAGAATGTTCCGCGGTTGTTGAATCCGGTCTGGTCCATAATCTCTTCAATAGTAAGATTCTTGGCTATTAACAGCCGTTCTGCCATTGTTAGACGGTATTCCTTAATGATATCAGCAGGAGACTGTTCGGTTATCGGTTTTAGTTTCCGGTAGAACTGGCGGGTACTATACCCCATCTCACTACTTAGCAATTCCACTTGTAAATCGGGATTTGCAATATTCTTCTCTATAATCTCGAGCATTTTATCCAGGAACTCCTGATCTTCTTTATGTATACAATTGCCATGTTCCATAGTGAAGGAACTGAAAATAGAGCTATAATATTCTTTCAAGTCTGCCTCCCGTTTGATGAGACGATAAACGATTTTCTCCAGATACTTCACGTTAAAAGGTTTGGTAACATAGGCTTCTGCTCCTGACTCGATGCCCTTTACCTGATCGTCTTCGTGATGTAGGGCGGAAAGGAGGATCAGTGGAATGTGACTCCATAATTTGTGTTGCTTTATCTTCTGAGCAAACGACAGTCCATCGATACCGGGCATCATGACGTCTGAAATAATTAAGTCGGGTTGCTTATGCTCCAGACTGCTCAATGCACCTTTTGCATTATCAAAAGAGCACACATTGTATTTGTCTGCAAAAAGTTCTGAAACGAACCATAACATGGAATTATCATCATCAATAACCATGATGGTCCGTTTACCTGTATCAAACTCTATGGCAGTCTTTTCTAAAACAATAGGTTCCTCCGTAGCCGTATGTAATAGTCCGGTTTCATAAGTAGTTTGTGTAGTGTCCCGTTCAGTTATGGGAAGATTGGGCAAGGTAACGGTGAATGTTGTCATTTCATAGAGAACACTATTTACGCTGATTTCCCCATTCAACTGCGTAATCATGCTCTTACAAATAGCTAATCCAAGTCCTGTCCGAGAATTCTTACCGTTCATCTCAACAGAATCCAATATTTTATAACGATCGAATATTTTGGATAAATTTTCTTTGGCTATCCCTTTTCCAGAATTGGATATACAAAAAATTAACGACTGGTTTTCCACTTTCAACTCTATTGTGATAATTCCTTTGTCGGGCGTGTACTTAAAAGCGTTGGATATTAAATTGCTGACAATCTTATTGAAGCAACTGATATCCGTATTCCATTCAATGTCCGGAGAAATATGCAACTGATAATTCATTTCTTTATTTTCAGCCAGTTCTTCGAAAGATTCCGCTATGCTTCTAACCTTTTCCGACACGGATAACTGTTGAATAGAAAGTACTTTATTGCCAGTTTCCAATCTGCGAAATTCAAGTAACTCTAAAATCAGATTATTCAGTTTTTCAGTATTTTGTTGTATCATCTTTGCATACTTCTGAGTGTATGCGTCAATCTCCGGATTGGCAAGTATCTTCTCACAAGGACCATAAATCAAGGTCAGTGGCGTACAGAATTCATGAGTGATATTAGTGAAAAAACGCAATTTTGATTCGTAGATTTCTTCTTTCTTCTCCCGGTTCATCTTGTCCAACATACGGTGTTGTTTGCGACGGTATATATAAATGAGCTATATATCCCTGCAGTGCACAACAGTGCAAATAGAATGAAATATACCATATAGGCCAGCGGACTGAGATACCACGGCGGAGTGATACGGATAATGACGGATTGTGTTTGGCTTTCTTGCCCGTTTATATTGTTTTTGTATTTTACTAATAAAGAATATTCACCCGGAGCAAGATTAGAGAAAATAGCGCTGGTGGATGTTCCGTTTTCTATCCATTGGTTGCTCATTTCTTCAAGCTTATAATAAAAAGAATAGTTGTTGCCATTGATGTAATCAATAGCCATAAAATTTAGCTGAAAAAAGTTTTGACTGTAATCCAGTTGAAGGATTGTTTTACCCTCCTTTTCATAAAGAAACTTATGAATATTGTGTTCTTTGCCAAAGATAGACAGTCCTTTCAGGGTGATTTGCGGCATATACTCTTCGGTGATACAGTCATTTGTCTGAATGGAAATAAAACCATTTGTACCTCCAAAAAACAGTGTTTCCGAAACGACATCTTTATAGAAAGCACCATCACTGAACTCGGTGATTTCCAATCCATTTCCACTGTTATAGGTTTGCCCTGTACGAGTCTCGGGGTTGAAGCGTATCAATCCCTGGTTGGTACTCAACCAAAGATCGCCTTGGTGGTCCTCTAAAACTCCGTGTACAGTGTTATTTAAAAATAAGTCCGCTTTCGTATATAAGGAATCATCTTGTTCAAGATGCAACAACCCCGAGCTAGTTCCTAACCAATAACCTTTTGCGTTTTTGTAAATAGCAAAAATGTCGTTAGCTGTCTGACTGCTTACAATACTGTCAAAACGATGCGGAATCATTTCCCCTGTCTCTACATTCATGCGGTATGCACCGCAACCACGATTGCCAAACCAAAGTATGGAGTCGTTTTCCTGGTAAGAAGTAAAGAAATAGTTCGAAGCCATACGCCCGTTATCAATAACAGTACGGGAAGCAGATTTTACAGTAGGAGTAGCAGTAGAAGCATCAAAGATAACTTTTACAATGCCTTCACCTACCGTAGATACCCATAAGGTCGTATCATTCGGTTGTTTTATAGAATGCACATACTTCACTTTTTCTCCATTGGCAATGATAGGCAGTTCTTTTAATTGCCTGCTTAAGTACGAATAATAATTAATTCCATTTTCGGTTCCGATCCACAATTTATCTTTGCATCCGGGAGCAAAACAATAGACGGAATTATCTGCCAGCGCACTATTATATGGTGTAATCCGATCAGACGACATAGGCATACTGTTATCCGGAGTATACTTTTTAATGCGGAGTATCCCACTTCCTTTGGTTCCTATCCAAAGCGTTTGCTCCTGATCGTAGTAAAGAGCCTAACCGGATTACTTATTTGATATACAGGAGTGTCTAAAAGAGTATTGGTAATAGAAAAGGTGTCATTATAATACATGTATACACCTTGTCCGTCTGTTCCTATCCATACAATATCTTGAAATTTATCTTTCATCAGACAGAAAATACCGGAATGTATTTCTGTTTTCTGTATCTGATATTTCATCTTTTGAGAGGACATATATTTTAGAACAATGAGACCACTGTTTTTGAAACCGATGTAGTAATCGTTTTTTTGCTTGATGATGGAAGATACTTCCCCATGCACTTCAATCTGACCTCTTAGGTCAGCTATATAGTATGCTTGCCGGTTATTAAAATCATATTCGTAAAGAGCGTAGGTTTCGTCAATAAAGTAAGCCATATCTTTCTCGGCAAAGGCATGGTATAATTTACACGAATGCGTAAAAAGATTCTTACGGGTTAATGTCAGCCCCTGTTTTGTATTCTCAATACGATAACTTTGAGTCTCTTCATTGGAGGTAAATATCCATAAAATATCGTTTGAATCCACAGTCATAGAGAGTACATGGCTAAATTCAAGATTGGGAATCTCCAATCTATTGAAAGATTGTGCTTCTCGCTGATAATAATAAAGATAGCCATCATCTTTCAGAATAAAAAGCATGTCATCCTTATTGTTAGCCATAAAGTATTGCCCTTTGAATTCAGTGAAACTCTGACTGGTCTGTTGCTTGGTATCTAAGCGATTCAATCCATAATTAGTCTGCACCCATAATATATCCTTCTCCGATTCGATGATTTGATTTATCAAGTTTCCGGAAAGTAAGGTTTTGGAAGAGTTTATTGGGGTATACAAATGTATGTCGGTTCCATCAAAGATATTCATGCCATCGCAAGAGCCGATCCAAATGATGCCCCGATCATCCTGATAAAGAGAGAGAATAGCACTATTTGAAAGACCATCTCTATTGGAAAATTGTCTCAAACTGTATGCATGAACCTTCAAAGGCAGGCAAAATAGTAAGCAAAGAAAATACAGTAGTGACAAGTATGTTCGATAAATGTATTTCATGTTAGATATAATGCATTAGTGGGTTCACAAAGATAATACATGCCGGACAAATAATTCTCAAGTGCATGATAAATGTTTTCTCCCGAAGAGATTGCCATTTCTATCAAAATAGTATCCGAATCCGGACTTGCTCCACAACTTCTCCCTGCAAAGCAATATAAAAGGAGAGAAATGATGCAACCAGTCCGGATTGGATAAAGATCGAGATAGGATTATCACTCAATGACAGAGGCAAATCCTCCGTTACGTGCCAGACGCACTATTATTTTATCTCCTTTTTAAGAGTATATTCTTTTTTTCTGTAATCCATAGCTTGTCGGTTAGCATTAACCCCATCCTCAAAAGAAGTCATCCGATAAGATTGTCCTTCTTTCAGGAAGTCAAAATCCAATTCAAAGGTTCTCTCTTGCTGTCGGTTGTTAGTCATGCCACCGATATACCACTTATCTCCTTTACGTTTTGCCACAATCACATATTCCCCAGCCTTAGCTTTCAAAGCAATGGTTTCATCCCATGTCTGCGGGACTTGAGTAATATATCGGGTACATTCGTCATTGCGATAGTAAAGTGTAGGATTGTCCGCCATCATCTGCAACCCACTTTCGAAAATAACAAATAAAGCCATTTGGTAAGCTCGTGTACCTATACTGGCTGAATTAGGACGTTCGGAACAATAAATTTCCGGTTGCATACTAAGCATGGCACCCGGCGTATAGTCCATTGCACCAACCGCATTTCTCATAAAAGGCAGATATATGCTGTTGTCCGGTCGACATCCACCCATTTGTTCCATTCCTCTTACGCCCTCATAAGACAATACATTCGGATACTTATATTCCAATCCGGCAGGCTTAAATGCCCCATGAAAATCGACAAACAGATGGTGCTTGGCAGCCTCTCGGGCTACTCTTTCATAATAATTCACCATCCACTGGTCACTTCTGTCCATGAAGTCGATTTTGACTCCCTTCACACCCCATTTCTCGAAAGTCTCAAACAGCCCGAAATTGTTTTCTACAGTGAGCCATGTCAACCAAAGCACAATGCCTACATTTTTTTCTTTGCCATAACGAATGAGTTCATGCACATCTACCGCAGGATTTGGTGTATAGGGATCACGGGTACTCATAGCCCAGCCCTCGTCCATAATAATATATGGTATACCATAATTAGCAGCAAAATCAATAAAATATTTGTAAGTATCGAGATTGCATCCTGCTACAAAATTAACATCCGGTCCGTAGGGAGTAGCACCGTTCCACCATTCCCAGCTTGCCAATCCGGCTTAATCCAGGAAGTATCTTCCAATATGTTCTTTTCGGCCAATCTATAAGACATCGTATTCTCAATGAGTTGGCTATCTTCTGTACTAATGACAAAATAGCGCCAAGGGAAATTACGCTTTCCACTGGTTTGTGCTATATAGTCGGCTTCTTTCAGTATTTTGACACTCCGATCACCGTCTTCTCCAAATTCAAGAGGTACTTTGGGAAATACAGAAACCATACCATTGCTGCCATTACTTTTCAGAAAAACAGCCGGATAATCGGTTAGTGATGTTTCACTGATTAATATCTTACTTCCTTTTTGAGTATCAATCAGAATTGGCAATAAAGCCATTGAGGCAGATGATTTCCATTCTTTGCTATACAAATGGGTATATTCTTCTTCATAAGCCGTTTTAAAACTTCCGGACTGTTGCATGTGTAGCAAATAATTATCAGGGAAGTTCACTTGGAGGGTCTCATTCTTCACATTGATCATTCCTTTTTTATTGGTTATAAAACGGTAGGCAATTCCGTCATTGAAGGCACGAAACTCTACGGAATAACCTCCTTTGAAGTCTAGAAGAAGTTGGTTGTACCGATTACTTACAGACGAAAATTTCAATGGAATAACAGGCTTTAAAGACTCGTCTATATTCTTATGGCTTACTTTAGTCATTTTAGGATTCGTTCCCAATTCCTGGTCACCGATTTCCATTGCAAGGTGACACTGCTTTAACAATGTCTCATTCCGGCAAATGACATCGTAGTAGATTTTATCTGAAAGATTCACTGAAATCTGAATATTCCCATCCGGCGAAGCCAGCTTGTGTATGTTCTGTCCCTGAACATACAAAGAAATACTGAAAATTAATAGCAGCAGTAATTGTTTTTTCATACTAAATGATGTGTTTTAAAGTTTTATTGTTTGCAAAATTAGCACATAAATAGAACATTCTGTTCTGCATTTGTGACATATATGTATTCATTTATGTCATTATGGGTTCTATATACTTTAATGTCATGTATTGGGGTGCGTTTTTAAGTATAGATTTCTATCTTTGTACAAATGAATAAAACTAAAATAATGTGTATATCAAAGTAAAAACGAAAGGGTATGAAAAACAAATGTATGCTAGTTGTAATTTTACTGATCTTGTCAGGTACAGCATTTGCAAAAATAGTGCTGCCACCTATTTTCTCTGATAATATGGTGTTGCAGCAACAAACCAATGCCCCCATTTGGGGTGAAGCGCAGCCTATGAAAACTGTAAAAGTAACCACCTCATGGGATGGGAAGACGTATGCGGTTCAGGCTGATAAAGCAGGAAAATGGAAAGTAACTGTTCACACGCCTGTTGCCGGAGGACCATACGAGATTGCCTTGACAGATGGTAAGAAAGTAAATTTAAAAAAATGTGATGATTGGCGAAGTATGGATATGTTCGGGACAATCGAATATGGAAATGCCATTAGGGGGATGGGGAAAGATTACAAATTACCAGAAAGAAATTGCAGAAGCCGGACACTCTAATATACGACTCCTGCAAATAGAACAAATCAACAGTACCCAACCGGAAACGAATATAAAAGTCCGCAATGACAGTTGGCAGGTTTGTTCACCGATAACCATCCCTGAGTTTTCTGCTACGGCTTATTTCTTTGGCAGAGAAATCTCAGAGAAACAAAATGTTCCGGTTGGCTTGATACATACTTCTTGGGGAGGCACAAACGTTGAATCCTGGATAAGTGGAGAAGTCTTGAAGGAGATGCCGGAATTTGTGAAAACAGTGGAGTCCATTCAGAAGATGCCGGGTGATAAGAAAATACTCAAAGCAGAATATTTAAAGGAGCTCACTGCCTGGAATAACCGTGTGGACGAAGGTTTTGCTGAAGGAAAACCGGTAAGAGCTGCTGCATCATTAGATGACAAAGATTGGGAAAGTATGAATTTCCCGGGTGAAGTGGGTCCACAATTGGCCGGCTTTGATGGAGTTATGTGGGTTAGAAAAGAAATCGAAATTCCCGCTAGTTGGGCAGGTAAAGATGTACAACTATCCCTGGGGGCTATTGATGATAATGATATTACTTATTGGAATGGAATAGAAATAGGCCGTACAGATGGGCCGACTCTTCAACGCAAATACATCATTCCGGAAAAAATGGTAAAGGCTGGAAAAGCAATATTAGCCATTCGAGTATTGGATACAGGTGGTAACTGTGGCATTTGGGGAGACCTTTATCTTCGCTCTACAAATGATGAACAGATTAGTCTGTCCGGTGATTGGAAATATCAGGTTGCTGCGGATACTCATAAGGTAGGGGCACTTCCGGTAGACAGATCCGTAGATCCCAATTTACCGACTTCCCTTTATAATGCAATGATTCATCACTGATATCTTATGGTATTCGAGGAGCAATTTGGTATCAGGGTGAGAATAATTCTTCCAGAGCCTATCAGTATCGGGAACTTTTCCCATTGGTAATAGAGAATTGGCGCCGGGATTGGAAACAGGATTTTCCATTCTATTTTGTGCAACTGGCCAATTTTATGCATGAAGTTTCCCAACCGGCAGAATCAGAGTGGGCAGAGCTTCGTGAAGCACAAATGCGTGCATTGGCAGTAGGCAATACCGGTATGGCTGTAATAATAGACAGAGGTGACGCCAACGACATTCACCCTAAAGATAAACAAACCGTAGGACATCGACTGGCTTTGATTGCCCGTGCCAAAACATATGGGGAAAAACTACCTTATTCCGGCCCGATCTATCGCTCCCATCAGATTGTAGGAAATAAGATAATTCTTTCTTTTGATCATACCGATGGTGGATTGAAAAGTAGCGATGGCAAGGAGTTGAAAGGCTTTGCTATAGCCGGGCGCAATCATGAATTCCATTGGGCCAAAGCTGAGATAGACGGAGACAAAATTATAGTCAGTGCACCTGAAGCGGTACCTTATCCGGTTGCTGTGCGATATGCTTGGGCCAATAATCCGGTCTGCAATTTGTATAATGGAGCAGGACTTCCGGCTTCACCTTTCCGAACAGATGACTGGAGAGGAATTACACAAAAGGATTAATTGTTCTCATAAAATACCCTCATCCTTTGTCACTGTTAAACGAAAGGTATGAGGGTATTTTGTAAATGCTGATATATGGTCTCCAAGGGTATCCTGAATGTTACATAAATAAATTACCGGATTACTACTTTCTGCACCCTTGTCGTATGGGATAAACATTTATCGTCCACGTAAACTATAAAACCTTTTCCCCTACCATATTTTTTCCCTTTCTTATCAAAAATAATGGTAATGGTTTTGCCTTGGCAATATACATTATCCAAACAAAAATAGTCCCAACATCCATCAGGAACAAGAGGTTTATGATAATACTTCCATCTTCCTGCGGACGAACTCCCATTAATCCTGAAATAATCAAATTACAAAAAGAAGAGTGGTTATAATCTTTCCCTCTTTCTACACCACCTTTAGAATCATCCCAAGTTCCGTTTTCCATGATTTCAGGCGAGTCCTCGATATCCAGTCTCCCGTATAGGGATTGATATTTTCATCAATCCAACAAATCGTATCGTTATTGACTGATAAAATACGATGACTATTACTGTATATGTTCAAAAGACTTAAATAATCTTTTTTAGTGATGATGGGAGAATCATAACTATTGAAATAGTTAGCCATTGCTGCCAGTGTCATGGAAGTCAAATAGGGCCAGCTGGGACCATTCCATTGACATTCGTGTCCTTCGTATGAAATCTTGAAATCAGGGCAACGCTGTTCTACAGTAGTTGGGCCATAGGCTGCTTCAAATCCCTTGGAATCAAATAGTTGTTTCCATGCTATGGAATAGTTATCCGGCGGTATATTATAGAACCAGGGAATGTATCCAAGAAGTTCACGTGCATAAGAGAATTCCATCTTGCCATTTAGAGGTATAACCTTATAGAAATCAGCCGTTTATCCCATAGCCTCCGGTTTATTATTCCTTTTAACTTATCAGCCTTCTTCTGATAGGTCCGGGCTTCCATGTCACGATCTACTATTGAAGCTATTTTTGCCAACGCAACAGCCTCACCGTACATATAGCTGTTAATGGTAGGACGATAACCACGTCCACCTTCTGACAAATGTCCGGAAACAGACATCTCCATTCCATCCCTGTCGTCAACCTGCCAGAACATTCCAGTCGAATCCCGCTTTTCTTCTTCCCACTTTGCAAAGTTATCTTTTAGCTTGGGATACAAATCGGCCAGTAGCATTTTATCATTGTGAATTAAATAGTAATTGTAGATAGCGTCTGCAGCCCCAAAGCTGTATAGCCTCGGACTCCCGCTACCAGAAAACCAAGAAAGAAGCATAATCAGATAAAATTTCAGCGTTTCTCAGCCACCGGCCCTCGTAGAATGATGGTTAGCCGCACAACTGATGGTATTATACTTTCCGGCCCAAGGAACATCCGGCAAGAATTCAGTAATAACGAACCCGTCAGGAGTCTTCTTTATATGCTTTCTATAGGTCCACCATCGAAAATAATATGTTTTCTCCAACTCCTTATCCGGACACTCAAAAAATGGAATATTCTTTCTTAAAAAATCAGATGCACCACAGTTAGGGATATCTTGTTTATACAATTCATTATCTTCACGATTGAATTGATTGACGTAAGACTCGATTACTTCCGGAGCATCTTTAATGAGGAAGTTTGCCCCTGCATGTGCAGGGGCAAAACTATACCTAAAGCTATAAATAACTTCTTTATTTGCATATAGCTTAGAAATTTAAGTCATGATTGTCATAAATAGCCAAACCAATCTGTTCCAAATGTTCATTCCGCCATTGTACCAAAGCATCCAGCAGTCTTTCTCTTGAATGGCAAATGGCTTGTAAGTGCACTGGCATCCCACCCACCTTCCGTAGGAGAAATGATTGGGTTTTCGGAGTATCTTTCCCAATCATTGATTCCGTCTTTGGAACGTGCCATTCCTATCTGCGCAAAATTAATGTCATAGAAACCGATATAAAACATTAAATAATCATTTTCGCGTTCTATCACCTGACATGCGGTAACCTTATGCTGTTCCCAACTTTGTGCAGGATCGGCTTTAAATATCGGATTTTTGTCCCATTTAGTCCAATGTAACCCGTCTTTACTCGTTGCATAACCGATAGCATCGGGTTCATATTGTTCTCCTCCGGAATACCACATTTTAAAAATATTCTCGTGTTTATCCCAAATTACATGAGGACACATGACCGCAACTTTCTCCCAAGGCTGTTCCGCTGACAAGACCGGTTCTTTGCTTTGCCGTTCAAAGTTATAGCCGTCTTTACTTATAGCATATCCAATCCATACTTACCGTCATTTTGTCCCGTATACCACATGTGATACAGTCCGTCTTTGTAAACAACAACCGGACGATTCATATCAGCCTCCCAACTACTGCCTTCAACAGGTGGCAAAACTATTTGCGGCGCACTCCAATTTTTTCCATCTTTACTTGTGGACAATGCAATACTTTTTTGGGGGCGCCAAGAACTGTACATCTTATAAGAGTCACTATCTTTCAGTACACAAATATCGAATACCGTACCTAAATCGCCACCACCCAAGACAGGATTATTTTCATATTTTACCCATTTTCCTGTGGGCTCCTCTTTTTGTGTTGTTTTCTTTGGGGAGGTAGTGCAACTACAAATTCCGATGATGACGGTAAGGCTAATCAATGTCTGAATTACATTTTTCTTCATGTTCATTTTCTGTTTTTTACCTTTGCTTTTCCCCCTCCTACAGACAGGGAAAAACAAAGGTATGGATATTACATTAAATTTTTAACTTTAACTATTACTATTTTTCCCAGCCGGGATTCTGTTTCAAGTCAGGATTCAACACCAATTGTTCAGTAGGAATCGGCTGAAGATACGCTTTTGTTGGGTCGAAATGAAAATGTCCGTCCGGAATGTGGCGTTGATAAGGTTCAAAATAACCTTCACTGTCCACCCAGTAGTTGTCCTGATTACGTTCGGGACTCCAATGCCCCACCTTTTCCATGAAATCTGCCTTATTGATTGCGGCGGGAATGTGGAAGTCGTTTTGGAAATACTTCACTAACCAATCCAGGTTTTCAAACTGAGCAGCGTTTGCCCCCTGTATTCTATCGTGATTCCATAAGTGGTGGGCACGCCAACGCTTTAAGTCATCGTGGCGGTAACCTTCACATGCTAATTCTATACGCGTTCACGTCGAATCTCCTGTAGCAGATTGGAAACCGGTACCCCCTCATAACCTCTTGCTGCCGTAAAGTCTCCCTTCGGATCGGTATAACCTACGGAAAGTGTGAGATGTGGCATACCTACCTATCACGCAGTTTATTAATGGTAATGTCTAAATCATTCTGTGTGATGTTACCCAGTTCGGCTCTTGCCTCTGCATAAATCAGCAGTGCTTCAGCATAGCGAAAAATGATACTTCCTTTGATACTTCCCGAAATGGTCTCCTGTTCGTTGGCATCGGGATCAGCACCTTTGGCCAATTCATATCCTGTGGAACACTTCTCTACACCGGAAAGGGTAATATTCGGCTTTATGAACACAACCGTTGTATCCTTCCCGTTGATAGTTCTCGGACGTCCGGGAGTAAACATTGTTTGTGCCAAGCGTGGGTCACGGTTGGCAACCACATTCAATAAATTAGTATCCCCTGCATAATTTTCGGCCAGGCTTATCGGCAATGCCTGTGTACCGTCTTCACTGATGCAGAGATAGGAATCAACCAATGCCCTGGTCAATCCTACACCGGCACCATTACGTCCGGGATTACGGTTATCATTGTGCCAAAATCCCAGTGAGCGATCAAATTTCTTCCATAGCATAATCTCCTTGCTGCTTGAATAGTCCCAACGGTTGAACAGTGTGTGATAGCCGTCTTCCACGCCCATGTTGTCCAAGTCAAACAACTGGCTGTCAATGACCAACTTCGCCATTCTGGCCGCTTCTTCCATATAAGCCTGTACATTTCCCTCTCCGGCGAAAGGCGTACCGGCATGATACTTTTCCCAAGTGGCTTCGAACAGGGCAATTCGTGCTTTGTATAGCATAGCTGCCTCTTTTGAGACACGTCCGGTCTCCTGCTGACTATATGTCGGTAATCTGTCTATGGCATCATCCATGTCATTCAGAATCTTATCAGCTAACTCGTGCCGCTTCAGGCGAGGGCCGTACAATTCTCCTGATTCAAGATCCAGTGTTTTATCAATCCAGGGAGCACCGCCAAACTTCCGCAGAAACTGTTCATAGTAGAGCATAGCTCTAAAGAAGTAAGCTTCACCAATGTATTTGCGGGCTTTTTCCGGTTCGGGAGACTTGTCACAGTTATCCAACAAAAAGTTGACACTGCGTATTTTTCCCCATTCAGTAGTTCCCCAGCTTCGCCACTGGAAGGAACCTGGTGCAAACCTTCAATCAAGTCTTTGTTATCTTGATAATTGTCACTAAGCAGGTTATCCGAACCTCGGTCAATATGATAAATATAGTTGTTAGGCGAGCCCCAAAATGAGGTATAAAACTGATTTACGTACAGTTTGCATTCATCTGCCGTATAGGTCAGATTCACATCCGCAATCTGATCCAGTGGTCTCTTGCCAACCAGTCTTCACAAGAAGAGATTGCCATGCCGGTAAATAGGCAAAGTGTATAGATTAACTTTTTCATCTTTTTGTTATTTTTAGAGTTTTAGAATGTAACGTTAACACCAAAGGAAATTGACTTGGAGATGGGATATGCACCGCCCCACGGAGCTTCGGGATCAAAGTTCTCGTTAATACCGGAGAAAGTCAGCAGGTTATCTCCACTGAAGTAAATGCGTACTTTTTCCAGCCCTACCTTATTAATAATAGCTCCCGGTAACGAATATCCCAACTGAATGTTCTTCAGGCGGCAATAAGCACCAGTATCCATGTAACGGGTCTGTTTCTGCAAATTCTTACTGGTGCTCCACAAATAGAGTCTTGGTAACCATGGATCCGGATTACTTCCATCCTCACGCCAGCAGTCCAGTGTGTTTTTCCATACATTGGAACCCCATTGCCCACCTCCGAGTCCAAAGGCAACAGGACCTTCCAGCCATAAGTCACGTTTCATGGTTCCTTGTAAGAACATCGAAAAGTCGATACCGTTCCAGTCTGCATTGAAGCCAAAACCAAAATTATAGCGGGGAGTATCATTACCAATGATAGAGAGGTCTCCATGGTCTTCCAGCGTCTGATTTCCATCGTTAATGTTAGGATCATCATCCAGATTCACATACTTGATGTCACCTACAACCCAGTCACCACCAAACTTGTTCTGTACGCCAGAATCGTTAATGGCTTTCGCTTCAGCAGGATCGGTCATTATATGATCGGTGGTATATCCCCATATGGTCCCCATCTTCTTACCTACGTAGTAGTCATATATCAGCCCCTTGGGATTTGAATATTTCAAAACAGTTCCTTGGTAATCTGAAAGATTGAACGATACACTGTAGTTGAATGATTTAGATGCCAGCGAGAACTGGTCTCTCCATCCGAGTGTCAGTTCCCAACCCTCATTACGTATATCGGCATTGTTCGTATCAGGAGAGTTTACACCCAGCACGGCAGGCAAAGTGACACCCTTTGTAATAAGTCCGATAATATCTCTTCTGTACCAGTCGAACGACATAGTAAGCCGATTGTTCAGTGCGGCGATGTCAACGCCAAAGTCCAAAGTACGATTCTTCTCCCATGTATTATAGGCAATCATATTAGGAGCACCAAAGGCACTGATTCGTTTGTCACCCATAATATAATCGGTCGTAGCGTTATAAGGTACGGTAGAGATATATTGGTAATTTTTTCCCCGCATATTGCCCAATTCTCCCCAAGATCCTCTTAAACGTAATTCGGAAAGTATTGAAGTATAAGGTTCGAAGAAAGCTTCCTTAGCCACATTCCAACCGGCGGAAAAAGCTGGGAAAGTTCCCCACTGGTGTCCTTTGGCATAACGGGAAGAACCGTCTCTGCGCAGGTCGAACTCAAAGAGATAGCGACTCTTGTAGTCATAGTTGAAACGACCGAAGAAACCGAGAGTAGCATAATGATCCAAAGAATCCCAGGCCTCTATCTTTCCTGTACTGGTAGAAATGGACGGTTGGCCCGGTAATACCATCCCCATTTTATTGGCATAAAGACCGAAGTTCTTCTTATATTCCGACTGCATACCGGCCATTATCTTGAAATTGTGTCCCTTGAACTCTTTTTCATACGTAGTATATGCATTCATTGATGTGAAGTCATCATTGTTAGATTCCTGCCATACACGCGTATCTTCAGTTCCAAATCCACCTTCAAGGTAAGGCTCGTTGCTCACCGAGTAGGAATAAATGAGACCTTTGGAGTAACTACGTTTGTTCATCCATTTGTTGTAGGTAAAGTCGGCATTGATAGTCCAACCTTTCAATGGCTTGATGACTACGTTAGCAGTGCCCCAGAAGTTATCGGTGTATGAAGTCTGAGGATTGGCATCGGCAATGAATACCATACGTCGGCCGGAGAGAAATGTCCATTGGGATCACGCACAGGAATAGTAGGCCACACTACTTGTGTCCAACCAATCATATCGTTGACACTGCCACCCGGATTCATGCCGTAAGCGGGAGATACACTCTTTTCGTGTGAATAACGTACATTCAAGCCCACGGTCAGCCACTTCGTCACGTCAGTCGTAATTTTGGCCAACGCATTGTAACGTTGATAATGATCATCGTAATATCTCAGTTTGCCTTCGTCTTTCAGATATCCCAGAGACATGACGTATGTAGTCTTGTCGCTACCACCCCGAATTGAGATGTTGTGTTGTTGGTTAAGCTGGTTATTCTTAAACATAGCTTTTTGCCAGTCTTCGTTGGCATTTGAACGTCCGTCTCCCCAATCAGCCCAACGGTCCGGATTATCTCGTTGCGGCACGTTGTTGGGAATACTGGTCGGATCATAGTAATATTTTTCAATACGCTCCATCGTCTCCAGGTCAATAATACCACTACCGCCTCCATTGATGTCAGCTTCTCTAAAAAGTCTGGAAAACTCCAATGAACCGGCTGTTTTGGGTAGTACGGTCGGACTGTTGAACGAAAAATTATTGTTATAATTGATGACAGTCTTTTCATTCTTCTTACCTGACTTAGTGGTAACCAATATCACACCGTAGGCAGCTTGCGCTCCATAGATAGCACTTGCAGCAGCATCTTTCAATACAGTCAACGTCTCAATGTCATTGGGATTCAAATCATCGAAATAACCAGTTACACCGTCTATGATAACCAATGGACTGTAGGTTGCGTCCAGTCCGGCATAACCTCGGATATTGAACGATGCCTTCTTACCCGGACCACCGTCTCCATTGGAGATATTCAAGTTGGCTACCTTACCCTGAAGTGCTGCGGCAGCATTAGTTACAGGACGGTCCTCAAGTTCCTTCGCCCCTACTGTGGCGATAGCACCCGTAAGGTTGGCTTTCTTTTGTACACCGTAGCCCACTACCACTACTTCGTCTAACAATTCCGTATTGTTCTCTAATGTAATATTTAGAAAATTACCAGTTACTTTTACTTCCTGAGATAAATAACCGATAAAAGATACCACAATAGTAGAACCTTTTACAGCGTCGATGGCAAAACTACCGTCTATGCTAGTAATCACTCCGGTCGTGGTCCCTTTTACAACTACATTAGCACCAATTACAGGTTCGCCAATATTGTCTACAACCTTACCTTTTACTTGTATAGCCTGCTCTATGGCGGCCATCGCGTCCATACTTCCAAAAAGTAGCAATACCATTAGAGGTATTAGAATGTGTTTTTTTATTTTCATAATACTAACTTTGATTAAAAAGACATTTATTTTTCAACATCTGATAGTTCCTTGTTTATGTAAACAGGAAGAATGAGCTAGGAAGAGTTTTCTTTTGTCATACCAATTCTTTTTTAATAAGTGTTTATATTTATTTAGTTACTGCTAACCGAGCATACATCTCTACCATAGCAGCTTGCGTTAACAGCCACTTGCGGTCATCATGGGTTCTTCCACTGAAATCGATATCGAAAAGTCCCTTCTCATCACGCACATGTTCCCATGCATAATCCATGTTTTGATTGAAAGAGTTGATATATGTTTTATTATGGTCAGTTTGGTAGAGTTCAATGAACCCTCTCAGCATAACGGCAGTAAACCATACATCCCCCTTTTTAAGGAGTTTGAAAGGTTCCCCTTCTTCAGGTATAAAATTTATAAAAAAATAGTTATAACACGCTTTTGCTATATTTTGAGCATCCTTCAAAAAATAGCTACAACCGGTAAGTTGATATAATAAAGTGGCAGCCTGCATCATTTGCCCACTATTGTAGGCATATTTAGACTTATCAATTTTCCCATCCAAAGAGATATTGTCAAAGTATAAATAATCGGTCGAATCTTGCAGTCTTTTTTTAGTCCACTCATATAGTTCCTGCCCTTTTATCAGGTAAGAACTATCTCGGATAGCTTTGAACATTTTTAATGCGAACACTGATGCCGGTGCGTTAGAACATGTATTTTTAGATACTTTCTTTTGCTCACACCAATAGATACCTCCGCCTAATTTGTCATCTGCTCCACTCTCTATAAATTCCCAGATAAGCTGGGCTTTCTTCAGGTATTTTTCTTCTTTTGTATTTAGATAAGCATCTGTGAAGTCAATACCCAACCAGATATTATCATCGTAGAAGCGGTCGGATTGGGAAGCCGTGTTTATGTACGAGGCATAACCGGCAGGGCTTCTGCTGATATCTAAATATTTTTCAAGTCCCCGCAATACCTTGTTATCGAGTAATGTCTTATAGCTCTCATCCCCGGTTGCTGCCCATAGTGCATTTACAGCAGAAAATGTCCCGGAATAAGGCCATAAGTAAGAATATTGATTGGGGATTTCTTTTTGTTCTTCAGAAGCCAAATACGTGGCTGTGTAATTTCCTACATTAGAAGGATAATTCTCTCTTAACAGACAGGTTCCTGATACAGAATAATTTGCATATAAAGAATCAAGTGTTTGTGTAGCCCGTATCAGAGTTAAGCCACTATCTATAGTAGTTTGTTCTTGTGTATCGCATCCGGTCACAGTCAATGCACAAATGAAGATGATGAAAAGTACTTTTTTTGAGTTCATTGTCGCTCTGTTAGATTATTATTGTGTATCATTACTTTCTTTTAAAGAGGATATTTTTAAGATATCCTCTTTTCCTTTGTTTATAAAACCTCTTTCACCTAATCAATTTCTCTAATAACTACTGAAATCTGCCTGCAAAAGTATAAGATACACTGAAAGGTGCTTTATAAATCCATGACATAAAAGTATAGCTGTATCTTATGACATAAATTTGGATAATTATGTCCCGAAATCGTATAAGAAAAAGTGAGAAAAGAGAAAAAAAGATGATTTATGAAGAAGGAAAGAGAAAATTATATATTATCCATCAACAACCAAAGTACAATTCCGGTCAAACTTTGACGATTGGTAGAGCATCACTTTATCTCTTCCCCCGGTAGTATAATTAAGATCCGAAAGCAATTCATGTTATTTTGATCGCATTTCTTCTTTGGTAACGGGGATTTATTACATCGATTCCTGTTTTTTGCCTCAAATATGATTAAGCAGATAATAAAAAATGAATAAATATCACCCATTGGAAATAAAATGCCATATTTGCACAATATTATATTCATTTTACCTAAAACAAATTATCAAATCCCATGCATACCACCATTTTAGAAACCGAACGTCTCCTTCTTCGTCCTTTCCGGGAAACGGATCTGCAAGAGCTCTTTGAATGTTGCCAAAACCCAAACTTAGGAAATAACGCCGGCTGGGAACACATAAAAGTATCGAAGATTCCAAAGAGGTCTTACATACTGTATTTATGGGAAATGAAGGAGTTTTTGCCATAATTCTCAAAGAAGATAATTCACTGGTGGGTTCTATCGGTATTATTACTGACCCCAAACGGGAAAATACCCGGACACGTATGCTGGGATACTGGCTGAAAGAGTGCCATTGGGGAAAAGGTATGGCCTCGGAAGCGACACGAACCATATTGGATTATGGATTTAACGTACTGGGATTGCATTTGATTTCAGCGAACTGTTATCCGCATAACACCCGTTCCCGACTTTTATTGGAACGGAACGGATTTGTATACGAAGGTATACTCCATGAAGCAGAAATGACTTATGACGGACATGTATACGACCATTTATGCTTTTATCAGAAAAAAGGAAGAGTGCCCATGGACTAAAAAGATCTTACGATGATATCCGCAAATAGAGTACGGACTGAACAGCCAACAAAATCACAAAAAGATATTCCGCTGTCAGATATACTGCCAGAGAGGCGGTATAATGACTTAGCAGATACAAATAGAACAAATAAATAACAATCGTTATCAACTGGAACCAAAAGGCAATACGGGTTTTACCCGTACCCGTCACCGCATTAATATACACATATCCAGGCAAAGCAAACACATAATTCAGCAACATCACTGCAAAAGGGATACTTGAAATATTAATAAGTTGAGAACTGTCCGTATAGAATCCAGTAATCTGCCGACGAAAGACCATAGCTAATACTACCAGGGGAAGCCCAATTGCATAGCCCAACTTTAAAATTTTCCTACAAAGCGGAAACAGGTATTGCCTCTCTCCTGCTCCGATCAAATTACTGACTAATGCTCCCGTAGTGGCAGCAAACGAATTGACAATCACAAAGAAGATTGTAGAGACACTTCGAATAATATTAGAAACAGCAAGCTGAGCTTCTCCCAGTCGTTCAATAACCACGAAAAAAAGAAACCACGGAGCAACACTGATAAAGGCATGGAGTATACTCCATACGGAGAGGTGCCATAGCTCCACTAACAAACATTTGTCAAATATAAATTTTAGTCCAAAGTCTGTTCTATCGATTTTCAGCCAAGTATAAACCACAATAATCAGAAGAGAAGCAGCTTCGGACAAAGAAGAAGCTATCGCCGCACCCGCTATTCCTCTATCAAGAACAAAAACAAACCAATAATTACAGGGAATATTTATTAGAACGGCTGCCAGTGCCGCCCATGACAAAGCATTGGTTCGGACAATACCAATATAAAAAGAACGAAATGCCAGAAAGGGAAAAGAAAAAAGCAAACCGAAACATCTCCAATCCAGATAATCAATCACGGCACAATATATCTCAGAAGAGTGCACAAAATATCTCAAAAGAAACGGAAGAAAAAAAATAAGAAAGAGAGGCTAAGCAAGATAGCAAGTACACATAGAAAGACTAACCCCTGAAAGAAAGTTCCGCCTGTTCCGGTATAATGTCCCTTTCCATTGTACTGTCCAACCATCACTTGTACTCCCAAGCTAAAACCAAATCCTAACATATAAATAGCAAGATAATAAATACTGCCAAGAGCGGAAGCACCAAGTTCCACCTCACCAACATGCCCTAGAAAAACAGCATCGGTTATATTGATTAATTGTTCCATCAGAATGCTCAACATCACAGGATAGTTGATAAGCCAAATTTGTCGATAAGTATAATTCATTGCTCAACTTTATGAATACTGCACATTTATGACACAAGGAAGATATCCTACCCAACAGTATCAAACATGTACATAACTGATAAAATAAATAAAATAGATATGAAACATCAGGGAGAGAAGCCGAGGATCTATCCTATAGCTGAATAATTTTATTTTAGAAAAAAATTATTCGTCGAGCTTAGCTATATACAAAGTTTCATGTAGGAGATTAATGACTTAATGATGAATACGGAACAAAAGTATAAAAAAGAAGCGGATAAACAATTTTCTCCCTCAAACGTTTTATTTTCACATAGAATGAAAAAACAAATAAGAATATGGAACAGTCATTCAAAAAGGGAATTGTACTCCATCTAGCCTCATTAGTAGAATATTCTGAAGGTGGAATTATCAGTAAGCAGTTAATCAAAAGCCCTGCCGGAAACATTACTTTATTCTCATTCGACAAAGGCGAAGGACTTAGCGAACACAGTGCTCCATTCGATGCTTTAGTACAGGTATTGGAAGGATCTGCGAATATTGTTGTAAATGGACAAGTTTTTACGGTAAATGCAGGAGAAAGTATTGTATTTCCGGCTAATGCGCCGCATGCATTGACAGCTATTGAAAGATTTAAAATGTTACTGACAATGATTAAAGAGTAGAATCCTCTGATACAACATTCTGGATTGAGATAGAAGAATAATGTATTAGGTAAGTTTATTCTTGATTTTTTTTAATATCTTTGTTGAAATCAAATCTTACCTCAATACGATGAATGTCAAAATAGAAAGTAGCTGGCAACAGCGCCTGCAAGAAGAGTTCGATAAACCCTATTTCGAAAAATTAGTGAACTTTGTCAAGAATGAATACGGGAAGGCACATATACTTCCACCCGGACATCAAATTTTTCATGTATTCAATTCATGTCCTTTTCAGAATGTAAAGGTAGTCATTTTAGGTCAAGATCCATATCCTAATCCGGGACAATATTATGGTATATGTTTTTCCGTACCGGACGGTGTCGCTATTCCCGGTTCACTTTCCAACATTTTTAAAGAGATACATCAGGATCTAGCAAGCCGCTTCCCAATTCGGGTAATCTGGATAGGTGGGTCAAACAAGGAGTATTCCCCATGAATTCCGTACTTACCGTACGAGCTCACGAAACAGGTTCACACCGTAATATAGGATGGGAAACTTTCACCGACGCAGTCATCAAAAAATTAAGTGAAGAACGTGAAAACCTGGTATTCATGTTATGGGGATCATATGCCAAAGAAAAAGCATCACTAATCGATACCGATAAACATTTAATATTAACCGCCGTACACCCTTCTCCCCGATCCGCCGATTATGGATTTTTCGGTTGCAAACATTTCAGTAAAGCCAATACCTTTTTACGAAGCAGAGGCATAGAAGAAATTGACTGGTAGCATTTTTATTTGCATTCAGCAACATCGGACAAGTGCCCTCTTTCTTTTCACCCTATCTTTGCAACATTGAAATACCAATTGAATCATGGAAGGAAAAAAGACAACGCAAGAAGAATATCAGAAGTGTGTAAATGCAGTAGTAGATTATATTAATCTCCACTTGGGTGAAGAAATTGACCTGAAATCATTGGCCAGAATTTCCCATTTCTCCCCCTTCTACTTTCACCGCATTATGAAAGCGTTTTTGGGTGAACCCATCGGTACCTTTATTGTCCGGACACGAACTGAAGCAGCGGCACGCCTATTACGTTATTCATCAACTTCCATATCCGATATTGCCTATCGGATCGGATATGCTTCTCCATCGTCTTTTTCCAAAATATTCAAACAAATGTATGGTATCTCTCCAACAGAATATCGTAATAATAAAAACTATGTAATTATGAAACCAGCAATTATTAAACCGGATCTGGAATTGAAAAAGGAAATCAGAGAACTCCCCCAACGAAATGTAATTTATATCCGCCTCTTTGGTGATTATAAACTAAATGACTATGCAGGCACATGGATGCACCTCATTCAGTTTGTGAAAGAACAAAATCTTCCGATGGGAGACCCTTCTCCACTCTGTATCTACCATGATGACCCCAAAGTAACCCCAACCGATAAACTTCGTACTGACGTATGTATGTTGTTACCATCAAATGCAAGGCCGAAAGGAAATGTAGGATTCAAGCAATTGCCTGCCGGACGTTATGCAACCTTCCTATACAAGGGTTCATACGATCAGTTGCAAGCCGTGTATGACACAATTTACGGCAAATATCTACCTGAAATGGAGTGTACACTAAGCGATGAACCAAGTGCTGAAAGGTATCTTAATGATCCATCATGTACTCCTCCCGAAGAGTTATTAACCGAAATCTACATTCCAATCCGGTAAATCTTCAAAAGAATATAGCAGGCAAGGCATTTTCTCCTCTTGCCGGCCTATTGGTACTACTGCAATAAATATATTCAATACAAATAATACATACTAATCTCTCCCCCAATCTACCCTTTCTCTTATATAATAATGTAAGCATCGTATCCAATTAAACAATTATTATATAAATTCAAAATATTATCGTAATTCATAGTAATAATTATATTAATAATACTAGTTTTGTTATCACATAAACCAAACGACTAAAAAGACAAATAAATAACCCCAAAACTAAATCATGAAAAACAAGTCAATTGCATCTTTTATGATAAAAATCGTAATGATGCCTCTACTCTTTACAATCTCATGTGTAAATGAAATTTCAGAAGATCCTGTAGATATTCCCGGAGAGATACCCATCCGTCTTTCTACACAAATTTTATGTAACCACACACGTGCTATCAATAACGAATTTCAGGAAAAAGATGCCATCGGTCTGTATGTATTGACACAATTATCAACCATCAACCAGAAACGATACATTGACAATATGCGTTTCACATGTTCCCAAGCAACCGGTTTCGAACCAGAAGAAACAATCTATTATCCCAAGGGAGACGGTAAATGTGATTTTATAAGTTATTACCCTTTTCAAGAAACAGGTATTAACCAAGACCAAAGTATAATGCAAGTCCAAATACATACCGACCAAAGTTCTGTAAGCAAACACTCGCTCTCCGACTTTATGATCGCTACAAACAGTGATATTACCCCCAGTCAAAATATGGTATCTATGGAATATAAACATAAACTCTGCAAACTGAAAATCACTATAAAACCAGCTCCGGGAGAAGATATAGATGAACTTTTAAATGACAATCCATCTCTATCATTAAATGGATTCCATTCGGACGCATCATATGATTTTCTCACAGATCGATTCGAGCCATCGGGACAAACAATTAGTGTCACACCTCATGGAGAATGGAAAATAGAGAATAACGCTCTGACAGGCAAAGAAGTCATATTAATACCCGAAAAAATAGAATCTGACAATCACTATATAAATATAGATATAAACGGTAAAAGCTATAGTTGTCCATTTCCTGATAATTTTCAATTAGCCAGTGAAAAAATTGTTCTATAGCCATTATTTATAAATCATCCGAAGGTATCCAAATCAACAATTTCGATCATAGCATTACAGACTGGACAGAAGGGGATTCCGGTGAAACGACAGCCCAGGAAACATCAGGCGTAATTCATCTCTCAGCTCTAAAATTCAGTAAAAGTAACGTTTATAAGGCAATTAATGAAGGAACTCAGGTAGCTGAAATATGTAAAGAGTATCTTTTAGCTGATAACATCGACGCACAAGCCATTGTCGTCTATCCCGTCCTAAACGGAGCAACAGATCTGAATAACGGAACAGTAATTTGTTTACTTGACGAACCAGCATCCATTCATGGAGGTAAAGTCTCTTGGAACAAAGTTAATAACGCATTAGACTACACGCCAGGCAATCAAAGCATCATCAGCGACTTCTATATAACCCAAGACAACTCAATATCAATTTCTAAGCCGGAAAACCCTCTACCGGTGCGATTACAAGAAGAGGTCTTGACAGATATACGAAATACGGAAACCCAAACTTACCCTATAGTCAAAATAGGAATCCAATATTGGATGGGACGTATCTAGAAGCGACACACTATACTGACGGTAAAGCAATTACTTTAAAAAAAGATTTTACAACAACAGCAGGCTATTACACCGGCAAATTTAAAGATGCACCTCAAGACTTTTACTTTTACAATTCAGAAGCTGTTATTTCAGGCAAGCTATCACCTCAAGGATGGAGTATTCCTACCGAAACCGAGTGGGAACTATTAAAGCAATATATAAACAACGATGCTTCTAAACTGAAATTCGGACCATGGTCGAGCGATGAAAATGGTGACAAGCTTCCCATACTAAACATTACGGGATTCAATGGAGTACCAGAAGGATATATTCTAAAAAGTAAGAACGGATATACCAACGGCTTATATACGGTGGTATACTGGTCTACCAATTCATCTGGAAATCAAACAAACAGAGCAATCTATTTGCTGCATACCACAAATGAAATAAAAGATGGTAATATAACAGACAGAGCTCTTTCTGTCAGATGTATCCGTAAATAACAAGCATTTTGCATAGCATACAGAATCTAAAGTTTAGGTCAGTAACGGTGATAGCGATCTACCTAAACTTTAGATTTTAGATTTTATATTTTATCGTAAAATTATTCTTATCATCCGAATAGGGAATCTTCTTATTTTTTCTGTCTTTATAATCAAGAAATCAATTATAAAACCAAAAACAGAAAACATATGCAGAAAGTACTCTTTATCACCACAATCCTACTTACATTATTCGCTCTTTCTATCCGTGCCGAACACAATCCTCGAAAAAGGCCCGATGTATCTGCCCAATTCCAAACCGTCTCCGGTCACAGCATCAGTTTAAATGGCATCGGACTAGCCTATAGTTATGAATATGCTTTTGCCCCCAAAGGGACTATTATTTTTAGCGCAGGATCTTCTTATGCTTTTGGAAGAATACTACAGCTCAAAATGGAATCACTCCGCGAATTTCATATCGACACCAAAGACTATCATTTAGTAACCGGAGATTTAGCCATAGAACCACGTTTTTATTATAACCTGAAGAAAAGACATCGCAATGGCAAACGTACTTGGGGCAATTCCGGCGGGTATTTATCTGTTAATTTCGGATATTCTTTTCCAATAACCATTACCAGTGGAGTGAAAGCAGCCCACATATATGTTATCACCCCTATTGGGGATTCCGTCGCGTATGGAAGCATTTTCTATTCGATCTATCGGGTGGAGTCGGCTATATCGGATCCTCAAATGGAACTTCTGCCGTTTATCCGGGTTTAAGAATAGGTTTAGGATACAGATTCTGATCCTCCTATTTTAATTGTAGAATAAGCAACCAAAGTGTCTTATACAAAAAATGGCTACTCATCCCGAGCAACCAATCTTTTGTTAACCTTAAATCTAATACTTATGAAAAAAACACAATACAAATATACCGAATTTCAATCAATTAGCAAATATCAGATCAAAAATATTCCGTATTATAACACCGTTTAATATTCACGCCTATTTTGTTAATACTTCGCATTAAAAAACGTTAACAATTAACAACATTCGTTCACAATTCTCTTGTAACTCTATAGCCTTGGGAAACAATATTGTTCTCCAAATGAATATGATGGTGCAATTATCTTACAACGTCC
>ENA-OQIG01000281-OQIG01000281.1-human-gut-metagenome-genome-assembly--contig:-NODE-281-length-30514-cov-2.703919_pt1 | contig 30514 bp, 37 predicted proteins | sample MGYA00242576_ERZ504741 | MGnify/ENA primary metagenome ERZ504741 (study PRJEB26092, sample SAMD00036436) | human gut metagenome | host: Homo sapiens | study: EMG produced TPA metagenomics assembly of... | reverse complement strand
TCCCGATGTATGGACGGGGAATTTTCGTATATCCGCATTTAAAGGAAAAGCCGGTTATGGCAAAGATGCCATCCGGCAGGAACTGAAAGAGAACGATTCGGCTTCATTGGTGAAAGTCGGAACGTGGGAATGTGCGTATAGTAAAGAAATGTTTCAGGAGGAGGGAACTTATTATACTTCCCATTTGTGGATTACAGGCGTTGACGATATTGCTTTTGAATGTTCTTTCACCGTGCCTAAAGGTGGAGTTGTGAAGGAGGCGGAAGATGTAATCGCTACTTTGGAGGTACGTAAAGAAGGACAGAAGTATCCTGCTGAATTGATTCCTGTACGTCTTTCTGAAATTTATTTGATTAATGAGGGATATGAATGGGTGGTATCTACTGTGAAGCAGGAACTGAAAAAGGATTTCCAAGGAATAGAAGAGGACTTGGAGAAACTTCAACAAGTGATTGACAGCGGTAAGATTGGTTCGAAAAAGAAAGAAGAATGGTTGGCTATTGGTATCACTGTTTGTGCAATTCTGGCAAATGAAGTGGATGGCATGGAATGGAAAACGTTGATTGACGGCAACCGGGAAGCTCCTGTTCTCCAATATAAAGATCGGACCATCGACCCGATGAAGCTCGTTTGGAGTAAAGTAAAGGCGGGAGAGCCTTGCAATGTAATAGAAGAATATAAGAAGTGTTTGGATTAAAATGGCAGTACCTTATTTACAGATAGATAACCTGACCAAGTCTTTCGGTGACTTGGTTCTTTTTGAAAATGTATCTTTGGGCATTGCCGAAGGTCAGCGGGTAGGATTAATAGCAAAGAACGGTAGTGGAAAGACTACCTTACTGAATATCATTGCCGGAAAGGAAGGTTATGATAGCGGTAATATTGTTTTTCGTCGTGATCTTCGGGTGGATTACCTGGAACAGGATCCGCAATATCCCGAAGAACTGACAGTGCTCGAAGCCTGTTTCCATCATGGTAACAGCACGGTGGAATTGATAAAGGAGTACGAACGCTGCATGGAAACCGAAGGTCATCCGGGATTGGAAAACCTCTTGGCACGTATGGATCAGGAGAAAGCTTGGGAGTATGAACAGAAAGCCAAGCAAATCCTTTCACAACTTAAAATCCGTAATTTCGATCAGAAAGTGAAGCAACTGTCCGGCGGACAGCTGAAGCGTGTTGCTTTGGCGAACGCTTTGATTACCGAACCGGATCTGTTAATCCTTGATGAGCCGACCAACCACCTGGACTTGGATATGACCGAATGGTTGGAAGATTACCTGCGTCGTACCAACCTTAGCCTGCTGATGGTGACTCACGACCGTTACTTCCTTGATCGTGTTTGCTCCGAGATTATCGAAATAGACAATCAACAAATCTACCAATATAAAGGTAACTACAGCTATTATCTCGAAAAGCGTCAGGAACGTATTGAATCTAAGAGCGTGGAAATAGAGCGTGCCAATAATCTGTATCGTACAGAACTCGACTGGATGCGCCGGATGCCGCAGGCACGCGGACATAAGGCCCGTTACCGGGAAGATGCTTCTACGAATTGGAAAAGGTTGCGAAGCAGCGTTTTAATACTGATAATGTAAAGCTGGAAGTGAAAGCATCGTATATCGGAAGCAAGATATTCGAAGCTGACCATCTTTTCAAGAGTTTCGGAGATCTAAAGATTCTGGATGATTTCTCTTATATCTTCTCTCGTTATGAGAAGATGGGAATTGTAGGAAATAACGGAACCGGAAAATCTACTTTTATCAAGATATTGATGGGACAAGTCAAGCCTGATAGCGGAACAGTGGATATTGGCGAAACAGTTCGTTTCGGTTATTATTCGCAGGACGGACTTCAGTTTGACGAACAGATGAAAGTGATTGATGTGATACAGGATATTGCCGAAGTCATCGAATTGGGCAATGGAAAGAAGCTGACTGCTTCTCAATTTCTGCAGCATTTCCTGTTTACTCCTGAAACCCAGCATAGCTATGTCTATAAATTGAGTGGGGGAGAGCGTCGCCGTCTTTACCTTTGTACCATCCTGATGCGTAATCCTAACTTTCTAGTATTGGACGAGCCTACCAATGACCTCGATATTATCACGCTGAATGTGCTCGAAGAATATCTCCAAAACTTCAAAGGCTGTGTGATTGTCGTTTCCCATGACCGTTACTTTATGGATAAAGTAGTAGATCACCTGATGGTATTCAACGGACAGGGAGATATTCGTGACTTCCCCGGAAATTATAGTGATTATCGTAACTGGAAAGAAGCAAAGGAACAAAAAGAGAAAGAAGCAGAGAAGCCGCAGGAAGAAAAGACCGCCCGTGTCCGTCTGAACGACAAGCGTAAGATGAGCTTTAAAGAAAAGCGTGAATTCGAGCAACTGGAAAAAGAAATCGCCGAACTGGAAGCTGAAAAAACACAAATTGAGGAACTTCTTTGTAGCGGCACACTTTCCGTTGACGAATTGACTGAAAAGTCAAAACGTTTGCCCGAAGTCAATGATATGATTGACGAAAAGACAATGCGTTGGTTGGAACTTAGCGAAATAGAAGGCTGATTCGTGCCACTATATTGGCACCTTTGTGCCACTTCGATGGCACAAGTATAGTTTATTATATTCCCGGATAACCAAATAATGATAATATACCCCCAGACAATATAACCTAGTATGACAAACCTAACCAATTATCATAGCCACTGCCTGTATTGCGACGGACGAGCCAATATGGACGATTTTATTCGTTTTGCTATCAGCGAAGGGTTTACTTCTTATGGCATTTCTTCTCATGCTCCACTACCATTTTCTACCGCATGGACGATGGAGTGGGATAGAATGGAAGATTACCTTTCCGAATTCTCTCGTCTGAAAAAGAAATATGCAGGTAAGATAGAGCTTGCCATCGGTCTCGAAATTGACTACCTGAATGAAGAAAACAATCCCTCTTTGCCTTGTTTTCAAAAACTACCACTTGACTACCGGATAGGTTCTGTGCATATGTTGTATTCTCCAGAAGGGAAAATCGTAGATATTGATACCCCGGCAGATCTTTTCCGTCAATTGGTAGACAGGCACTTCGATGGTGACTTGGATTCTGTTGTCCACCTTTATTATAAGAACCTGCTCCGTATGGTAGAGCTGGGAGGATTTGATATTGTCGGCCATGCTGACAAGATGCATTATAACGCTTCCTGTTATCGTCCGGGTTTGCTTGATGAAGCATGGTATGACACGTTGGTCCGCGATTACTTCGCGGTGATTGCCGCACGTGGTTATATGGTGGAAATCAATACCAAGTCTTATCATGAGCTGGGTACATTCTATCCGAATGAACGTTATTTCCCTTTCCTGAAAGAATTGGGTATTCGGGTACAGGTGAATAGTGATGCGCACTACCCTGAAAGAATAAACAATGCCCGCTTCGAAGGGTTAGCCGCTTTGAAGAAAGCAGGTTTTACTTCGGTGGTAGAATGGCATGGGGGGAAATGGGAAGATATTCCCATAGGATAAGTTATTCCATATCCAGAATCTCTTGTTTCTCTTCATTCAACGAAACCAATGTCTTTTTTAGCTCGTCTATTCGTGAATCAATTTCAGCCAACTTCTTCAGATACATAGTTCTAGGTAGCACATCTTCATTGGCCATGATAAACTCCTCTTTCTCGTCAAAGAGTTGCTCTATTTGCTCTTCAACTCTATTTATAGCACATGAAATTTCTCCTATCATAAATCTTTCTTTTTTTATAGATGCCTTTATTCCGTCCTCTTGCAAGCATTTGCCTGGAAAAACTCGTTCAACGTATCTTCATAGTTACCATGAAGCATAATATGATGATTTCCCAGTGGATTCTTTAAGAAGTATTCGGCCGGAGTATTCATGTGGATGCGCACTTGTGTACGGCACATATTAATATAATTAGTGTTTTCAGTCAATGTTCCTGTAGACAAGTAATATTCATCCAGACATTCACCGCCACATTTTATGATCGTTACATCCCCCGTCGGAAGTAGCCCTTGTATGGCAATTCCTTTTTCTGTTTCAAAGTGATTGCGGATAATATATCTCTCCGTTTGTTTGAGACCTACGGTGCAATGTGCCAATATCAGTTCATTCGTACGGGAATTAATCATGGAAGGATTTGCCATAAATCCGTCTTTACCCGTAAGTGCTTTAACTGCTAATAGCGTAAATACAGATTGAAGATCTCCTTCACAACCTGCTATTATCCCGTCATCATTCAATAAAGATAATGCCACGCATCCGGTAGTGTCGATTTGTTCAATCAGTTTAAAACAGCTTAATGTCAGCGCTTCCAGATTTTCTTCCTGACAGACCTTTTTGATTGCCCGGTACAGCCGCATGGATTTGATTAAATCTTCAGGAGTTCCTTCGCGGCAGGCAAGAGCTTGTGATGCTACAGCTGCGCATGATGCTCCAACTTGGTCATCCGTAATGTGTTTAAATTGTTCATAAATCCGTTCCAATGGAATATCTACATATTCGATTCCCCAACGACGTTTTGCCAACAAGTAGTCTACGTTACTGGCAACTAACCAGGAAGAAGGACTTCCAATGACTCCGATACGTTTGCCAAACAAAGAACGTTGTGCCTGAAAATTATTATAAAGTGTATGAATACGTAAGATGATAGCCGATAATTCACCGTGCAGAATTTCACTTTTCATTCCGCGTCCCCGTAGCCAGGTGGAAATTTCCAGTGCGGCAGCAAGAGAATTCTGCATACCGTCTGCCAGTAAAATGGCAGGGCGGGGAAGATTCTCAAAGTGCTGTATGACCAGTCTTTCCACCCCACCGGTAGCGACGAAAATGATTTTGAAATCGTCACTACTAAGTTTGTCCATATCTTGATGGTCGACGAACTTTACAGTATAATATTTTTCAATCTCGCTCAAAATAGCTTCGTGCGAGCTACGTAGCGAGACTTGTTTGTGAAGTATTGAAGCGAATGAGATAAGGTGTATGGTCATTATGATATTGTTTTAAGTTTTCCGTATGACAAATGTATAGCTTTCTTTTCAATTTACCATAACGATTTTAACCTTGCTAAGGTTTTTAAAGTTTTTATGTCTCTGTATTCAAATTATTGCGTACATTTGCAGCTCCAAGTAGAAAAAGTAAATAGTAATTAGTAATTTGTAGTTAAAATTATGCCAACCATATCCATTCGCGGAAACGAGATGCCTGCATCTCCTATCAGAAAACTGGCTCCTTTGGCAGACGCTGCCAAGCAACGCGGAGTCCATGTGTTTCACCTGAACATCGGACAGCCTGATCTGCCACTCCTCAGGCCGCGATTGACGCGATACGCAATATTGATCGTAAAGTGCTGGAATATAGCCCCAGTGCAGGTTATCGTAGCTATCGCGAAAAATTAGTGGGATATTATGCAAAGTTCAATATCAACCTTACAGCAGACGATATAATCATTACATCGGGAGGTTCGGAAGCCGTACTTTTTTCCTTCCTTTCCTGCCTGAATCCGGGAGATGAAATTATCGTTCCGGAACCTGCATACGCTAACTATATGGCATTTGCAATCTCTGCCGGAGCAAAGATTCGCACTATTGCTACGACCATTGAAGAAGGCTTTTCCCTTCCGAAAGTAGAGAAGTTTGAAGAACTGATTAATGAGCGTACGAAAGCGATTCTTATTTGTAACCCAAACAATCCTACCGGTTATTTGTATACACGTCGTGAAATGAATCAGATTCGTGACTTGGTAAAGAAGTACGATTTATTCCTTTTCTCTGATGAAGTATATCGTGAGTTTATATATACCGGTTCTCCATATATTTCTGCCTGCCATCTGGAAGGTATTGAAAATAATGTAGTACTGATTGATTCGGTATCCAAACGATATTCCGAATGTGGTATCCGCATTGGTGCGTTGATTACCAAAAACAAGGAGATACGCGATGCTGTCATGAAGTTCTGTCAGGCTCGTTTAAGTCCTCCGTTGATTGGACAGATTGCTGCAGAAGCTTCTTTGGATGCTCCGAAAGAATATTCACGCGAAACGTATGATGAGTATGTAGAACGTCGTAAATGTCTGATTGACGGTTTGAACCGTATTCCCGGTGTTTATTCGCCCATTCCGATGGGAGCTTTCTATACAGTGGCCAAACTTCCGGTAGATGACTCCGATAAGTTCTGCGCATGGTGTCTTTCTGATTTTGAGTATGAAGGTCAGACTGTATTCATGGCTCCGGCTTCCGGTTTCTATACCACTCCGGGATCTGGAATCAACGAGGTTCGTATTGCTTACGTATTGAAAAAAGAAGATTTAACCCGTGCACTTTTTGTCTTGCAGAAGGCTTTGGAAGTGTATCCGGGAAGAACGGAATAAATTCTAGTATTAAGTATTAACCGTAGTTTCTGGGGTGTTTGTTGCTGCTACACTTAATACTTAATACCTAATACTTAAACAAATGTCTTTATCACTTTTCATAGCCCGGCGTATCTATCGTGAAAGCGATGGCGGAAAGCAGGTGTCACGTCCTGCGGTCCTCATTGCCATGGCGGGTATTGCTATTGGTTTGGCCGTAATGATTATTGCAGTGGCGGTAGTCATCGGGTTTAAAAGTGAAGTGAGAAATAAAGTTATAGGATTCGGGTCGCATATCCAGATAACTAATTTGGATGCGGTCAGTTCTTACGAAACCCATCCCATTGTGGTAGGAGACAGTATGATGACTGCTCTTGCTGATTATCCGGAGATAAGCCATGTGCAGCGTTTCTCTACCAAACCGGGTATGATTAAGACCGATGACGCTTTTCAAGGAATGGTGTTAAAAGGGGTAGGTCCGGAGTTTGACCCCCATTTTATAAAAGAGTATTTGGTAGAAGGGGAGATTCCTGTTTTCAGTGATTCAGTTTCTACCAATCAAGTACTTATCTCGAAAGCGTTGGCAACTAAAATGAAGTTGAAACTGGGAGATAAGATATATACCTATTATATACAGGATGATATTCGCGCTCGTCGCCTGACGATTGCCGGAATTTATCAGACGAATTTCTCCGAATACGACAACCTCTTTTTACTGACGGATCTTAATCTGGTGAATCGTTTGAACGGTTGGCAACCGGAACAGGTGACCGGTGTGGAATTACAGGTGAAAGATTATGATAGACTGGAAGATATAACCTATGAGATCGCAACTGATATTGACAACAGGAAGATGAGTTGGGAGGTGTGTATTATGTGCGTAACATCGAACAACTGAATCCTCAAATCTTTGCTTGGCTTGATTTATTGGATTTGAACGTATGGGTGATTCTGATTTTGATGATAGGAGTTGCCGGCTTCACCATGATTTCCGGTTTACTGATTATTATCATCGAACGCACCAATATGATTGGGATTTTAAAAGCATTGGGAGCCAATAATTTCACGATTCGCAGAACCTTTCTTTGGTTTGCATTCTTTCTGATTGGCAAAGGCATGCTCTGGGGCAATGCCATTGGTTTGGCATTCTGTATTCTTCAATCTCAATTCGGACTTTTCAAACTTGATCCGGAGACTTATTATGTAGATACTGTCCCGGTATCTTTTAATGTTTTACTTTTTATCTTGATTTAATTTGGGTACTTTGTTTGCTTCTGTATTGATGTTGATTGGCCCCTCTTTTTTAATCACTAAGATCAATCCGGCAAGCTCCATGAGATACGAATAATCCTCTTTTTTCCTATCTGATTTTTACTGCAAAAATAATTTGGTCTATTGCGTGATGTGGAGTGAATAATATGTCTATATTTGCGCCCAATTTACTTAATATCCTCTTGTAGGTTTAATTTTTAACCATTATGAATAATGTGTTAATCCTGTTGGATAATCTGGATGACTGGAAACCGTATTATGAGACAAGTAGTGTCCTGACTGTTTCCGACTATCTAAAAACAAGCCGGTGGAGAAAGACCGGAAGTTAGTTATTAATCTTAGCAATGATTACAGCTATAACTCTGAAGGGTATTACTGTTCGCTGCTAGCCCAAACGAGAGGACAGAAAGTCATTCCGGATGTTGATATCATCAACAAAATGGAGGCTGGAACGGGGGTGCGGATGGACCGTAGTCTGCAAGCCCTTTGTTATCAATGGATACAGAAGAATGACATCAAGGATGATATCTGGTACCTGAATATTTACTTTGGCAAATGCCGGGAAAAAGGTCTGGAACGGATTGCGCGTTTTATTTTCGAGAATTACCCTTGCCCATTGTTAAGAGTGGCTTTGAATACTCATCCCAGAAATCAGATCGAGGGCATTCATTTTCTTCCCCTGAATCAGCTTAATGATGCAGAGCAGGATTTCTTTGCCAATACGCTGGATAACTTAACAAGAAAATATGGCGTGCACCGAAGTCGGCAAAGGCTTCCCGTTACAGTCTCGCTGTATTGGTCGATCCACAGGAGAAATTTCCTCCCAGCAATAAAGGTGCTCTGCACAAATTGACGGAGGTAGCTAAGAAAATGAACATCCATGTGGAGATGATAACCGAAGATGATGCTATCCGTTTGCTCGAATTTGATGCCTTGTTTATTCGTACTACAACTTCACTCAATCATTATACATTCCATTTGTCACAGTTGGCTGCACAAAACGGAATGGCTGTTATTGACGATCCGTTGTCTATCATTCGGTGTACGAACAAAGTGTATCTGAAAGAACTTTTTGAGAAGGAAAAGATATCTGCTCCTAAGTCTACATTGATTTTTCAATCCAACCATCATTCGTTTGAACAGATAAGCGACTGGTAGGTGCTCCTTTTATCCTGAAAATACCGGATGGCTCTTATTCCATTGGTATGAAAAAAGTGTCGAACGAAGAGGAACTGCAAGCCAGTCTGAAGATACTGTTTGAAAAATCGGCAATCTTGCTGGCACAGGCATTTACTCCAACGGAATTTGACTGGCGTGTCGGTCTATTGAACGGTGTACCGCTCTATGCCTGCAAATATTATATGGCGAAAGGACACTGGCAGATTTACTGTCACTATGATTCGGGCAGAAGCCGTTGTGGATTGGTAGATACGATTCCTATTTATCAGGTGCCTCGTGTGGTATTGGATACAGCTGTAAAGGCTGCCAATCTGATAGGAAAAGGGTTGTATGGAGTCGATCTGAAAATGGTGGATGATAAGGCTTATGTAATTGAAATCAATGATAATCCCAGTATCGATCATGGACTGGAAGATGCCATTATCGGTGATGAAATGTATTACCGTTTGTTGAATCACTTTGAACAAGTGCTAGAAACAAAACATTATTGATTATGGAGCCGATAATCGTCCGTAAAGCACAGCAGGCAGACATTCCCGCTATTTTGGAAATAGAGTGGGAGTGTTTCCGGGAAGACAGTTTTTCAAAAGAGCAGTTTGCTTATCTGATAAGCGTTCGAAAGGAACTTTCTATGTGATGATGGAGGCGGATAGGGTGATCGCTTATGTCTCCCTGTTATTTCATGGGGGAACTCGCTATTTAAGAATCTATTCGATAGCTGTTCATTCGGATTATAGAGGAAGAGGACTGGGGCAGGTATTGATGGACCAGACGATTCAGACGGCCGGTGAATGTAAGGCTGCAAAGATTACGCTTGAAGTGAAAGTGACCAATACTTCCGCTATCGGACTATATATGAAAAATGGCTTTATTCCAACAGGAATAAAGCCATGCTATTATCACGATGGTTCGGATGCTATTTATATGCAGCGATTGATTTAACAATAACTCTGTCTTCTCACGAAATCCGGTTTATCTTCTCATGAAATCTCCTTTTCCCCGGAAGAAACGGCAGAGTTTGAACTTCAATGACTGTACAGGTTGGATAAGGTCGAAAACTGGTAACGAGAAATAGTATTTTCGTCCTCCACCCATTTCTTTTGCCGTGCGGTTGATAATGACAGCTTGTATTGTGAAGCGCAGTATCCAGATCAGGAATGCGATGCCTGCTACCAGCCAGTGGAAATTAAGAATCCCGATTACGATGCCTGCTATACAGGCAATATAGAATAACAAACGGGAGAATGTCTCAAATCCCAGGAGGTAACGCTGTATTCCGTGTAGAATCTGGCAGTAGCATATAACTAACCTTTTCTTCTTTCCAATCTTTGTAGCGATATACGGGCTGTATCCGTGTGGTAGCGTTGAAGTCTGTTTCAACACGGGTGTTGGAGGAGGTAGCTAGCTCATTAATGAATAAATCATCTTCTCCACGTTGCAGATTCAGGTATTTGGAGAAACCTTTCTGTTGAAAGAATAGTTCTTTCCGGTAAGCCAGGTTGCGTCCGATACCGATATAAGGTTTTCCGGCTAGCGCGAATCCCAGATAGCGACAAGATGGAACAAAGTATCGAATGCAGTACGTTTGTGCAACCATCCTTTTGTGCGGTCGTATCCGCTATATCCCAACACAATTTGGTCTGCGGAGTGAAATTACGTGCCATCAGTTTTAGCCACTGGTTGCTGGCGGGCATACAGTTTGTTTCCGTAAATACGAGCCAGTCATGTTTGCTGGCTTTGATGCCTAACGTTAGAGCCAGTTTCTTATGACTGATATAGCGTGCACTTTCGGGCGTAAAACTATGGTAAAGATGAGGATATTTTTCTTCCATCACTCCCAGTATATCCTCGGTATCATCTGTGGAAGCATCATTGATGACAATCACTTCAAATTGTGGATAGTCCTGTTCCAGAATGGCAGGTAGAATTTTACGAAGATTTTCAGCCTCATTGCGTGCGCAGAGAATCACGGAAAGTGGAGGCAGTTCTCGTGTGAAATGCGCCTCTTCTTTGCCTACAGCCTTATTGTGGACATGTATTCGATTGTACAGGCCGAAATAATAAATGAGCTGAATGATAAAAAGAATACCTGCCGCCGATAAAAGAATCAGTTCGACAGTATTGAATGTAAATGTTTCCATCAAATTTTAGTGTCGTTTTTACAGCCGCAAAAGTACACAATTTTTCGGTAGTTTCGTCATCTCGATGGGAGGTTATTTCGCAAGTCGAGATATTCTTTCTTGAACATATCCACAAAAAGAAAGAATAATGAAAGCAGCAACGGACCGAAGATGACTCCCATAAACCCGAATATCGGCAGGCCGATGACTACTCCGAAAATAGTGATAAGCGGATGTGTATCCGCCATCTTCTTTTGAAGGATGAACCGGATAAGGTTGTCCGATTGCGATACGACGATAGCTCCATAGCCAAAAAGCCCGATGGCGTTGAACCAGTCTCCGCTGATGGCAAGATAAGCGGCTACAGGAAACCATACCAATGCCGTACCTACCATCGGAATGATGGTTGCAAAGCAGGTCAGGAATCCCAGCATCAGTATGTTGGGTGCTCCGAAAAGCAGATAGCCTATCATAGCCACGCCTCCCTGAATGATAGCCAGTAAGGGAATGCCGATAGCATTGGAACGGACAATCATATTGATTTCGTGAATGACTTCCTGCGTATTGGTTTCATTAAATGGCAGAATGTCATTGACATAAGCTTCCATCTTTTTTCCTCCAATCAGCATGAAATAAAGCACAAAGATCATGACGAACAGGTTGATGGCAAGGCTGCTGATGCTTTCCATTATAATTTGTCCGATACGGGGAAGTATGGACATGATGAATGACAGCGTATCTTTTCCCAATACATCGTATCCTGTTTTCTCTTTGATGAATTCTGCTACCTGTTGAATAGGTGCAATATAGGTCTGTGGATCCAGATTGATATCCTGTAACTTGTTTGCCACCATCCAGACAGTCAATCCCAAAGGGATAAGAAAGACGAAAATCGTTTCTGCGGTAATCAACAGTGCGCTGATGCTTCGTTTCAGCTTTCGTTTTTCTACCAGATGATTCATCTGTCCGCGTACAAGAATGTAGATGGTGAGTGCTCCCAGCAATCCCCCCAGAAAAGGAGTGATTTGGCGGAAGATGATGACTCCCATAAACAGGATGATGACAATGAGGGAATATTTCCAGTATTGTTCTTTGGTGCTCATATCGTGTAAAATTCGTTTATATGATAATAAACACTCGAAGGCCGTGAAAGGTTTGTTTTACAGTGAAATGTCGATATGAAAAATTGTTTTACCGGGACGGCTTTCCAAAATAGACAAATGACCGTTGTGGTTACGGATGATTTGTCGGCAGAGACTTAATCCGATACCGGTTCCTTCGGATTTGGTGGTGAAGAACGGAATGAATATTTTTTCCTGCAGTTCATCGGGGATACCGGGACCATTGTCTGTGACGTCGATAGATATATGCTCGTCCCGATATGCATAAATTTCGATTGCTCCGTCTGTTCTTCCGTCTAACGCCTGAATGGAGTTTCTAAGGAGATTGAGCAGGACTTGGGATAGCTGGTTCTCGTCTCCATCCATGTCGATGAATTCCGGCTGACAGGTAAGTGTGAAATGAATCTGATTTTCCTGAAAATCGGTAGACAGGAGTTCTTGCAGATTTTGCAGGAGGGCTGTTAGTGAAAACCGTTTCCTTTCCGGTTGGGGCAGATAGGAGAGACGACGGAAAGATTCGGTAAATTCCAGCAGGCGTTCACTTTGTGCCTGGATGATATGAAGTCCGCGAAGTGTTTTTTCGCTGTTGTCCGGATATGCGGATAATGTTTGCGACAGGGAGATGATGGGAGCAATGGTGTTCATGATTTCGTGGGTAAGCACGTGGCTTAGCTTGTTCCATGATTCACTCTCTTTATCATTCAGTTCATTGCTGATATCCTTGATGGATAAGATGGTAATAGTTTCGTTCTGTAATTTCATCTGGTTTTGAGACAGACTAAGTCGTTCTTTCTTCTCTTTTTCCTGCAGGATAGGTTTCAGTTGGTCGTATTGGGCTAGTTGCTGGCATCCCAATAAAGTCAGTGCGGCACTGTTGGCCATCATTATTTTTCCGGAAGAATCCCATGCCAACACACCGCTAGGGACTTCTTCCAATAGCGAACGGTAGAAATGTTCCTGCTTTGAATATTCAGCTTGAGTTCGGATGAGCAGGGCATTGATACGGTTGAGTGAACGATTCAGCATTTCCTGTTCCCGGCTGACATTGTTTTCGGGGAAATAGAGCATATTGTCTTTGTCTTCTATCGCATCGAAGAAAAGGCGTAATTTTTGGTTGAAAGAGTTTAGCTTATTCACTAATCTTCCAATCTGAAACAAGGAGCAGATAACCAGTAATATCCCTATTACCACTCCTTGTTGGGAAATAATGAGCCATAGACCTGTTCCTGCGGTAGCAAGAATAAATAGGATATGTCCTAATATGGTCCAATATATATGTCGGCTGAATAGCATACGGCTTAGGGCTTAAATCGTTTCAGTTTATTGTAGAGCGTTTGTCGGCTGATACCAAGTTGTTCGGCCGCAGCAGTCAGGTTTCCATTATTTTGCAAGATGGCCGTCTCGATGGCTTGTCGTTCCACTTCTTCCAGATTGGGCACCGCTTGGACTGTCTGTGGTTTCCAAGTCTGTTTCACCAGAATATCTTTAGGACGTATCACGTTGCTTTCGCATAAAATAACCGCCTTTTCGATGGTGTGTTGCAGTTCCCGGATATTGCCCGGCCAATGATAGGAGCGTAGCTTTTCAATCGTTTGCTCATGCATTCGCATTTCCGGTCGTTGATATTTGGAAGCGAAGCGATGAAGAAAAGCATCGATGAATAATAATAGATCATCTCCCCGTTCTCTCAAAGGGGGAATTTCCAGATGGATGGTATTGATGCGATAGAATAAGTCTTCGCGGAACAAACCTTCTTTAATCATCTCCGGTATGTCTTTGTTGGTGGCGGAGATGAGTCGGATATCAACGGGAATCACTTTGTTGCTTCCGATTCGGGTGATATTTCGGTTTTGTAGTACAGTCAGTAGTTTGGCCTGCAATGCAAGAGGGAGATTTCCGATTTCATCCATAAAAAGCGAACCACCATTGGCGGCTTCGAATTTACCCGGACGGCTTTCATAAGCATCAGTAAACGCTCCACGTTCGTGTCCGAAGAGTTCACTCTCAAAGAGCGATTCGCTGATAGCCCCCATATCGACACTAAGTAACTGACGGGTGTTTCGTGAAGATAAGCGATGTATTTCCCTGGCTAACATCTCTTTTCCTGTTCCGTTTTCTCCGGTTATCAGGATATTGGCATCGGTTTTGGCGACTTTAGTAACTACCTTAATTAGCTGTAGCATTGCAGGGGAATGACCGATCAACATTTCTGACTTATTCAGATTTTCATCACCGGATGCTTTCTGGGTTGATTTGGGAGAGTTTTTATGATGGGTTGGACGATTGTTTTGATAGGCTTCCTTTATTTTCTGTATCAGTATGTGGTTATCCCATGGTTTTAGTAGAAAATCTGTTGCACCATTCTTCAGTGCTTTAACGGCTAATTCTACATCACCGTAGGCGGTTAGCATAATAACGGGCAGTGAAGGGCGGATTTCATGGATATGTTTCAGCCAGTACAGTCCCTCGTTACCATTGTTGATTCCTGCTGAAAAGTTCATATCCAGAATCACAATATCAATCGGAGTGGTAGATAAGATGGTCGTGATTTGATTAGGATTGGCAGCTGTGCGGACTGTGCTGAACACATTCTCGAGTAATAACTCCAGTGAGGCTAATACACTCTTATTGTCGTCTACAATTAAAATCGTTCCTGTTTCCATACGCAAGATTGGGGGCTCTGTCCGTTGAATGTTCCTTTAAAGTTTCCGGGTAAAGGTATCTGTTTTGATTTTCTTTGCAAGGGAGTGTCCAATAATTAGACGTTTTCATACAAAGTTTATGCTGGAATGAGTCAGAACGAGTTAGAATAGGGTAGAATAGAGGGATTCTCTCGGTAATGTCCAATTATTGGACGTTAGGGCGTTTAATTTTTGGACGGTGGAAGAATTATGTAATTTCTATTTGTTTTATAATCAATTATTTATGATTTGTGGCATTGCATTTGCTTTTATCATCCTGCTATCACACAATCATATATTATAAAGGATGAAAAGATTTCTTTTACTACTATTGCTTTCAGTGCCGGTTTTCCTGCTAGCCCAATCCGCTATGAGTTTGGACGATTGCATTCGTTTGGCTTATAAACAGAATCTGGCTGTACGTAACGGAGTTATCGGCATAAAGGAAACGAAAGCGGATTATATAGCTTCTGTCGGTGCTTTCCTGCCGCACATAGTGTTAATGCGGAAACAGGCAAACGATTCGGACGTTCGCTGGATCCTGACACCAATGGGTATACCAGTGAATCTTTTGAAGAGGGAACGGTGGGACTCGATATGACACTTTCCTTATTTGAAGGCTTTTCGCGTATCAATCAGGTGCGTTTCCGGAAAATGAACAAAGAACGTAGTGAATGGGAGCTGAAAGAGAAACAGAATGAACTGGCCTATCAGGTGACGGATGCTTATTACAAACTGATTCTGGAGAGAAAATTGCTCGATCTTGCTTTGGAACAAAGCCGGTTGAGCGAAAGGTATTTGAAACAGACAGAGGTCTTCGTGGAACTGGGATTGAAATCAGCTTCCGATTTACAGGAGGTGAAAGCACGCCGGGAGGGAGATATTTATCGTTATCAGTCGCGCGAAAATAGCAGTCGGATCGCTTTATTACATCTGAAACAATTAATGAATATCCAGCCGGGCGACACACTCGCTATTCTGGATACGATTACAGCATCCCAATTACCACCATATTCTGTTTCGACTGTGGAAACTCTATACGCACAATCTATCGAAATATTGCCCTCCATACGTATGATTGATTTGAAACAAAAAGCAGCTCATAAAGAGTATGCGATAGCGGGAGGAGCTTTCTCACCCTCTGTCTTTGCTCGTTTCACCGTCGGTTCCAATTATTATAATACAGCTTTCTCGGCCAGACAATTGCGTGATAATATAGGAAAATATGTGGGTGTTGGCATCTCCTTTCCCCTGCTAAGCGGTTTGCAACGTTTGACCAATCAGCGCAAGCTGAAATTGAATATGTATCGGCTCAAAAACGAAAGAAGAACTTTTGAAAAACAACAATTATATACGGATATTGAGCAAACACTACCTTTCTCTTCACACCGGATATAGTGAACATCAGCAGGCATTATCACAACTTGACGCTGAAACACTGGTACTGAAAGAATCCGAACGGAAATGGGAAGAGGGATTGATTTCCGTCTTTCAACTGATGGAAGCCCGTAACCGGTTTATTGCTGCCAAAGCAGAACTGGTTCGTGTACGCTTGCAAATAGAAATGATGATGAAACTAGAAAAATATTATCGACAAGGAACTTTTTTATAAACCATTATGGATACACTTATTGAACGAAAACCCGGCATCAATCGCAAACGTCTTTATTGGGTCGGTGGGGTAATGCTCGGACTTGCTGTGATTGCCTATTTTATTTTCAGAGATACAGCTTCTTCTATGGCAGTGGAGAAAGACCGGCTGACAATTGCTACTGTCGAGCAGGCCGAGTTCAGTGATTATATCCGTGTGATTGGTCAGGTCATGCCTAGCCGGATTATCTATATGGATGCCATCGAGGGCGGTCGTGTGGAAGAGCGCCTGAAAGAAGAGGGAGCTATGGTAAAGGCCGGTGATGTGATTCTGCGTCTTAGCAACCCATTGCTCAATATCGGTATCATGCAGAGTGAAGCCGATCTTGCTTATCAGGAAAACGAGTTGCGTAATACCCGGATTAGTATGGAGCAGGAACGACTGCAACTGAAACAAGAACGTATCGGCCTGAATAAAGAGCTTATCGGGAAGCAACGCCGTTATGAGCAGTATAAACGTTTGGTAAACGAACAACTGATAGCACGTGAAGACTATCGCCAGGCAGAGGAAGAATATATAGCAGCCAAAGAGCAACTGGCTGTTATTGACGAACGTATCCGGCAGGATCATATTTTTCGGGAAAGTCAGATAGGCAGTCTTGACGAGAATATACGTAATATGAAACGGAGCTTGGCATTGGTTCGTGAGCGTTTGGAAAACCTGAAAGTGAAAGCTCCGATTGACGGACAGGTAGGAAACCTGAATGCGCAAATCGGGCAATCTATTTCTGCCGGCGAACATATCGGGCAAATCATCACTTCCGACCTTAAAGTACAGGCACAGATAGACGAGCACTACGTAGAACGGGTACTTCCCGGACTTCCTGCCGACTTACCCGTGACGGAGGAACCTATAAACTGGAAGTGACTAAACCTTATCCTGAAGTGAAAGACGGTCAGTTTCGTACAGACCTCAATTTTATATCCGAACGACCGGAGAATATCCGTGCCGGACAGACTTATCACATAAACCTGCAATTGGGTGATCCGGCACAAGCTATTCTGGTTCCCCGTGGCGGATTCTTTCAAATTACCGGGGGCCGATGGATGTACGTTGTCGATGAAAGTGGTACATTTGCCACGCGGCGCCTGTGAAGATAGGACGGCAGAATCCACTGTATTACGAGGTGACAGACGGTTTGTCTCCGGGTGAGAAAGTAATCATATCCGGGTATGAATTATTTGGAGACAATGAGAAACTAATACTAAAATAATGAATAATTATTATGATTAAAACAGAAAAACTATCTATGCTTTTCACCACAGAAGAGGTGCAGACAAAAGCATTGAATGATGTCACCTTACAGGTGGAACAAGGAGAATTTGTAGCGATAATGGGACCGTCAGGATGCGGCAAATCCACCTTGCTGAATATTCTCGGTACATTGGATTCTCCGACTTCCGGTTCTTACTTTTTTGAGGGGAAGCAAGTCGATAAAATGACTGAAAACCAGTTGACTGCTTTGCGGAAAGGTAATCTGGGCTTTATCTTTCAGAGTTTCAACCTGATTGACGAACTGACCGTGTATGAGAATGTGGAACTGCCACTTGTCTATCTGGGTATGAAGACTCTCCAACGGAAAGAACGAGTCAATAAAGTGCTCGAAAAAGTCAACCTGTTACATCGTGCGAATCATTATCCCCAGCAGTTATCCGGCGGACAGCAACAGCGTGTAGCCATTGCCCGTGCCGTAGTGACCGAATGTAAACTACTGCTGGCCGACGAACCTACCGGAAATCTGGATTCGGTGAATGGCATCGAAGTGATGGAACTGTTGAGCGAACTCAACCGTCAGGGAACCACAATCATTATCGTCACCCACTCACAGCGGGATGCGAAGTATGCACACCGGGTCATCCAACTATTGGACGGACAGATTGTAGCCGAAAACATCAACCGTCCGTTGGAAAAGAAAACGTCATCTAAAAACGAAACCGTATGATAGGGAATTACTGGAATAGTGCCTATCGGAATCTGATGAAGCGGAAGAAGTTCAGTTTCATCAATATCTTTGGATTGGCAATCGGAATGGCATCGGCATTACTGATGCTAACCTATGTCACTTTTGAGTTCAGCTTTGATAAAATGCACACGAAATATGCCCATATCTATCGGGTGCAAAGCACTTTTCATGAAGGGGAAGTCCTGACCGATTACTGGGCGACCAGCTCTTTCGGATATGCCTCGGCCATGAAAGAGAATCTTGCCGGAATCGAAGATTATACCCGTATCGCTACCCATCTCCAACCGGAGCAGATTGTGAAATATGGCGAACTGACATTACGGGAGAATCAGATAGCCTATGCCGATCCGGGCTTCTTCCGTCTTTTTGATTTCGAACTTCTGAAAGGGGATAAAAAGACTTGTCTCTCCATGCCCCGGCAAGTGGTAATCACCGAACGTATTGCCCGTAAGTATTTCAAAGATGAAGACCCTATCGGCAAAATTCTGATCTTTACCGGAACGTATGATAAAGTATCGTGCGAAGTGACCGGAGTCATGAAAGAAATGCCTCCAACTCACACATTCATTATAATTTTCTGATTTCCTATGCCTCTCTGCCTCAATATATGCAGGAATACTGGTATAAGCATGAAGCCTATACGTATGTTTTGCTCGATTCACCGGAAAGAAAAGCGGAGATAGAAAAAGAATTTCCTGTGATGGCGGAGAAATACAAGACAGAGGAAGCACTGAAAAATAAGACGTGGGGCGTGTCTTTAATTCCCTTGGCAGATATACATCTCACCCCACAGATAGGCTATGAGACGGAAACCAAAGGAAATCGTTCTGCTATGATCGCCCTGATTTTTGCAGCTGTCGCTATTCTGCTATTGCCTGGATTAACTATATCAATCTGACCGTAGCACGTTCGAATGGAGCGTGCTAAAGAAGTGGGAGTGCGCAGGGTAGTGGGAGCTTTCCGCCAACAGTTGATTTATCAATTCCTGTTTGAGGCCTTGGTTATGAATCTGATAGCTTTCATATTAGCTGTGGGATTAATAGAACTGGTTCTTCCACATTTCAACCAATTGGTAGGACGTACAGTTACGTTTTCTGTCTGGTTCATGGATTACTGGTGGATTTTGCTGGTTCTCGTTTTTATAGCCGGAATATTTATTTCCGGGTATTATCCGGCATTGGCTTTGTTGAATCGCAAACCTATAACCTTGTTGAAAGGGAAGTTTTTGCATAGCAAGTCAGGCGACCGAACCCGTCAGGTACTGGTGGTTGTCCAGTATACAGCTTCCATGATTTTACTTTGTGTTACATTGATTGTTTTTGCACAGCTGAATTTTATGCGCAATCAATCTTTGGGAGTGAAAACCAGCCAGACATTAGTGGTTAAGTTTCCGGGACATACAGAGGGGCAGAATATCAAGTTGGAAGCAATGAAAAAAGCAATCGCGCGTCTTCCTCTGGTCCATCGGGTTACTTTTTCCGGTGCGTGCCGGGCGAAGAAGTGGCCACATTCCTTTCCAATCGTCGCACCAATGACGCTTTGAAGCAGAACCGTCTTTATGAGATGCTGGCTTGTGATCCTGATTATGCGGATGCATACGGTTTGCAGATAGTAGCCGGAAGAAGTTTCTCCGAAGAATATGGTGATGATGTCGATAAACTGGTGATTAATGAAACAGCTGTACGTAATCTGGGATTTGCTTCCAATGATGAGGCGATAGGCGAGTTGGTAACAGTGGAATGTACTGATGCGCCGATGCAGATTATTGGAGTGGTGAAAGATTATCATCAGCAGGCGTTGAGCAAGAACTATACACCTATCATGCTGATTCATAAAGATAAAATTGATTGGTTGCCCCAGCGTTATATCTCTGTTGTGATGGCTTCCGGAAATCCCCGTGAACTGGTATCTCAAGTGCAAGAGATTCTGGAATCAGTATTTTGCGGATTCCAGCTTTGATTATTTCTTCCTCGATCAGTTCTTCGACCACCAATATCGGCAAGACGAGGTTTTCGGAGCGATGATCGGTTCGTTCACCGGATTGGCAATCTTTATTTCCTGTCTCGGACTTTGGGTATTAGTCATGTTTTCCTGTTCCACCCGCACCAAAGAGATGGGAATACGTAAAGTGTTGGGAGCTTCCCGCTGGAATCTTTTCTATCAGTTGGTCAAAGGATTTTTCCAGTTGATTTTGATTGCAGTTGTTATAGCTCTTCCGGTAGCTTGGTTTAGTATGAATGCCTGGTTAAGCCATTATGCTTTCCGTACCGATCTCAAAGCGTGGTTCTTTATAGTACCTGTATTGCTGATGTTGTTCATTTCATTTGTGACAGTGGCTTTCCAGACAATGAAAATAATAATGAGCAAACCTGCTCGTTCATTGCGATATGAGTAATCTCTGAATCTACTCCATCGGATATTCGTTAATATCCGATGGATTTATGTTAAATGTTAACGAAACTGTTACTTCTATTAAACCATGTTATAAGATACGCTACTTGAGCCTGAAAATTTGGAGATATGCAGAAAGTCCGTATCTTTGCAATGTGTTTTTCATAGTATTAGATTTAAGGTTAACAAAAGATTGGCTGTCTGGGATAGATAGCCTTTTTTTATGCTCTTTTCCCAGCAAAAACATAGCGTCACTATCCGGTCGGGATGGTTACCCTATCCCACGAATATACCATCACTATCATAAGTGGATACCGTCATCATGTTTAAAATGAATTTTTCTATCCTTTCTGTTATTCTATCATTCCCATCCTATCGTGAGTTGTCAATAAAATTCAAATATGCTTATTAGTTGGAATAACAATCTGGTAATACGCTGATATTTAGTTGATTATATGGCTTGTTTTTTGGTTTAAAACCAAAGCCCCGTTCCTTTAAAAGGAACGACCCGTTTCTCGGTGTGCAACGATGTGTTTCTCACCGAGGAACAAGACATGTACTTTAATTAAGTCGTGAAACTAGCTTAAATGTTCGTTTTTTTTGCAGAATGTACGACTTTGTAATTTCGGATTATAACTCCACGATATTAAAATTCTGATGACTGATTTTGGGCAATAGTATTTTAAGAATGTCCTCCAACCTGATTTTTAGACTGCATGTGTTTACGCATGGATGACATCCTATATATGTTGATTCAAGAATTTCTTTATCAATCAGGAGCTGTACTTTGTTCTCTTTATCGTAGATAAGACCTAGAATACTGACAGCCCCCGGAAAAGTACACAAGAGATTTTCCATTGCCTTTTCGGAAGCGAAAGAGAGATGGGAACTACCTATCTGCCCGGCAAGTTCTTTTGTTTTCAATTTTTTATTTGCAGGCAATAAGAGCATGAAGTATTCTTGCTGTTTATTAGTCAGAAACAGACTTTTGCATGAAGTACAACCTAGCTTTTGGGCTATTTCTGCTCCTTCCTCCATAGTCATTATGGCTGGGTGGTGTAGACTTTGATACGCTATTCCCAGTTTGTCAAGAGTGGCATAGATTTTATTCTCATGTGTTTCTGTATATTCTGAATCAGGACTCATATAATCGCTTTTTTTGATTGTTGCAAAGATAAAAGATACAATAGACATAACCTAGATTTTTATATGTGATTTTGTCTGTATCTTTAATTGCTTATTTTTGGGGGTATCCTATCTTATGAATTTATACCTTCACTATAATAAGTAGATATCGCTACTATGTTTAAAATGAGTATCTCTGCTCTTGCTATTGTTCTAAATGAGAGCTCAATATGTACTAAAAGTATGTTTCTCAACATAAATGTACATTTTCTTATTATAATGCCCTTGTATTCTAAAAAAAAAATCTCTTAATATTGCATTTTGTATTATTTGTCTGACAAATAATAACAAATAAATAAAATCTAGTAATATGAAGATAGAAATTAATCAAACAACATTGATCGATCAGGTAGAAGACAGCTTACTTACCTACTTTAAAAAGAATGATTTGAGATGTGGAGATTCTATTCCCAATGAGAATAATCTGGCCGCAGAATTAGGAGTTGCAAGAAGTGTTGTCAGAGAAGCTTTGAGCCGTTTGAAAATGATGGGACTGATTCATGCGCGCCCTCGTAAGGGAATGGTTTTGACTGAACCTTCCATTTTAGGTGGAATGAAAAGAGTGATAGATCCTCGTGTTTTGAGTGAAGAAACAATTTTGGATTTATTGGATTTCAGAATCGCACTTGAAATAGGAATATCAAGTGATATTTTCCGTAAGATAACTCCTAAAGATATTGAGGAATTGAGCGAGATTGTGAAAATGGGAATTGTTTTCGAGAATAACGAGTATGCGTTAATCAGCGAATCGGCTTTTCATACAAAACTATACAAAATTACGGGAAATAAAATAATATCTGAATTTCAGGAAATCATTCATCCTATACTTGTCTATGTGAAAGAAAAGTTCAAAGACTACTTAAAACCTATAAATATAGAGATGAGTAAAAGCGGCAGAATAGCTACTCATGCTGATTTATTGGATTTATAAGAAAAGGAGATGAGAAAGGCTATCGTGATGCCATTGAAAGACATTTTGAGGTTTATAAGATTTTTAAAGTGAACCGGAGTCTGGAATTGATGGCAGAGAAAAACGAAGAAGAAAGGATAGATAGTATATGAGAAAACTGTATTTTTTTATTTTATATTTATCTTTAATTTTATCATATATGAATACGGCTTGTTCGAGAAAAGGAGAAAATAAGATAGTAATGCAATGGGAAAACTCATTGTTACTTCCGGGATGTACCGGTATGCTGAAAAACGTTGGATTGGCTGGTGCATACTCAGGAATAGTAGAGGATAAATTACTAGTGCTGGGAGGAGCCAACTTTCCTGATAAATATCCTTGGGAGGGAGGAGTTAAAACTTGGTGGTCTACTTTATATAGTTATGATCTGCACATGGATAAGTGGACTGTTTATGATGATTTCCTTAACAGCTCATTAGCTTATGGAGTTTCGATATGCTTGCCGGAAGGGTTATTATGTATTGGAGGATGCGATCGTATGCAATGTAGCGATAAAGTTTTTCTCATAAAAAAAGAGGGCGTTTCATTTGTAGTAGATTCTGTTAGTTATCCGGCTTTACCGGTTCCGTTGGCAAATGCAACGGGGGCTATTGGAGATAACTGTATTTATATTGCTGGGGGGCAGGAAACTATGACAAATGAACAGTCGACCAATCATTTTTATATGCTTGATTTATTGCATAAAGAAAAAGGATGGCAGAAGATGCCCGGTTGGGAGGGACCATCGCTCGCCTATGCGGTAAGTGTGGTTCAGGGAGGACGATTCTATCTTTTTAGTGGAAGGAGTTATGCTCCGAATGAAGTGATGGTAGAATATACGGAGGGGTACGTATATGAACCAGGTAGCAGGAAATGGAGCAAAATAGCTGGTAATTTTCCTGTAATGGCGGGGACTGCTATTCCATATGAAAAAGACAAGATAATACTACTGGGAGGAGTTGAAGAAATACTACCTACATCTCCCGAGCATCCGGGATTTAGCCGTAAGTTACGAGTCATCAGTACAGAAACAAATTCTTTGGTGGATTCTTTAGACTGCCCTTATCCTATTCCTGTTACGACAAATGCGGTTTATATGGGGAATGACGTTTACGTGGTAAGCGGTGAAATACAACCTGGTATACGAACTCCCTTAATTTTGAAAGGAACTTTCTGAAAATAAAGTAAAATAACAATCTAATTAAATGCACTATGAACAATTATGAAAAATTGGAAGGTATGGTTGCGGCCACCTTCACCCCATTGGATGAGAATGGGGACGTAAATTTATCTGTTATTGATAAATATGCTGATTGGATAGCATCGACTCCTATCAAAGGGGTATTTGTGTGCGGCACAACCGGTGAATTTTCTTCATTGACGATCGATGAGCGTAATTTAATTCTTGAAAAATGGCTCGTTTCTGCCCGTAAGCGATTCAAGGTCATAGCTCATGTAGGCTCAAACTGTCAACGAAGTGCAATGGAACTGGCACGTCATGCTGCACAAGTAGGGGCCGATGCTATTTGCTTCAATTGCTCCCTCTTTTTTTAAACCGGGAACAGTAGATGAATTTAGTTGATTTTTTTGCACCTATTTGCCACTCTGCTGCTGGCTTACCTTTCTATTATTATAATATGCCATCGATTACAGGGGTTAATTTGCCGGTGGATAAGTTTTTGGTAGAAGGGAAAAAGAAAATACCTAATCTGGTGGGTACTAAGTTTACTCATAATAACCTGATGGAGATGGGAGTTTGCATAGAGTTGGAGCAACATCGGTTTGAAGTATTGCATGGTTATGATGAAATTCTTATTTCCGGCTTGGCTATGGGAGCTGTAGCAGGAGTTGGAAGTACGTATAATTATATACCTAATGTCTATCAGGCTATTTTTGATTCAATGAAAATGAACGATTTGGAAACGGCTCGCCACAATCAGATAAAATCCATACGTACCGTGGAGGTTATTATTAAATATGGTGGCGGAGTGCGCGGTGGCAAAGCGATTATGAAGCTGATAGGTATTGATTGCGGTTCTTGCCGGTTGCCGATAAAACCTTTTTCTGTTGATGAATATGAAAAACTAAGAGGTGATTTGGACGCTATAAAATTCTTTGAATTCTGAAAATAATAAAGAGGAGATGACAGTAAAAGTGTATTGCTGGGGTAAGCTACTTTACTTTCTGTCTATCCCCTCCAATCTAGTTAAATGCGTTCAAAATTACCTAAAATAAAGATACTATGAAAGTAAGTAAGAAAATATTTATCATATTTTCGATGATTTTGTTATTGGTGTCACCAGTCACATCTTTAGGTAAAGACATAAAATGGGTACTGGAGAGACCTGTTATTCCTGTGTTGGTAAAGAAACCGGCAAATCCTGTAATGAAGATAACTTTAATCAGGACAGATAATCAACCTTATGTTATCCGGCAAATAGATCTGGATTTATTGGGGAGCACGAATGTGGCAGATATTGTTTCTGTTGCCATATATGGTGCGAAGAAGAATGGACTGATAGATACGTCTCGTTTACTTTGTAATGCACTTCCCGCTACACAAAAAATGTCATTTACTAATGAAGTGCAGGTTAATCAGGATTCTTTGTCTTTTTGGGTAGCCGTAACATTGAAAGATACGGTTTCACTGGATCATCGTGTTCAGGTTAATTGTAACCGGGTGAAAACCACGAAAGGCAATCTGAAAATTTTGGATAAAACAAGTAAACCTTTACGAGTAGGAGTAGCTGTACGACAGAAAGGACAGGATGGATGTATCTCATCACGTATTCCAGGATTAGCTACTAGTAATAAAGGCACTTTATTGGCCATTTTTGATGCCCGCTATGATTATCCTCGTGATTTGCAGGGAAATATAGATATTGCTCTTCATCGTAGTACAGATAAGGGAGTAACTTGGCAACCCATTCAAACTGTTTTGGATATGGGGGAATGGGGAGGTTTACCACAGAAATACAATGGAGTGAGTGATGCCTGTATTTTAGTAGATAAAAATACTGGTGATATTTATGTAGCAGGATTATGGATGCACGGTCTGCTGGATAAAGACGGAAAGTGGATAGAAGGTCTGAATGAAAACAGTACGAACTGGACACATCAATGGAAAGGTAGAGGTTCTCAACCAGGAACAGGGCTAAAAGAAACTTCCCAGTTTATGATAGCAAAAAGTACGGATGATGGTCTTAGCTGGGGCTTTCCGGATAATATAACCTCAAAGACGAAACGCCCTGAATGGTGGTTATTTGCACCTGCACCCGGACAGGGAATTACGTTGACAGACGGAACGTTGGTATTTCCTACACAAGGACGTGACGAAAACGGGCTTCCTTTCTCGAATATTACGTATAGTAAAGATCATGGAAAGACGTGGGTGACCAGTAATCCTGCATATCAGGATGTTACGGAATGTAGTGTCGTACAATTGGGTGACGGCGCCTTGATGTTGAACATGCGTGATAACCGGAACAGAGGAAATAAAGACGTGAACGGTCGTAGAATCTGCACAACTATTGATCTGGGAGAAAGTTGGAAAGAACATCCAACTTCACGGAGAGCACTCGTAGAACCTACTTGTATGGCAAGTCTGCATCGACATGAGTATATGGAAGAAGGAAAGAAGAAAAGCATGCTTCTGTTTGTAAATCCGAATAATTATGGGACAAGAGATAATCTGACTTTAAAAGTTAGTTTTGATGATGGAATGATTTGGCCGGAAGAACATTGGATTCTTTTCGACCAATATCGTAGTGCCGGATATTCCTGCATTACATCCATAGATGAAAATTCAATAGGTATATTATATGAGAGTAGTCAGTCGGATTTAGCTTTTATAAAAATCAATTTAATAGAGATTTTAAAGTAAACGGACATGAATAATAAAACTTCAAATATATATCCTTGGGTAGTGGTTGGGCTGCTGTGGGTGTTGCTTTGTTGAATTATATGGACAGGCAAATGCTTTCCACTATGCGAATTCCAATGATGGAGGATGTGCGGGAATTGGAATCAGCAGCCAATTTCGGTCGCCTGATGGCTGTATTCTTGTGGGTATACGGACTGATGAGTCCTTTATCGGGGATTGTCGGTGATCGTATGAGCCGCAAATGGTTGATTGTAGGTAGTCTGTGTGTGTGGTCAGGAGTTACTTACTTGATGGGATATGCCACTACTTTCAATCAACTCTACTGGTTGCGTGGAATTATGGGAATTAGTGAAGCGTTGTATTTGCCTGCTGCTTTGTCATTGATTGCCGATTTTCACAAAGACAAGACTCGTTCGTTGGCTGTGGGAATACATATGACAGGGTTGTATGTGGGACAGGCTATCGGTGGATTTGGGGCTACTTTTGCAGCAATCTATTCCTGGCATACAACATTCCATTGGTTTGGTATTATAGGTGTGGGTTATGGTGTTATTCTGGCATTTCTTCTGCGTGATAAAGAGAGAGGAAGTGTATCAGAAAATCAGAAGATGAAAAAGATTCCTGTATTGAAGAGTTTGGGAATGTTATTTTCCAATGTCTTTTTCTGGATTATCTTATTTTATTTCTGTGTACCGGGCACCCCGGGATGGGACGGCAAAGAACTGGTTACCGACTCTTTTCTCTGACAGCTTATCTATTGATATTTCGGTAGCAGGTCCTATGTCTACTATTTCTATAGCTTTGTCCTCATTATTCGGTGTGTTGGCAGGTGGATATATATCCGACCGTTGGGTATTAAAAAATGTACGTGGAAGAGTATATATGGTGCTATGGGTTTGGGGCTTATCATACCTTCCTTGTTGTTTATCGGATATGGTCATTCTATTTTCGCACTGGTGATGGGGGCTATGCTGTTTGGGATAGTTTTGGTATGTTTGACGCAAATAATATGCCTATTCTCTGTCAGTTTGTGTCTGCACGTTACAGGGCAACTGCCTATGGTATTATGAATATGTGTGGTGTATTTGCCGGAGCTACTATTACGAGCCTTCTGGGTGAGTCGATGGATGCCGGACATTTGGGACGCGATTTTGCGTTGCTTGCTATACTAGTATTTGTTATGCTGGTCATTTTGGTCACTTGTCTGCGACCTAAAACGATTGATATGAAAGATTAATCCTTATATAATTTATTCATTCTAATTTTATTTTTTATGAAAAACTCAATAAAGCATACTAAAGATTTATTAATATTATCGATGGTATTTATCTTATCATCTGTATTTTCAAATATTCAAGCAAATAATATTAATTCTGAAGATATAAAGGTCTCTGGTGTAGTACAAGACCAGACAGGAGTTGAATTACCAGGAGTTTCAATATCCGTAAAAGGTATGGATAAAGGTACTATCACCAATGCTTCCGGTGAATTTTCTATAATGGTTCCTCCTAATGCAACTCTGATTGTCTCTTTTGTCGGAATGGAACAAAAGAGGTTGATATTAAGGGACGGAGAAATATTGTGATTGTTTTGGAAGAGAGTTCTGTGTTACTTGATGAAGTCGTTGCCATTGGTTATGGTAAACAGTCAAGAGCATTAATAACAAATTCTATTTCTAAGATAAATAAAGAGGAATTTCAAAAAGCACCAGGACAGAATCCGTTATTACAATTACAAGGCAAAGTTCCAGGTTTATCCTTACAAATATCTAATGGACAACCGGGGGCAGACCCTCAAATATTTATTCGTGGAGGTAGTTCTACTTCACCTGAAAGTGATACTCCCTTAATAATTATTGATGGTATAATATCACAAGGATTTAGAAATATATCAGATATGAATCCTGCAGATATAGAATCGATAGAAGTTCTGAAAGATGCTGCTTCTACTGCTATTTATGGTTCCAGAGCTGCTAATGGTATAATCTTGGTTAAAACCAAAGCTGGTCAGAAAGGGAAACCTACTGTCAGTTTAAGGTATACGTATGGAGTGGAACAACAACCGCAGAGAATTCCACTATTGAATGCACGGGATTATATAACATTATCCCGTTCTAATATTGCGAAATTTAATCAGGCTGATTTGACATATAATGGAAAGGAAGATCAGGCAAAATTCTTAAGTGGTTCTTTTGGTATGTCAACAGGAAATCCGAGAAACTCTAAAAATACACTTGAATTTTTGGATGTTTATTTGCAAAAGTATGGTCAAGGTTATGTGAGTATCTGCTGGAACATGAGGCTGGCAAACCATGGCGGACCCTGTTACGGGAAAACAGCTCATCTTCCAGGATAATGACTTTCAGAAAGCAACTTTCACAACAGGACAAAAGCATGAGGTTGATCTTAGTATTAGTGGAGGAACAGAGGCGATTAACTATTATGTAGGTTTAAGATATTTGAATCAGGATGGTATACTTAGAGGTACAAATTATAAAAATTATAGTGTCTTATTTAATGGAAATTATAAATTAAGTGAGGCATGGAGTTTGTCTACTAAAGCTAGTCTGCAGGTTAGAGATGCTGTGGGAGGTGGAAATACAGTCAATACTATATCTCGAAGTATATTAACACCACCGACCTACAGATTGTACTATGAAGATGGAACTCCAGCCCCCGGAGAAGGTATTTCTTCTTTCAGAAGTAGATTGCATGAGATTTATTATAAAACAAATTATGATGATACTAGTGTGTATAGGACAACTTTTCAGTTGGGTGCAATCTGGAATATTTTACCTGGCTAGTTTTAAAACCAACAGCCTATTATTTTGGAACTGAAGGTATTGAGAATTATTTTCAGGCAGATAATGAGACGACTGGAAATACAATCCGTCCTGCTTCAGCTAAGCATAACTATGACAGACATTTGCAGGGAGATTTGGTTCTTTCGTATGATAAGAAAATCAAGAAGCATAATATAGGAGCTGTAGCAGGTGCCAGTTATACTCATGATTATAGTTACAGACTTTCGGCAAGCGGTAGTGGATCTTCTATAGATTTAATTCCAACATTAAATGCAACGGCAGATAGTACACAAAGAGCAAGTTCTACTAAGACAATGGAAGCTACTTTAAGTTATTTTGGACGTGTAAACTATGATTATAAAGGTAAATATATAGTTTCTGTCAGTATGCGTGCAGATGGTTCTTCACGGTTTGCAGAAGATAATAAATGGGGATTTTTCCCTGGAGTATCAGCTGGATGGAATATGCATAGGGAAAATTTCTTCAAGCCATTAGAAAGTATTATGAGTCGTTGGAAATGGCGTGCAAGTTGGGGGCGTACGGGTAATAACAATTTGAGTGTTGCCAATTCAAGAGGTGAGTACAAAATTACAGATACTAATTATCAAGGATCAGTAGGTATACTAAATACAACATTAAAAAATTCTCAATTACGATGGGAAACGACGGAATCGTATGATATCGGAGTCGATCTCGGATTTTTTAATAATAGATTGGGATTATTAATTGACTACTATAATAAACTGACATTTGATAGATTGTATGATGAACCTTTATGGAATTCTACGGGCTTTAGTTCGATTAAGAGTAATTATGGTTCAGTAAGAAACTCCGGAATAGAAATAGAGTTGAATGCTACTCCTATTCAAACCAAAGATTTTTCATGGGATTTATCATTGACGTTTGCTTACAATAAAGGAATCGTAGTAGATTTACCGGATAATGGAGAAGAGAAAAATCGG